>Ga0302325_10023530_pt1 | contig 12838 bp, 5 predicted proteins | sample Palsa_T0_2_FD_201948 | JGI IMG/M metagenome (GOLD analysis project Ga0302325, IMG submission 201948) | Peat permafrost microbial communities from Stordalen Mire near Abisko, Sweden - Palsa_T0_2 | ecosystem: Environmental > Terrestrial > Soil > Palsa > Peat permafrost | place: Sweden: Abisko... | reverse complement strand
TTCCGCATCCGATTCCCTGCTGTCCGATCCGTTCCCCGGTCCCGGCGTCGGTTGGATCGTCGCAAACTGCGTGCCGTTCATCATCAGCTTGATGTGGCTCAACTGCGGCAGCAGGCTCGGCGAAAACGCATAGTAAACATGAATCTTGGCCGAGCGCGGAACGTGCGTTTGCGGCAGCGTAAACATGATGTCATGCCGGCTGTCGATCCCATGCAGCTCAATCTGAGGCGATCCCGCTTCGTTCAGCGTGAAGGTATCGCGATACTGCCCCGTCTGCGGCGTCCCCCCCGTCTTCGTCTCTTTCGTCTTTACCTGCGCCGCCTGCACACCAGACTTTTGCCACACCGCGCCGGCCGCCGCGGCCTGGCCGCGCGCCTGCAACGGCGCGCCCGCCAAACCCATCGCCAGCGCAAGGATCATCAGTGATCTAGTCATTGAAAGAGGATCTACCGTCCGCGCGCTGCTCTTCGGCCGCCTGGTAAATGGCATCGTGAACGTGGTCGCCAAACCACGCATCGATATCTGGAAGATCCGCCCCAAACTTTGCAGAACGTCGTCTCTTTCGCGCCCCTCGCCCCAGCCCAGCCACGAGTCCGCGCGAGAGTAGAGCACCATGGTCAACACTTCTTGTTCAGCGATGGTTAATTCCTCAAAGTGTAAACGCTTTACCGAGCCCTCGGACGAAACCACCTTCGCTCGAAGCTGCGTTCCCATTGTCGGCGGCGGAAACTCGAGGCGCACCGGCGTTCCCGGCTTCAGATTGAGCGTCTCCGGCAGCCGAATGCTTGTCCCTCCTGAAGACATGTCGATTGTCTCGCCGGCGATCGCCGTTCCATCTTCAAGGTGCACTTTCAGCGGGGTCACAAAGTTCACTCTCACCGTGGTCCGGACCTGCCGCATCTCGCGCGCAACCGCCGTGCAAACCCCCAGCAGGATCACGTTGAAGACGCACCACACCACGTTCATCAGCACTGTGCCAGTCCGGTCCCGATCCCAGAGGAAGAATCTCGGAATCGCAGCCACCAGTCCCAGCAGATTGAACACCAGCATGACAAGGAACGGCGACGCGATCCGCGTATCGAAGAACGTCCGCGGCACAATTCCGCCCTTGGCCGTCACGTTGAACTTGCCCAGCTTCGGATTGATCAGCGCCATCATTGTCGGCAGCAGGATGTAGGGCGAAAGGACGGTCTCGTAGATCTCGTTCCAGAACGAGTGCCGGTGCTCTCCCTGAATCCTCGAGTTGGTCACATTTGAAAGCGCCAGGTGAGGCAGCGCAAAGGCCAGAATCGCCGCCCAGTAGCCTGGAATGTTGGTGCGGCCAAACAGCAGAAAAATCAGAGGCCCGCTGAGAAAGATCAGGCGCGGAATCGCATACAGAAAGTGCGCCATCGCATTGAAGTAGCACAGCCGCTGCGGGAACTTCAGTCTCGGCGCGAAGATTGGATTATCTATCCGCAGAATCTGGATCATGCCCCGCGCCCAACGGATACGCTGGCTCACGTGCGCCGCCAGCCGCTCGGTCGCCAGCCCCGCCGCCTGCGGAATATTGATGTACGCCGTCGACCAGCCCTTCATCTGCATGCGCAGCGACGTGTGCGCATCTTCGGTTACCGTCTCCACGGCAATCCCGCCCGCATCGTCCAACGACGACCGCCGCAGCACCGCGCACGACCCGCAAAAAAATGTTGCGTTCCAGAAATCGTTCCCGTCCTGCACCACCCCGTAGAACAGTTCGCCTTCGTTCGGAATAATGTGAAACTGATCCAGGTTCCGCTCAAATGGATCGGGCGAATAGAAGTGATGTGGCGTCTGCAGCATCCCCAGCCACGGGTCGCGCAGGAACCATCCCATCGTCATCTGCAGAAAGCTGCGCGTCGGCACGTGATCGCAATCGAAGATTGCCACGTAGGGCGACGACATGGTCTTCAGCGCCGTGTTGATGTTGCCCGCTTTGGCGTGTTTGTTGTCAGGCCGCGTCCGGTATCCAATCCCCGCCTCGAACGCAAACTTCTCAAACTCCATGCGCCGCCCGTCGTCAAGAATGTAGACGTGCAGCTTCTCAGCCGGCCAGTCGATGTTGAGTGCGCCCAGCGCTGTATACCGCACCAGGCTCAGTGGCTCGTTGTAAGTGGGAATCAGCACGTCTACGTGCGGCCACTCTTCGGTTGAATCCGGAAGCGGCACCGGCGCGCGCCTCAGCGGCCAGATCGTCTGAAAATACCCGAGAAACAAAACCCCAAATGCATACAACTCCGCCAGCAGAAGCAAGACAACGAAAAATCCATCGAGCGGTCCTGAATGGATCGTTGGATCCCGGAAGAAATGCCACGTCTGTGCGATTCTCCAGTAGCCGTATCTGCATGTGCAGAACACCGAATTGATCATCAGCGCCAGCGTAATGAGATAGGAGTCCGAACTGCGCGCCAGCACCAGCGTCATGATCACGGTCAGCAGCCCGCAGACCGCCTGCTGCGGCCATGTCATGGGAAGCACGATGAAGAAACAAAAGACCACCGCCCCGGCGATCAGCACCAGCAGACGAAGAAGTTTGGTGAAAGATGTTTCTCCTGCCCCAATGTCCCGCCAGAGGCTTGCTGCTGTCATCGCTCACTCCAGCGCACGCCACCATAGGTGGTGCTCGCCGGAGACGATTGACTCTTGACCCATCCTGCAAGCAGGTTGAAGTCCTCTGCAAGGCTTGAGTTCGGCGCGTAATCCACCACCGTCATACCCTCGGCCAGAGCTTCGCTCATCGCGGGCGCTCTGTGCAGGGCAAACGGAAGCAGCCGATCCCCAAGCTGCGCACGCAACACTTCGCGCACGTCAAGGTTTAAAGGAAGTGAAGAATCGAACTGATTCAGGACGTAGTAAGGCTGGATAGATTTCCCCGGCTGGCTGCTGTTGTGCTGGAAAAACGCATCGATCGAACTCACGCTTACTACCGAGTTCATATCCGGCACCACAGGCACCAGGACCAACGGCTGCAAGCGCATAATCCGCCGGCTCGTCGCACCCGAAGCCGTTGCCAGGTCGATGATCACCCGGTTCGCTCCGTGCGCGTGCCGTGCAATCTCATTCGCCAGCAGCTCCTGCCCCGGCGCCTCAGCGCCGAATCCGTCGGGGTCAATCGTAATCAGCTGCACCGACGCATCCGAGCTGTTGCCCGGCGGGCTGAACGTCCGCAAAACGCCCGGCCGCTGATCGCGCGCGCCAAAGAAGAACGGCAGCAGCCCGAACGACGCCGTATCAACAAGCAACATGCGCTCCCCAAGCGCGGCCAGCGCTCGGCCCAGCGTGGCCACCAAGCTGGTCTTGCCTACGCCGCCGGCCAACGAGAACACCGCCACCACGCGAGCCCGCGCCACGGCTGGCGCTGCTGCCGCCTCCGGAGCCGCCGCTCCCGGATCGTACAGGCTACGCAATGCAAACCAACGCGTCGTCATTCGCTCACGTGAGCCTTCCAGCGTGTCGACCGGCGCTTGCGGCACAAAGGTCGCGGAGCTCGGCGGTGCAGACCCTTCCGGCCGGTCGGCCATCCGCCATGCAGGGGGGCCTGGCGCATCCCCCTGCTCCGGCTGCGCCGATCCGCTCCGCGGTCGGGCGTAGAAGTCTTCTGCCCGCGGAATCAGTGGTTGCATAGGTTGCTGATATGGAGGCGTTGCCTGCCGATATGCCCGCGCTGCGTAGCCAGGATTGCCCTGCGGCTGCTGAGTGAACTGCGCACCCATCGGACCGTCAGGATACCCAATTGCCTGCATCCGTTCAATGCGCGCCTGCCGCCAGGCTCGCTCGGCCGCTTGCTGTTGCAGACGTTCCGGCGTCTGCTGCGCCGCGCGCTCTGCCGACTGTTGTGCCGCCAGTTCAAGTTGATGCGCCGCCTGTTGCCTCGACCACTCCGCTTCCCGCGATGCCTGAGCCGCAATCTCCGCCCGATGCGCTTCCTCCGCTGCCCGCGCTGTTTCGGCGGCATGAGCCGCATCGGCCACATGCTCTTCGTGCGCCCGTCTCAGCGCAGCCTCAAGCTCCAGGCTTCGGATTCGGTCATCTTCGATCTCGTGTTTGCGGCGCTGGTCATCATCAATCGATTCCTGCGCCCGCAGTCGGGCTTTCTCGCGCGTCTGTGCCCGCGCAGCCGAAAAATCCCGGTACTTGGCCCCATGCAGGTTCGCCCAGGAGTAGAGCGTCGCTACATCTTCCGGAGTCTCAGTCTGGTCGCTCCACTTTCGGCGATCTGTCATTGGCCCCTCACTGAACCAGGATTTTCGATCATGATTCCAACTTCCCGGCGGTGCGCGGCCGACAATGCGCACCGGCTGGCTCCGGCCCCCAGTCGTTTCACGCGACAGCAATCCTCGGTCGCCGAAGGTTCGAATTCAGAGCAGAAAGTGCGCCGCCCACGAGGCTTCGGAAGATCGCGACTTCAGAAGATGGACACTCAAGAATCCTAGTGCTTCCCAGTTGGCAAATCAATAACTCGAGCTCGGTTTGGTTCCTACCACTTTCCTGCCATCTTTGCTCCGAATCGCTTCATTTCGTTGAGTGTGCGCCACACTTGTTTCTACTTTCGACTCAAAAAATGCCTCTATGCTCCGTGACCCCTGGAACTGGCCGGGGAATCTCGATTCGGCGCGTCCCCCGCGCCGCCGTCCACTACGCGTCTCTCCCAGCTCGACCACTTTAATCTTTGGTTCGGCCTGCTCCCCGTCGTGTCCGCGCGCGAGCGAGTCTGCCGGCCTCGCCCTGTGGTACCTTGGACATAGCGGCCTTTGATCGAGCTCGTAGCTCAGTTGGTAGAGCATCGCCCTTTTAAGGCGCTGGTCCTGGGTTCGAGCCCCAGCGAGCTCACCACAATTCCTTTCCCGGTCGCCTTATTTAAAATTCCAAATTGCAGTTTGGCTTCTTTGCCATGGCCGCCGGGCCGCCAATCGAGCTGAGCGACTTTAGGCCGCTATACCCCGAACTCCGATCTTCGAATCGAAGATGTAACCAAAGGGTATATCACAGATCCGGGCCCAATTTTTGAAGCAGGGTCGGATTGAACCGCGCCTATAGCGCACCAACTCTGATTCGTCCCTACCACATCCCCCAATCGCCGCGCCCCAGCACCCACGCAGCCAGCAGCAGGTTGCTTGTCGCGTGCGCTGCAAAGGCTTCGCCAAGGCGTCCGGTTCGCTTCAGAACCAATGCATAGGCTACGCCCGCGACAATCCCCACCGCCCATTGCGCCCCGTGCATTGCCCCAAACGCCACCGACGACACCGCAATCGGCACCACACCCAGGGCCCGAAACGCAACTTGATCGAACTCACGGTCGATCAGCCTTCGCGCCAGGTAGCCGCGAAAGGCCAACTCCTCTGCCAACGGCACGGTAACCACTGCCGCAGTGACTCGCACCGTTAGCCAACTCAGCCGCTGCCACGCCGGCAAAGCGGCCAGGGCCGCGCCCAGTCCACTCGCGGCCGGCCCGTCTCCCCAAATCTCCGGAGCTACCCAAACAGCAAAAACCGCGGCCCCCACTGCTGGCCCTCGCCATCCAAACCGCCAGTCCAGCTTTCTTAACTCTCCGCGAAAAACCCAAAGCGCCGTCCCCGCCGCTACAAATCTCAACCAATAAAACGCCTCAAAGCCCGTCCCGGCGCTTCCAACGGCCAGCCTGGAAACATAACTCGCCGCAATGATCGCCAGAAATGGCACCAGATATGCCGGCGTCGCGGCCGCTTCCCCAACATCCTTCGCGCCGGTTGTGCGCCTTGCCGGCACGCCAGGAATCGCGCCTCCTGAGCCGCCAGCCGCAACCAGCGCCTCATCGCGTCGCATCCATGGGACTCGGAGCATCGCCAGCGAAAAACCCAGCGTCACTGCCGTAAACGCAATCCACCCCGCCTCCGAGTGGAATGCGTAGAGCGCCGCATCCCTGTCCCATTGAACCCCCAACACCACCAGCAACGCAATGCGCAGTACATTCAGAGCCCACATCGTGGTCAGCGCCAGGGGCATCAGCAGTAGCGCCTGCGGGAATCGGATCTCCCGCCGGAAAAACCACAACCACAAGCACGTGAAAACCAAAACCAGCCCAAGCCCTTCCACGCCCGAGCACGCGTCGGTCACCTGCGCCACAAACTGTCCCGCGCCGATGGTGAAGTTCGACGGGTCACCCGTCACGTTGGGAAGCCACCAACCGAGCAATGCCCTAACCATCTTGTACGTAACGCCTTGCAACCACTGAACCGGCCAGATTGTTGCCCATTTCCATAAGTTCTGTTGCGGCTTCCTTATAATCCACGCGGCCAGCCCACCGGCGCATGCCCATACGCCGACCATGCCGGTTCGCCGAACCACTGCAACCCAAGCTCGCGCAGGAACACATGCCAAAGCCAGCAGCACCACAGCGCCAAAATGCACGCAAGCCAATGCGAAGAGAAATAAGGTTGAGGGCGTCGCGGAGCCGCGCAGCACTGCAACCGCCCCCGTGACGTACGCCCCATAGCAAACGGCGTGGCCCAGGAACAGCGCCCAGCTAAACGGCAAATCTTCTTTTATTTCCTTCAGACGAGCCTGTCCCAACCCCAGGAATAGCGCATACGCCACAATCGCCGGAACTGTCGCGGCCTGCGCCAGATCCGGATGCGCAACCAGCGGCCATCGCACCATCAATTCCAGTGCAAGAATTGTTGCGATCAAATACAAGCGCCCCACCAGGTGGTGGGGCAGCAGGAGATCCAATCTTGTTGTATACGATTTTTGTGTGTTCACTTCGCCAGGTCAAGCGGCATTCCGCCCATCCCGTCTCCGTCCGGTTTTACTTGCTGCGGCGTGCGCGAAGGACAGCAACTGTCCCGGCCACAAGCGTGAGAGCGCCAATTGCCAGGGTGGGATCCACTTCGGGCGTTGGGTAGAAAACAACCGCCGCATGAGCCGTTTGGGTTACGCAAAACGCAAAGCCGGAAAGAAATAGTGCAAACCTCAGCCAATTCTTCTTCATCGGGTCTCCTCCCCAAGCAGTAATCGGGCGGTTTCGCTCGCTGACGAACCATAGTCTTGCCGATCTAGGAGCGAGTATAGCATCGAAATCTTGCAGGTTCTTAACGATTTATAAGAAAAAACCTCCTTGGCACGTCTAACTATCACTCCGGGGTAACTGCATTGTTTCCCCGCAAGTAACCTCGGATCGGCCGCCGGAAGCCGGGAGGCTGCACGTTGTTTTGAGCGATTTCGCCGGTCACCAAAGCACTCCGCTAGCCCAATGCTCAACACAGCCACAGGCTGCCGAAATCAGCTCTCAGCTCGGTCGGCCAACGGCTACAAATGGACGCCCCTGGCTCTTCCTGGTCGCGATCACGAGCTTTGCCGGCGTCAGCTCAGGACCATCCCAGCCATCCTTCGTCGCCTCAATATGGATCTCGCCCTCGCGCTTGGTCGACTGCAAAATCACCTGCGCAAGCCCGTTGAACAGGCTTCGCTTCGGCTCCTTGTCGCTTTCCGGGCAGTTCGGGTCGCCATTGCCCACTCCCAAAAAATGCCCCTCACCCGAAATGTTGAACGCGATCTTGTTCATCGCGGTCGGGACTGGACGGCCCTCCTTGTCCAGCGCCTCCACCGTCACTACCGCAACATCCTCACCATCCGCGTCAATGGTTTTTCTGTCTGCCGTCAGCCGGATCTGCGTCGTTGCGCCGGTTGTTTCGCGCTTTTCAACCAAGACGACCTTTCCGTCCTTCGATGCGCGCGCCTCGATCACGCCGGGCTCGTATTGCACCTTCCACTCCACGTGCCCGAGACTGGGAACTTTCTGGTTCCCCGCGCTCTTCCCATTGACGAAAAGCTCCACCTCGTCAAGGTTGGTGTAGACCCACACGGGAATCGTTCTGCCCTCTTCGCCTTCGAAGTTCCAGTGGGGAAACAAATGCAGCGAAGGTTCTTTCCCCCACCACGCCTTGTAGTAGTAGTAGGTGTCCTTCGGAAAACCGCATATATCCACGATGCCGAACTCCGAATTGATCGACGGCCAACCGTAGGGCGTCGGCTCGCCGCGATAGTCGAAGCCTGTCCACGCAAACCCGCCTGCTTCCCACTCGCGCGTGCCGTAAAACTTCCACCACTCTTCGGCAGTCTCGCCCCACGTCACTACACCGTTGTAGTCGTTCACCAGGTTGCGCAGCGGATCGGTGGTGTACATGCCGCGCGTTGAGATAGCGCTCGACGTCTCCGACCCATATAACGGCCTCTTCGGATGCTCCTTGTGGTAGCCATCGGGGCGGTTAAGCCCATAGTTGAAGCCAATAATGTCGAACGCGTCGGAGACGCCTTTCTCGTTGTCGCCGTTGACCGCCGCGGACACCACGCGCGTCGGGTCGAGCTCGTGGCACAGCTTCACCATCGTTGCGCCAATCTTCGCGCCCTGCTCCGCTTCAGCATTCTGCAGTTGCCACTCTTCGTTGCCGATCGACCACAAAATGATCGACGGCGAGTTGCGATAACGCTTGACCATCGCCGCAAGCTGAGCAAGGCCTTCCGGATTGGAGCTCATCTGCCGCGTTTCGCACATCATCATGAGTCCCAGCCGATCGCAACCCTCCACCCACTCCGGTGTCGGCATATTGTGCGATGTCCTCACCGCGTTGCAGCCCATCCCGCGCAACACATTCAGCCGGAACCACTGCAGCCCGTCAGGCAGCGCCGCGCCCACGCCCGCATGGTCCTGGTGGTTGCACGTCCCCTGAATCTTCAGGCTCTTTCCGTTCAGGGAGAATCCCTTGTCGGCGTCGAATAGAACGGTCCGCACGCCAAAACTCACGCGCTCGGCATCGCGTACTTTTCCGGCTGTCTGCACCGACACAATGGCCGAATAGAGGTTTGGCGTATCTACGCTCCATAGCGCCGGATTCTGAAGGTTTGTCGTCGAGGTGTAGTGCGCCGTCCCGTCCACATCGATCGTTTGCCCAGCCGCCTCGGCAGTTGCGACGGTCTTACCCGCGGCGTCCAGAATCTTCCACGTTACCCTGGCGGTCTCGGCCTTTTTGCCCTCGTTTTCGACGATCGTTCCCAGGCTCAGCGTCGCCGCGTCGCCGCTCATCGCAGGGCGCACCCAACTCTCGAGCGCGCTCAGGTGCAGCGCGTCCGTCTTGGTCAGCCACACGTGGCGATAAATGCCGGCTCCCTCGTAGAACCATCCGTCGCCAAAGCTGGCGTCGACTCGCGCCACGATGTAGTTCTTCGCCCCATAGCTCAGAAAGTCAGTCAGATCGAAGCTGAATGGCGCATAGCCGTTGTTATTCCGCCCGATGAAGCACCCATTTACAAACACCAGCACATCGCGAAAAGCCCCGTCGAAATCAACACTGATTCGCCGGCCCAAGTCCGAGGCAGGAATCTCGAACTCGCGGCGATACCAGCCCACGCTCGTCTCCGGATACCGGCGGCCGAGGGGCTTGTACCCGTGCGAATTCAGCTCCTCATCGCGCACAAATGGCAATTCCACAGCCCAGTCGTGCGGCAGGTTCAGGGGACGCCATTTCGAGTCATCGAACTTGGCCTTGGAGAAATCAAAGTCACCTGTCTTGGCAAAGTCTCCCTGCCCTTTTCCAAATCCAAGATCGCGCGCCGGGTCCGTACCGTGGCCAAACTGGAACTTCCAGCCGAAGTCGAATAACAGCTTCTCGCGCGGGGCTTCCACCGATGTGTCCTGGTACCCGGGAAGCACTCCGCCCCACGCCCTCCGCGCAAGCACCGATGATGCAGAAAGAACGATTCCAGTACGAAGCAAACTTCTGCGCGAAATTTCCGACATTTGGTACCCCTTCTTGGATGTATCAGTGGAATCTTACCGAGTCGATGTTGACGGCGTCTCGCTCAAACAAAAACTTACAGTCGCATGCGGCAACGCCGAACTATAAATGACTTGAGCCCCCGCTGTAAACGATTTCATACACCGGCCCAGCGACGCTGATTCAGGGCCGCGCCGATCAGAATCGCTGAGCCGCGATGAGCGCAGCGATGCGAATTCCGGGCAACTCTGACCCACACTTTTTCAAAGCAGTCTTCCCACCAACGACCGAAAGCCAGCCCTGACTCGATCCCGCTTTGGCACCCCAACTCTGCTAAACTTTGTGAGGCAACCTGCCCTCCGCTTTGCGACAGGGCGTAACCGGAGAGATGGCCGAGTGGCTGAAGGCGCACGCTTGGAAAGCGTGTTTAGGGGAAACTCTAACGTGGGTTCGAATCCCACTCTCTCCGCCAGCAAACCTCGCATCATCTTGATTCCATTGGTAAATATAAGATAATAAGTATTTTATGATCACTTCTTATTTGTCATTTTAGCCACCAGCTTCACGCCTTTTACTCCTTCTTTGAAGGACAAAACGACTTCTGCACGACAAAGACGCTCTGCGATGAAAATGGCCTGCGTCGATGGCTATTCAACTCCGAACAGGCGCTGCGAAAAGCGCACAGGGAGCCTGGAACAACTCCACGTTCAAAGCCTTTCATTTTCGGCAAGGGAATCCCGAACCGGAGTGGTAGATCGATTGCATCCAATTGCGGATAAACACCCGTACTGGCTCACCATGGCTCAGCATCCGCCGTTGTGGGCCCACTACGCGTTGCGGACGGAGATCCGGGCGAACTCTGCGCGATAAACCCGGAAAGGCCGAATCTGCTCATGAGAGCAATGTAGCGAGCGTCGTTCTTCAGCAAGGGCATTCTTTCCGCGAGCGCAAGCGTGTCATGATGAGCACACGCCTCTTCGATGAGTCGAAGCGTCTCCTCTTTCTTACCGAGCTTTTCGCTCGTCTGAGCCAGGTCAGCCGCGCTAACTCTACCATCTGCGTAATACATCTTCTGCTTTTCATACAAGGCTTCCAGCAATCCGCGCTCTCCGCCATGACGGAACCCCGTCTGAGAGGCCGCAACGATTTCCTTGAGCACAGGATCGTTTTTCGATTCCGCGACGATCTTTCCCTCTGCGAGGTATGCCGGATAGTCGCGAGAATCGAAATAAATCCTCATCAGGTAGAAGTGTGGCGAAGCAAACTCGGGGCTTGAGCGCTCAACTTCTTTCAGGGTCTCGATGCCCTCATCTCTCTGTCCTGCGTAGAACATCATTTGGCCCTTGTCGGAAACGAGGCTGAGAGACGATGGGTCCAGCTCCTGGGCAATGCTGATTTCCTTCAAGCCCACTGCGCATCGCCTCCGCAGGCAGATGGCATTTGCATACCATTTGTGCGCGAGCGAATCGTTTGGATTCAGCTCGATTGCGCGTTGAAACTCCTTTTCGCCGTCAGCAAAATCCCAGCTGCCGTAAAACTCCGCAAACGCCAGAGCGCGATGTGCTTCCTCTGAGGAATCATCCAGCTCGACAGCCTTCCTGGCAGCGGCAATTGCGCGCAGGTAGGCATCGCTGTCCGGCATAGTCGAATACTCACGAAGCAGATCGTACGTATCGGCAAGGCCGGCGTAGGCCTCGGCGTTCCCAGGGTCGTGAACCAGTGCCTGCGTGAAGTAATCGAGTGCGCGGTTGAGGCTGTCGGGGGTTCGTTGGCTCCATTCGAATCGACCCTTCAGGTATAGGTCGTGTGCTTGTTTCTTTTCGGGTGCGGAGACCGGGGTTGTTGCTCGATGGGATTGGTCCGCCGGCTGTCTGGTCAAATGGCCAGGCAGCAGTTGAACGATCCTCCCGCTGGTTGCACGCACGGCCGGTGAGTTGACGGCTGCTCCAAAGATGCCGGCGAGCAGCAGGCCGAAGACCGCCAATAACCAGCGCCGCGGCAATCGCCGACGGGGCGTAGATTCACTCGCAGCGACAAGTCGCAGCGATGAAGGAATTTCGCTCTTGGGTGTGGGGATTTTCTGAGCGGAATCCGCGGGCCTGGCTTCCGGCTGCTCTTCGACAGGTTCGGAGGCATTGTCCGCCTCCAGCGCCTTACCGGATTTCAACCATTCGTCCAGTTCCCGTGTGTAGGCGTAAACAGAGGCTCGCCCGCCGCCCGGTACTCGATGGGTCGGCAGCCCGCGGTCGGCATCCCATCGCTTGACCGTTCGCTCAACCTTACCCAAATACGCCGCAATGTCTTTCCATCCATCAAGGCGCTTCCCAAGGTCAGGCCCACCAGTTTTCGATCGTTCCTTTAGCTGCCCTGACATCAAGAGTCCTTGGTTATTGGCACTGCGTCATGAAATGTCCCGAAGAGTCCCGTTCTTGCACTTGCCTAAGCAGGAGAATGAGCTGATTATCGCACTTGCCCATCCCCTCGGCAATGCCCCAAAAGTGTTCGAAAAGCCTTGATTTTACGACGCTTTCGTAATGCCTCGGTGAGCGTTACCGGTTTCCGTTTCACACGACTGCAACAAGCCAAGTTCGGCAAAATCAAGCCGGCTTTACGCAGAAATAGCGATTCAACTCAGCGCTTTACAACCTGGAGAACCGCCATGAGAATTCCGTCTTTCCTGTCTGCTGGAGTGACTCCCGACCTTCCCTGCACGCTGCGCACTAGGGTGAGAACCAGCATTCCTGGTCTGATCTCTCTGGCGGTTTTACTCCTGGCCGTTCTGGCATTGCCAATGGGGATGGCGGCGCAGTCGGGGCACCCAACTCCGGCAATCGCCAAGCCGGAGGTTCAGCCGATGGCCCCGGCCGATTGGATCTGGTGGGACGGAAGCAGCACTGTCGGAACGGCGTGCGTGGGCTCCTATCCCTGCGGCCAGGTTGGAGTCTACGGAACCAAGGGAACCGTTGCTGTGGGGAACAATCCCGGCAGCCGCAGCGATGCCATGTCGTGGACGGATACGTCCGGGCGCAAATGGCTCTTTGGCGGCTTTGGATACGGCGCCGGCGGCGGAC
>Ga0302325_10023528_pt1 | contig 12838 bp, 9 predicted proteins | sample Palsa_T0_2_FD_201948 | JGI IMG/M metagenome (GOLD analysis project Ga0302325, IMG submission 201948) | Peat permafrost microbial communities from Stordalen Mire near Abisko, Sweden - Palsa_T0_2 | ecosystem: Environmental > Terrestrial > Soil > Palsa > Peat permafrost | place: Sweden: Abisko... | reverse complement strand
TCGCCCGCGCGGCGGCCGGCGCCTCAGACGTGGCGCTCGCCCGCGCGGTGGCCGGCGCCTCGGACGTGGCGGACGGCGCGGGCGGAGACGGCGCGGGAGCGGCGACGGCACGTAGCCCGTTTGCGGCACCGGTCCTCAGTCCCACCTCGAGCCGCTCGATCCTGGCCAGCAGCGCTTTCGTCGAAGGGTCGATCTCTGGCGCGGCCGCCTTGATCAGCGCCAGCTCGAGCTGGATGCGGGCCTGCGACCCGTTCGAGGTGGACTCGAGCGCGGCCGAGACCAGGTCGAGCAGCCGCACCGCATCGGCGCTCGAGAGGGCCTGCGCCTGCTCGGCCAGGCGGCGATCGCGCTCGGGGGTCACTTGGAGCTCGGGCGGGACCTCGCCGAGGATCTGAACCGTCAGCAGCTCGCGCCCGTGAACTTCGAGATCACGGAGAACCTGGCCCGGATCGCGTCCGGATTCTGAGAGCCGGGCGGCGGCACGCAGCCCCGCGGCGGGATCGCCTGCAACTATCGCCTCGACCGCGCCGAACAGCTGCTCGGCGTCGGCAACGCCGAGTACCGCGAGTACGTCGGCGGGCTCGATCCGCCCGCCTACATAGGTCACCAGCTGCTCGAGCGTCCCCAGGGCATCGCGGAAGCTCCCCGTGGCGTGGCGGGCAACCAGGGCCAGCGCGCCGGCGTCGATCTCGATTCCCTCCTGGTCGGCGACCCGCCGGCAGACCTCCACGACCTGCTCGACCGAAGGGCGACCGAAGTCGAAGCGGTGACAGCGATCGACGACGGTCGGCAGCACCTTCTGAGCCTCCGTCGTGGCGAGCACGAACACGGTCCGTGGCGGCGGCTCCTCGAGCGTCTTCAGGAACGCGTTCCACGCCTGCTGGGAAAGCATGTGCGCCTCGTCGAGGATGTAGACCTTGTGTCGTCCCGACACCGGCGCGTAGGCGACCTTCTCACGCAGGTCACGGATGTCGTCGACCGAGTTGTTCGATGCCGCGTCCATCTCGATCACGTCGAGCGACGTGGCATGGGCGATGGCCACGCACGATTCGCACGTCCCGCACGGCTCGCTCGTCGGGCCGTGCTCACAGTTCAGGCACGCTGCGAGGATCTTCGCCATGCTCGTTTTGCCCGTCCCGCGCGAGCCCACGAACAGGTAGGCGTGGTGCACCTTGTCCTGCTCAACGGCGTTGCGGAGCGTCTGCACCACGTGCTCTTGCCCGACCACGTCGGCAAACGTGCGGGGACGATGGCGGCGGTATAGCGACGGGCCGTCAGACACTGAAGGCCAGTCTAATGGCGGCTCCGGCCAGGCCGAGCGATACGAGGTCGGCCGCCGCCGTCGATGAGGCTAAAGGTGGACCGTGCACCCCCCGTCGAAGCCGGTACCCGGGCCGCGTCCACCGTCAGTTGGCTCCGGTCCGGCGTCCCCGCCGCGCCTAGAGGTGACCGCTTAAGGCTGCTTCCTTCCGGACCTGACCTGGTTCACGGGCCTCCATCGCAACGGGACCGAACCATCAACGCCGCCTGACGGGGCGCCGACCCAGGGCCTGCGCCCCTCGGGGGGGGATTCAGCCCCGCTAGAGCGGATTGCGGATTCAGGGCGCCGCTAACTCCCCGCCTAGCACGGTCCGCGTTGCATCGTACTGGTGGCGCGACGCGATGCGCGGCCACACGCCAGAATCGCCCCATGGCCGATTCCTTCTTCGTCCACGAGCGCGCGCTCGTGGAGACCGATTCGATCGGCCCGGGAACGCGCGTCTGGGCCTTCGCCCATGTGATGGAGGGCGCGGTGATCGGCGCAGACTGCAACGTCTGCGACCACACCTTCATCGAGGCCGACACGGTGATCGGGGATCGGGTCACGATCAAATCCGGGGTCTACCTGTGGAACGGCCTGCGGGTTCAGGACGACGTCTTCATCGGCCCCCAGGCGACGTTCACCAACGACCGCTTCCCCCGCAGCAAGGAGCCGTTCGAGCGCATGATCACGACGATCTGCCGGGGTGCCACGATCGGAGCCGGGGCGGTGCTCCTGCCGGGGGTGACCGTCGGAGAGCGAGCGATGGTCGGCGCCGGCGCCGTGGTCATCGCCGACGTGCCGAGCTTCGCCGTGGTGGTGGGCAACCCGGCGCGGGTAGTGCGGAGACTCGCGGAGGACTAGATGATCGATTCCAAATCATCTGGCGCTGGTCAAATGACCAGGGTTGCCCGAGCGGCGCCGAGAAGTGGGCATCCAGCCGCCAGAATCAGACGATGCACACCGTCCACGCAGCCACCACCAGCGCTCCGGCGCCCAGCTCGAGCACTCCAAGCGTTCCCCTGACCCGTCTCGACAACGCGGACAGCGAGCTGATGGAAGAGCTCCTGGCTACGGTGAAGCGAATCGCCGGCTCGGCGGGCTTCACGCTCGGCACCGAGGTCGAGGCCTTCGAGGCCGAGTACGCAGACTATTGCGGGACGCAGTACGCGGTTGGTATTTCCTCCGGAACCGAGGCGCTCGCGCTCGCCCTGCGGGCGCTCGAGATCGGGCCCGGCGACGAAGTGATCGTCCCCGCCAACTCGTTCATCGCGACCGCCGAGGCCGTGTCGCTCGTCGGTGCCACACCGCGCTTCGTCGATGTCGACCCCGCGACCGCGTTGATCACGGTCGACGCGGTCGAGGCCGCGATCGGGCCACGCACTCGGTGTGTGATCCCGGTGCACCTATACGGTCGTACGGTGGATCTCGACCCGATCGTCGAGTTGGCGCGCGAGCGCGGACTCGCCGTCCTCGAGGACGCCTGCCAGGCGCACGGCGCGCTACTCGGCGGCCGTCGCGCCGGGTCGATCGCACACGCCGGGTGCTTCTCGTTCTACCCGGCGAAGAACCTCGGCGCCTGGGGCGACGGGGGCGCGCTGGTCACCAATGACAGCGTGATCGCCGACCGCGTCCGGCTGCTGCGCTCACACGGCGAGGTGACGCGCTACCACCACGAGGTGGTCGGCACCACCGCGCGCCTGGACGCGCTCCAGGCCGGCATTCTGCGCGTCAAGCTGCGCCGGCTCGATGACTGGAACGCTGGACGCCGCCGGGTTGGGGCCGCACTCGCGAGGGGGCTCGAGGGGAGCTCGGTGGCTCCGCTGGCGCCCACCGTGTCCGACGGCGACCACGTCTTTCACCAGTTCGTCGTCGAGTGCGACGACCGCGATGCGTTGCGCGAGCACCTCGGCTCCGTCGGGGTGGCCAGCGCGATCCACTACCCGGTGCCGATTCACCGGACGCCGGCTTACGCGTCCGCCGGCCTCGGGGTAGGCTCGCTGCCGGTGGCGGAGGCGTTGGCCGCGCGCATCTGCTCGCTGCCTATGTACCCCGCGATGGGCGAACAGGAGATTGAGCGGGTCGTGGGCGCCGTGCTCGAGTTCCCGGCGCCGGCACTCAGCGTCTGAGCGACGAAGGACAAAGGCTCGTGGATCGGTTAGCCGGGCCTGTTCTTTCGGCCGGTGTGATGCTCACACCTCGTCCATACACTCGCTAACGGTTTGGGCGATCGGCCCATCGATAGCTTCGGGGGGTATTTCTGCCGTGTACGAGACAGACGTTGACACGTTGGTGATAGGTGCGGGCCCGTACGGCCTGTCGGTCGCCGCTCATCTCGAGCGGGCCGGCGTGGAGCACAAGGTCGTCGGGCGGACGATGGACTTCTGGGACCGGAAGATGCCCAAGCGCATGTGCCTGCGCTCGCCCGCCCGGGCCTCGAGCCTATCCGATCCGGATGGCGCGCTGACCATCGAGGCGTTCGCCGCGGATCGGGGAGAGCCCCTCGGCACCCCCGTCCCGATTGAGACCTTCATCGCCTACGGCCACTGGTTCGCCGAACGGACCGGCGTGGACGTCGATCCTCGCCTCGTGGCAAAGCTCTCCATCGACGACGACGGCGCGTTCGCCGCCACGCTCGAGGACGGCACCGGCCTCCGAGCGCGTCGAGTGGTCCTCGCCGCCGGCTCGGAGCCGTTTCAGTGGACGCCGCCCGAATTTCGCGATCTGCCCGCGAGTATCGCCACCCACGCGGCCGACCACGACGATCTCGGCGTCTTCGCCGGCAAGAAGCTCGTGATCCTCGGTGCCGGCCAGGCCGGGATCGAGTACGCGGCGATCGCCAGCGAGCAGGGAGCGGACGTACGCGTGATCCTTCGGGCGCCGTTCGTGCGCTGGTTGACGCGGAGCGCCAAGCTCCACGCGCTTCCCTCGCGGTTGACCAACCTGCTCTACGCGCCCTCGGACGTCGGTCCCGCGGGGCTCAGCCGGATCGTCGCGACCCCTGACCTGTTCCGCACGATGCCCGCGGCGGCGCGGGACAAGGCGAACGCGCGGTGCACTCGCCCTGCGGCGGCGGCATGGCTGATCGAGCGGACGAGCCGGATCCCGATCGAGACCAGCCGTCGGATCAGCTCGGTGGCGGGAGTCGAGGGAGGCGTGCGGATCAACTTCGAGGGCGGAGACGCGCTCGAAGCCGACCACCTCCTGCTCGCGACTGGTTATCGCGTCAATCTGCCCAAGTACGGCTTCCTGGCGCCCGAGCTGCTCGCCGCGGTCAAGACCGCCAAGGGCTTTCCCGTGCTCCATCCAGGGCTGAGGAGCTCGGTTCCGGGCCTGCACATGGTCGGCTGGCCGGCGACGCGGACGTATGGGCCGCTGATGCGCCACGTGGTCGGTTCTGAGTATGCGGCGCGCGCGGTCGCGGCCGCGATCTCGCCGCGCGCGGCAGCCGTCGGGTCATCGCCCGCGGAGCTCGCCGGCGTCCGCCCATAACGGGCAGTCGCCGGCGTCCGCCCATAACGGGCAGTGGCCGGCGTCCGCGGACAACAGCTTCTAGCTCCCAGCCCGCGGTTGCCCGCGGCAGATGAAGATGTCGTCGTGGGAGAACAATGGGCTTTCCCTGAGCAGCCCCTGACGCTTGATCTCACCCGCCTCGAACTGATCGATGTAGCGGATCTGCTCGACGGTGAAGCCCTCGCTCGCGATTCGGTCTGCGAAGTCGCGACCGTAGCGCCGCACGTGGTCGCGCTGCCAATAGACCCGAAGTCGCTCCTCGGGCGTGGTAACGCTCGCATCCTCCAGCGTCCATTCGCTGGCATCGTCGATCGGCGACATGATGATCGCGCGACCGTCGTCACGCAGCACGCGACGGATCTCGGCGAGCCCTCGCTGATCATCGTCGACGTGCTCCAGGACGTGGTTGCAGATCACCACGTCGAACGAGTCCGTGCCGTAGGGGAGATCGCACAGGTCGACGTGATCCATCGCAAGTGGCGAGGCCAGGTCGGCGCTCACGTAGTCCAAGTTGGGCAGGCGCCGAAGCTCCCGCTGTAGGCACCATTCCGGGGCGAAGTGAAGCATCCTCAGCTCGGCGCTGAACAGATCGGTTCGCTCGCGCATGTAGCTGACCAGCAGCCGGTGGCGCTCGAGCGCCCCGCAGCGTGGGCATTTGGCAAACGGACGACGCTGGTGCGGGATGAAGCGAGAGAAATCGCCATCGCAACATGCACAGTGCACCGCGTGGCCCCTGTACGCCAGGGGCCGGACGACGCTCAGGGTGGCCGGACGCAACCTCGCGGGCACAAACGAGCGGGCGACACGGCGCGCGAGTGATGGCTGGTCATCCGGCACCGCCGCGGCGACGCGGACATCAGGCTTCGCTTGCGCCACGCCACAATTTTACAGAGCGGCTGTAGCTCACCCGCCGCCGTGAAACGCGTACCGGAGCAATACGAGGTTATCCGGGCCCTGGAGCTCGCCGTCCAAGCCGGCGCCCGGCAACCGCGTGCGCGACGTGCGAGCCCGCGTACCAGCTGCCGGATACGAAGCGCATCGTGGGTCCGAAGCTGCGCGCGGCGGGCGCACCGAGGATGTGCAGGCCGGGGACCGAGCTCTCGAGGCCGCGGCGTAGCACCGGGTAGCCATCCACCACTCGGAGGTCGCGTAGAACGCTGTCGCTCAAGAAGGAATAGCGCGCGACGTCCACCTTGTAGCCGGTGCCGAAGGTGAGATGATCGACCTCCCGCGAGGTGCCGTCGGAGAGCGCGAGCCGCAGCCCGTGACCGGTAACCTCGGCGCCTGTCACTTCGGTCGACAGTGTCACCTTGATTCCGTCGATCCGGACCTTGACGAAGTAGGAGCATGCCGGGCGGGTAGAGCGGTAGGCGATCTTGTCCTGAGTCTCGCGCGGCAGTCTCGTGAACAGCGCCGGTGTGGCAACCAGCCGGCTGTACCACAGCGGGCCAACATCGGTGGGCGCGTAAACGACATGAGCGAGGGGGCCGATGAAGTGAATCGGAGACCAGCCGCGCAGATAGGTGACTTCGGGGCGGCGAACCAGGACCTCGACCTCCGCCCCTCGCTCGCCCATCAGCACGGCGGACTCGAACGCGCTCTGCCCGCCGCCGACCACGGCGACGCGCTTCCCGGCGAAGGCGGCCGGGTCAGCGTTCCGGCCGGTGTGTGAAACGAGCTCTGACGGGAGGTGAGCGAAGCCCGCGGGCAAACGCTCGAAGGGCGCGATGCCGCATGCCACGACAACGCGCCGGGCGGTCAGCCGCTCGCCGTCGCTGAGATCGAGGGCGAAGCCCCCACCGCTGCGCGCAAGATTTGTCACCTTCCGTGTGTCGAGATCGGGCACACCGCCCCGCTGGACCCAGGAGCCGTACTCGATGAAGTGCCGCAGTGAAACGGGCTGGCTGAGTTGCTCGCCCGTCGCTTGCATGTAGCTGGCAAGTGACAGCGGCCCGACCGGCTCGACCATGTTCGTCGCGCTCATGTTCGAGCGCAGCCTCATGCCGGCCGGCATCGTCCGCCAGAACGACATCGGGTCGCCGAGCACATGCGCAGCGACACCCGCGCGGCGCAGATGGATGGCGGTGGACAGGCCGTGCGGACCCGCGCCGACGACGACCGTCTCCACGTCCGGAACGGCGCTCGTGCTTCGCGCCCGTGCCCGGCCCACAGCCTCGTCCCCCACCCTGCCGAGCTCCGCTCGCGGAGTGTCGAGCCGGCCAGGCGATGCAGCTGTATCGTCGTGTGGCGTCGTGGCGCGGATCATGGCAGATTCCAGTCCTTTCGCGGGTGGATCGCTACGTATTGGAGCATGCTGCCGTCCGGCGGTGATTCCGGGACGAGCTCCCCCCGAGCGACCGCCTCGCACCCGTCCTCAGTCGTCCCGAGCGACTGCGGCCAGCCCGTCCGGCGCAGCATCAGGCGCCAGGCCAGGATGAACGGGTCAAGCAGCGCCGGGAGCGGATCGTCGGCGGCGAACAGGGCGGGCTCGCGCGGCCCCCTCACGGATCTGAGCCAGCCACCGAGCGTCAGCTCACCGGCCCTGACCGCACCGAGCGCGCTGGGAACATCGGTCGCTGCGCGCATCCAGCGCACCCCTGGTTGCGCCCGGACCGGCTCGACCGGCAGCCCCTGTGAGAGCCGCCAGGCCAGATAGGGAAAGTCGACGCCGGCGCGCGGGCCGAGGCTGTGCCACGTCCACACGCGGCCGTTGATGTCGAGCAGCTTCAACGAGTCGTCGCGGACGTCGTGCATCAGCTCGATCTCCACCAGCCCGTTCCAGCCCAGGGAGCGCAGGATCGCCCGACCGCTCGCCTCGACCCGTGGAGCGTGGACGGTCTCGACCAACGAGCTCGAGTGGCCGAAGTCGCGGGGGTACTGTCGGGTCCGGCGGGCCACCAGCGAGGCCAGCGGGACACCGTCGCGGCACAGCGCCGCAAACGAGTACTGCGCCGCGCCCGAGGCCGGGATCAGCTCCTGAATCATCACCGCCTCGGGCGCCACCAGCTCCGTGGCGGCGTCCCAAGCACCGAGCAGGGAGGCTCGATCGTCCACTCGCCATGCCTTCGCCCGCGTGAACTCGTTCTCCTCCGGCTTCACCTCCGGCTTGAGGATCAAGGGAAACTCGCACGCCAGCGCCGCGACGTCCGTCCGGGTAAGGGGGTGGCGCGTCCACGGATGCTCGGTCCCCGCGCGCTGCGCCACGAGATGGGTCAACCGCTTATGGTGGGCATAGCGGAAGACGTCCCAGCTCGGAGAGGTGAGCGCGAAGTGCTCACCGAGGGCGGCGTGCCCGCGTGCGATCATCGCCGCGGACTCGTCTCCGGTGGGGAACAGCGTCCAGCCGGCCAAACCGTGTCGCGACGCGATCGCCAGCAAGCCGTGGCGCCGTTGCTCGGGGTTCCCCTGCGGGGCACGGAGGGTTCGCCCCACGTACCGCGACGCGCGCGTCACCTGATCGTCGCCCGGATCGTGCAGGAGCCAGGTCTCGATCCCGCGACGTCCAAGGCTCCTGGCGATTCCGAGGGCGCGGTAGTTCGCCCCGAGGATCAACGCCCCCCGCGAGTTGGTCATGCGACGACCTCATGCGGGCGCAGCGCGACCGCGGAATCGGCGGGCTGCGCGACCGTGGCGATCACCGTCGTGCCGGCCTGCACGTGATCGCCGGCGCGGACCATCACGCGCATGTCCGAGCGGTCGGGCAGCACCAGGTCGACCTGCGAGCCGAGCCGGATGACACCGATCCGCTGGCCGAGCTCGACGTCCGCTCCTTCGCCGACATAACCGGCGATCTGGCGTACGAGCCGCGAGGCGATCTGCACCACCGCCACTTCCAGGTCGCGGCCCGCGATCAGGGTCGTCGCGCGCTCGTTCTCGAACACCATCTCGGGATCCCGTAGCGATCCGAACCGGCCGGGGAAATGCCGCCGCAGTAGCACCCGGCCGGCGATCGGCGCCCGGTTCACGTGCACGTCGAGAAAGCTCATGCCGATCCCGACCACGATCGCGTCACCGTCGTGGGCCCCGGTGCGGGTCAGCTCCGTGAGCGCCACCGAGTGCCCGTGCTTGGTCGACACGGGCAGGCGCCCATCCTGCGAGCGCCTGACATATACGACGTGCCCGTCGGCGGGACTGACCACAATGTCGGGTTTGAATGGCACCGTACGCTCGGGGTCGCGGTAGAAGCGCTGGGCCAGGACCGCGACTGCCCCCAGCAGCGTGAGACCTGCCCCGATCAGGGCCCGCGGCGGCGTCGCGAGACCGAGCGCGCCGCCGGTGATCAGTCCCAGCGCGCCGGCGGCGATTGCAATGCTGGCCAAGGCGGGCCCGACACGACGCAGGCCGAGCTGCCACTTCCACGCGGGGGCGAGCGTCATGGCCGCCGCCACGGCACTGCCGAGGAAGCTTGAGATCGCCAGCATCAGAAGCCTCGCTTGACGGCCAGATAGGGCAGCAGCGCCAGCTCCGCGAGGCCTGGAAGCGGATCGTCGCGGCTGAATACGGACTCCACGTTGGATACGCGCAGCGACCGCAGGTAGGCGCGCCAGCCGAGACGGCGCCGTGCGAGCTCACCGGCAGCGGTCGGGACGTCGGTCGCCAGCCGGATCCACGACACGCCGGGGTGTGCTCGGGCCCGATCCGGAACGGGAAGCCCGACCTGGTCGGCGTAGAGCAGATAGGGAAAGTCAACTCCCGCCCGTTGCCCGAGGCTGTGATAGCCCCAGGTGCGGGCATTGACGTCGAGCAGCTTGGTCTGCCCGTCACGCTCGTCGTGCTTGTATTCGAGCTCGACCAGACCGTAATAGTCGATCGAGCGCAGGAAGCGCTCGGACATCTCCTCGAGCTCGGGGAGCTCGATCGTCTGGACGAACGTACTCGCGCGGCCAAACTCGACCGGGTGCTGGCGCAAGCGCCTGACCACCATGCTCGCGCGAGCGCGGCCGTCCTTGAACAAGCCGCAGTAGGCGAGCTGCGAGCGCCCGTCTCCCGGAATCAACTCCTGGATCACCACCTCTTCGGCACCGACCAACTTCGCGGCCTCGCGGAACCGGAGCACCAGCTCTTCGCGCGTATCCGCGCGCCACGCCTTGCACTTGGTGGCGTAGAAGAAGTGTTCCTTGATCGCCGGCTTGATCACGAACGGCGGCTCGCCGTCGACCGCTGCCAGCTCGCCCTCGTTCGAGGCCAGCCACATCCGCGGCGTCCGGATCCCCACGCTGGCCGCATGCCGATAGGTGTTGCGCTTGTCCCACGCCCACTTCGTCACCGCCCATGGCGGCGTCGGGATGCGGAAGTGCTCGAGCAGCTGCTCGCGCCGGCGCGACAACGCCGCCACCGTCTCCTCGCGCGTCGGATAGACGACCCAGCCCGCGACGTCGCGACTGCGACCGAGGGCGAGCAGCGCGTCGACCGTATCCTCGTCGTCCCGCAGGTCGGACACCTTGACCACGTCGGTCACGTAGCGTGAGTGGCGGCTGATCGAGGTCTCGTCATCGATCACGAGCACGTCGATCCCGCGGCGACCGAGGCTGCGGACGATGCCGAGGCCCTGGTAGTCGCCACCCACCACGATCGCTCCCGGGTGCCCGGCGGCGCGCGTGCCGGTGCGGGCGGCGGCCACCCGGATCTCAGCCCGAGGCTCGGGCGCTGCGCCAAGCTCGAAGGTGGCCGCGGCGGGCGTGCGGTCGTTCACCACGCCCCCTCGTGGAACTGGACGCGTCCCTCCTCGGCCGCCGGGCCGACGACCCGCCAGCTGTCTCCATGCCACTCCAGATGCGATGCCGCCCGCTTTCGCCACCAGGCGCTGACCTCGCGCGGAAGCGCCTTCCAGGCGCTTGGATCCGCGGCGAAGTGGGCGAGGAAGCGGCCATAGGCGCGGAGCAGGCGCTCGTCCAGGAGGTAGTCGGGATGGGTGTCGATCATCGCCAGCCCGCCCCGTCCGCGCAGAAGCTCCGCCTTCTGGACCCACGCGGTCTCGTCCTTCTGGCGCAGGATCACGAACAGCGTGTGGTCCTGCACCATGGTCAACGGCAGCTCGACCAGCCCCTGGTTGAAGAACGGCAGCCAGGTGCAGCAGCCGCCTGCCTGCGGCTCGAACGGGTCGGTGTCCGGGCAGGACGAGTCGTAGTCGAAGCCGAGCAACGGTATCCAGTCCCAGTTTCGGTGCATCGCCGGCGAGCGGAAGCCGACCGCGCCCCAGCGCTCGGCGGCCTCGCGCATGCCGGGGAGGCGCTCCTGCAGGGTGGCGATCGACTCGAGGTCCCGCCCGTCGTGGTGCAGACCGTGGACCCCGACCTCGAAGCCGCCGGCGACCAGTTCGCGCACGCGCTCATCGTCGACGTGATAGCGCCTCGGGACGAGATTCCACGCGGACCGTAGCCCGTGCGCTCGCTCGAGGTCGAGCACGGGGTCCAGCGCGGCGAATCCGCGGGCGTGCTCGACGTCATGGGTGAGTACCAGCGCCCACGTGTGATCGCCAGGCCAGGACGCGATGTAAGGGAGCGGCTCGCCTGCGATCTCGCCGAGCATCGAGAGCATCAGGTCGAAGAAGTCGTGCAGGCAGGTCTCGACCGGCCAGCGCGGGAACCGCGAGCGCGCCTGCAAGCGCGCGAAGCGCCGGCGCATCCAGATCTGCAGGTGCCGGGGAAGCAACGGACGCAAGCGGTAATAGATGTTCATCATGCTCTGCCTGAGCCGGGCCTTGGCGCCTGCCCCGATGGTCGCGTAGCGCTCGCTCCAGTAGTTGAGGATCACCTCGTCTGGGTCAAACGGCAGGAACACACTTCCGTCCTCGCTGCGCCGGATCGAACTCACCTCGCGGCCATCGCTGTCGGTGATCGAGCGCACTCGGCTCCATGCACCGTCGCGGGCGGCGAGCAGCCGGTCGGCGTCGTCGTCCGCCAGCACCCGGGCGAACACGGGAATCGTGCTTTCAGGGTCTGCACCGAGGATCGTGGCGAGGATCGCCGGACCGGTGAAGGCGCGCGGCCAGAGCAGCGTGGGGGCGCCCGCCGAAGGCCGGATCCGCTCGAGGGCGTGGTCAGCCGGCCCGGATTCGAGCCGATACGGGATCCGGAAGTACTCGAGCAGGGTGGCCTGCCGAGAGCACACGAACAGTGACCGGGTGTTAGTTCCGTCCATGCCCGCGAGGCCGAGCCTGGTGCTCGCGCTCACTGTCCCGCCTCGAAGGCGCAGCTCGCAAGCAGATGACGCCCCGGATCATTCATCTGGAGAAGGGTAGCCGGGGTGGGGTGACACCCCACAACCATTCGGACAGAGCTTTATCCGCGGTAAACCTGTGTGCCTACCCGTCAGGCTAGTTTCGTACTGTGTGAGGCACATGGGGTGACTGCTTCAGCTGGCTAGCTGCGCGCTGCGTCCTCGGGCGAGGTCCCCATAAGCCGCAAGGAGCGCAGCCTCGGACTTCTCCCAGGTCAGCTCGCGCGCGCGTTCGCGCGCGCGATGAGCCATGTTGGAGCGGAGCGCTGGATCCTCGGCGATCACCGCGATCCGTTCCGCGAAGCCCTGCACATCCCCCGGTTCGGCGAGCATGCCCGCGTCACCGAGGGTACGGCGCGACTCGAGCAGGTCGTACGCCACGACGGGCTTACCAAGCGCCAGATACTCCATCAGCTTGATCATCGTCGAGCGTTCGTTGAGCTCGGTGGCCGGCGCAGGGTCGACGCAGATGTCGGCCTCCTGCAGCAACCCGGGCACCTGGTCCGCGTCCACCCAGCCTGCCATCTTCACGTTGTCGGTGACCCCCCACCGTGCCAGCGCCGCCTCGAACTTACCCCAGGCGTCGCCATCGCCGATGACGGTCAGGACTGCCTCCACGGTGGGATTACGGTCGCGCAGGCACGCCAGTACCTCGGCGATGCCGTCAAGGCCGTCCTGCTCGGAGACGGTGCCCAGGTACGCGATGCGGACCGGTGCGAGCACGCCCTGGCGGACGCTCATCGGTAGCCGCGTCCAGCTCGCGGGCGGACCGTTGCGCACCACGGTTACCTGATCTGCCCCCATCCG
>Ga0302325_10023527_pt1 | contig 12839 bp, 6 predicted proteins | sample Palsa_T0_2_FD_201948 | JGI IMG/M metagenome (GOLD analysis project Ga0302325, IMG submission 201948) | Peat permafrost microbial communities from Stordalen Mire near Abisko, Sweden - Palsa_T0_2 | ecosystem: Environmental > Terrestrial > Soil > Palsa > Peat permafrost | place: Sweden: Abisko... | reverse complement strand
TCAACCCAATGCGAAGACCCAGGTCCGAGAAGCGGGCCGGGTATTGCGGGTTATCGGCGTGCTCCCAGGAGTCGCCCAGGTCCATGTTGAAACACATGGCTACCATGATGCGGCCCTTGTCGTCATAGATTGCCCGCCAGTGAGGCACTTTACCATCTTTCTCCCAGATTTGGCCGGTCTCCAGGTATTGCGCGCCGGGCACCTGGTAGCGCTCGTCGAGATCGTAGATCGTGTGGAAGATGGGGTCGCTATTCTCGATCTCCACAATCGGCCGGTCGGGAAAGACTTTGTGCATGCTGGCTTCGAAGAAGCTCCATTCCACCGTGCCGTGGAAATCGTCGCACATGAAGAAGCCGCCGCGCAGCAGGAATTCGCGCATGGTGGCTGCCTGCGAATCGGTGAGCTGCCAGTGGCCGACCTCGACGCCGTACAGCCAGGGACGATTGAAGACATCGCCATCGTCCAGGTCGGTGGGCTCTTCGGCCGAGCGTCCGTGAATGCGCGTCAACCGGCGCACGGCCGCAGATAGATGGCGGTCGGAGCGCGGATAGTCCATGGTCCAATTCGTTCCGCCCAATTTCCAGCTATCGAGAAATTCCACCCCGCCGTTGCGCGGGGACACGGGCGGGTACATCAGGCGCGCGAAGACCCATTCAGTCGGCTCATTGGGATCGGGCGGGATGGGGTACTTAGTGTACTCCAGCCCCGGATATTCTTTGAACGGCTTTTGCCAGGCGTAGAGGCCTGTCAGGAGGGCGAAACCGCCGATCAATAAGGCTCCGGCGCGGCGGAGCTGAAGTAGGTGGAACACCGAATTCCCTCCCAGGATAACAGGTGAGGCAAGCGACTCTAGGTGGGGCGGACCCCGGGCGGACCCCAGGGCGGACCCCTGGTCCGCCCGGCACGCCCTCGTGCCGCTCTTCTGGCGTAGAAAAGATTCTCACAATATGAAAAGGCCGGCCAGGGGTCCGGCCGCAGACCCGGGGGGTCCGCCCCACCATTTATGCAGATGTCTGCTGGTAAGAAACTTAAGTGGCAGTGGCTGAAACCCGCACCACGCGACCTCCACCAACCGTTATCTAAAATAGATCGTGGACCACGACCAGGCAATCTCCGTTCTGCGCCTCTGCGCCACCGAAGCAGGAATGCAAGCCTCGGGATCCCGCCTGGGACACCATCAAGTCTGGGCACGCGACAGCATGATCACGCTCCTCGGCGCGCGCTTCGCCGGCGACCCGCAAATCGACGCGGCGCTGAAGGCGAGCGTCGCAATCCTGCGGCAAAAGCAGGCCCGCGCCGGCGCCATCCCGAATAATGTGGATGTCGCCACCCTCCGACCGAACTTCCGCGCCTACGCGGATGCGGGACTGTGGTGGATCATTGGAAGTTCGCTCGTCGAACCCCACCCAGCGACGACAGCCGCTGTGCTCGCCTGGTACGCCTGCCAGGACGTCGACCAGAGCGGCCTCATCAGCATGCAGGAAAGCGCCGACTGGCAGGATCTGTTCTGCACGCGCGGCAAAGGCCTATACCTGAATTGCCTCTATGTGCTCGCGCTAGGGGCCGCAGGCGAACACGAGCGGGCTGCCCTCGTGGCGGAGAAGATCAACCAGTTTTTCTGGTATGAAGGCGATGGTAATATGCTCCGCCACATCGCCCACACCTTTAGCACGGAGAGCAAGCAGGAGCAGGACTCGCTCGGCCGCAAACGATGGCTGCCGGTGAAGCGCACCCTGGTGAACGAGCAGTATTACCTGCCCTACCTGGGATTCCGCGCGGTGGGCGAATGGTTCGACTCGCTCGGCAACCTGCTCGCAATTCTTTCAGGCGTCGCCAACCAGTCGCGGACCGCGACCATTCTCGACTTCATCGAACAGCACGGCATGGCCGCCTCGCCGATCGCCAGCCTGACGCCGGTGATCGAGCCCGGCGATCCCGATTGGCGCGATTATTACGGCATGCTCAACGTTCCATATCACTATCACAATGGCGGTGTGTGGCCGTTTATCGGCGGATTCTATGTCGCCGCCTTGGTGAAGGCGGGACGGCACGAGGCAGCGGCGCGCGTGCTCGACAGGCTGACGGCGCTCAATCGCGCCGGTGAATTCAACGAGTGGCATCACGGCAAAACGTTCGCGCCGATGGGCGTCACCTGCCAGGCATGGTCGGCGGGCATGTACCTGTTTGCGTGCGAATGCGTGCGCCGCTCAAATGTGCCGGATGGGTTCTTCGGTATCGGCGGGAATGCGGCTTGACTCCCTCTCGAGCGAATTTCTGAAGACCTCTTTCGAGCCCAACCCGAGGCCCAGCCCGACCGCCAATGCCAGGGCCAACACGATGCCGCCGAAGAGAATGCCGAACGCCAGAATCACGATGCCCCTGCCGATCTCCAGGTGATCGAGCGCCATGGCGATGGTGCACACCATCACCAGCCATTTCACGCCGAGACTCAGCAGGCGCGCGTAGTGAAGATTCATATTCACCGATTCGATGAGCACCGTGCGCGCCAGATAACGCGCCACGATCATCCCGACGATCAGCACCAGAATCGAGATCGCCACATTGGGCAGATATTCGAACAGGCGCATCGTCAATTCCGAGGTCACCGTCGCTTCAATGGCCCCCAGGCCCAGCACCACGCCGGACAGCACGATGGACCATGCCACCACTCGTGTGACCAGCAGCGCCGGGCTGTGCTGCGGCGAATACTCCGCCAGCCCCGTTAGTCCCCAGTTCTCCAATCGCTCGTCAAATCGAACCGCGCGCAGGATCCGCCGCAAGACCGCGGCCGCCAGCAACGCCAGCAGTACCGAGAACAGCACAGCCACCAGCAGGGCGAGAAAGCCGGGCAGCAGGCTGGCCAGCCGGCTGAGAACTCCAACGGTAGATTGATCCAAGGATTGCCTGACTTGATCCCACATGGACTTTCTCCTTTCGCTTACGGATTGAAGCGGTCGGGCCACCGCCATCGCGAGACGAAGTATGGCTTCGTCTCTTCATAAACCACGCACAGTCGTTCCGTCCGCTGCTCCGCGGCCTCCGCGGACGCGTGCTCCAGTTCCAGCGCGTAAGACGCCACCCATCCCAGATAAATCGGCGTCAAGGCGCGCAGCATTTGCTCGCGGCTGATAGTCCGCAGACGATGCGCCAGCGCGAAATCGTAAACCACGCGCGCCCACGTCTCATCGGGTATCCGAAATTGCGGTCCCGTAACTCGCGCCATCTTGCGCAATTCCACCAAGGTCGAGGGAGGCAGAATGATGCTCCAAACTTCCGACAGATTCTTAGTGCCCAACTGGAACGAGTCGAGCATCCGCGTCACATCCATGCTGGTCTCCGACGCTTCCACGTACATCGGCTTGCCGAATTCCCGAATGGGCTGCGATCCGCGGGCGCGTTGCCAATGGGCCGCGTACCGTTCCACGTCCAGGAACAGCGGACCCAATATCTGTACCAGCAGCGAACTGAGGTTGGTGACATCCGGCAGCGCGTAACTGCGCATTCCCAAGTGCGATTGGCATATCGGCATCGCATTCGTCACAGCCTCGGCCACCAGCGAAGGCAGCGTATGGAGACGCGCCCGTGGAGCGCTCGCGAACCGCTGCAGCAGCCGGCTCGATACGCCGAAATCCGGCCCCATCGGATTACGAATCTGCTGACCGTACAGCGCCCGCACCAGCGGATAGACAATGGCGCGATTGATCATGCCCTCAAACGGATGCCGTGCGTAGCAGGGCGTCACCAGATCGAAATGCTCTTCGAGCACCGGCTGTAAAAGCAGGCTGACCCAATCGACGGTGGTAGCCGAAAGGTCAGATGCCACTACCGCGCAAGCGCGCGAATTCAGCTTCTGCGCGATTTCGAAGGTGGCGCGAAAGCTATCGCCCAGGCTTTGCGCGAGCGATGACGGATCTTGTGTGAGCAGCGGGCTCGCGATCAGCTGCCATCGACCATCGGCAATCGGCGCCGCGATGTGATTGGAAGATAGCGGCGGATGCACCAGGGCGATTTTCACCGGCACAGGCGTTTCCATGATGCGCGCGATGGTGTTCTCCACCGTGTGGCCGTCGCGCGCCGGCGGGGGGACCAGCCCGATCACCGCGTCGACCGATTCGATCTGTTGCGCGCCTGTTTCCGCCATAGGTCTCTATGCCGCTAGAGTCAGGATCCCGGCCAGGGGAATGCGCACCCACGTGGGCCGGTTGTTCAACTCATACATCAATTCGTAAGTAGCCTTCTCGAGTAAGTACGCATCCAGCAATCGGTGGAAGTCTTCTTCCGCGGGGGGCAAGATGTTACTAGCCTTGGTAACATCACGATAAGCAGCCAGGAACTCAGCGCTCACCGTCCGCTCCCAGAGGCTAGCCCACGGTTCGAGCGACTCGAAGTCGTCCGGGTGGCGGGTAGTGTAATTCATGAGTGTGGCATTGGCGGCGTAACTGAACGATCGCAACATTCCCGCCACGTCCTTCAACGGCGAATGCTTGGCGCGGCGCTGCACCAGGGACCGTGCCGGCTCGCCTTCGAAATCCAGGATCACGAAGTCGTTCTTGGTTCGCAGGACTTGTCCCAGGTGGTAATCGCCGTGGGTGCGAATACGCTTGCCGTAATCGCGATCTTGCGCTTTCAAGCACAGTCGATCGACAATCTGCCGGCGTTTTCCGAGCGCCACGCCGGCCCTTTCCAGACTCTCATCGGGAAGGTGCGAGAGAGTGCCCTTGAGCAGATCGAACGCTTTGGAGGCCTCCGCGCGCATATCCTCCGAGATCGCTTCGATCTGCTTCGCGTCGAAAGGCTCGGGCGCGAATGCCGGATCGTCGGTAGCGGCCGCCAGCGCGAGGTGCATTTCGCCCGTGCGCCGGCCCAGTACCGCGGCGGCCTCCAGAAACGCGCCCACATGATCGCGCGCCGTCTCGGGCGCTTGCGGAAATGGCGTGCGGGCCGAATTCTCGTAATACCGTTCGAGTTCTTCGGTGGCCCACGTCCAGCCGTCGCCTTCATTGGCGACGAGCCGCTGCAGCATCGCAATGGCGGACGGCTCGCCGCCCTCGCGCCGATATTCCAGCGATCCCAGGAATGCCGGAATGCGATCGAAGTGCGCCTTCTCAGTGAGGTACTTGCCGATTTCGATATCGGGATTCTGCCCCGCCTGCAAACGCCGGAATAACTTGAGGATGAGCCGATCGCTATAAATGATCGACGAGTTGCTCTGCTCCGCCGACGACCTGCGCACCGTGAGCGACGGGGCCGATTCGCTCGCCTCGCGGTCGAACTGCCCGAAAATTTTTCCCTGTACGAAGCAGACTTCCGTAACGGCGAGCAGCGCCTTGCAAAAAGCGTCGTCCTGCAGCGCGTCCTCCACCGCTCCGTCTTTGGCGAACAGCGGCGCGAAATACCGCTCGGACGGTCCGCTATCGTAATCGACATCCAGAACAAACAGGGCGGCGCCGGCGAACTCCGCCCAATCGGCGACCTGCACTTTTCGAATATGCCGCGATTTTGCGCCGAACCATCGCTGGCGCGGCAAATATGCGGGCAATACTTTCGCCTCAAGATCGGGAATCAATCCCGCCCAACCGGTCACCACGTTCGACTTCACATCCACCTCCAACGGCGCTTCCGCCGGCGCAGTCTCCGCTTCAGGCGTACCGTGCAACTCCAGCCACAAAAATCCGTACGGGCCAAGCGTCAGACGATATGGCTGCCGGGTGATGCGCGGGAACTCGACATATCCCAGCATCTCCACCGGCGCCATGCCAGCTAATTCCGGGATTTCTAAATCGACGGGCTGCGCGAATCGCGAGAGATTCATCACGCACAGAATCTGTTCGCCGTCGAGCCGCCTCAGATACGCCAGGATTTTACGGTTCGCCGGCGCTAGAAATTCCAGCGTGCCTCGCCCGAACACGCGAAACAATTTGCGCAGCGCGATCATATTGCGCATCCAGCTCAGCAGCGATGACGGGTCGCTCTGCTGCGCCTCCACGTTGAGCGCCTGATAGCCCCACACGGGGTCCATGATCACCGGACTGTACAGCATCGCCGGATTGGCGCGGCTGAATCCCGCATTCCGGTCCGAATTCCACTGCATGGGAGTGCGCACGCCATTACGGTCGCCGAGATAGACATTGTCGCCCATGCCGATCTCATCGCCGTAATAGACGATCGGCGTTCCCGGCAGCGAAAACAGCAGGCTATTCAGCAGCTCGATGCGGCGGCGATTGTTATCCATCAGCGGTGCGAGCCGCCTGCGAATGCCTAAGTTGATACGCGTTCGCGGGTCGGCGCTATAAGCGAAATACATATAGTCCCGCTCGTCGTTAGTGACCATCTCCAGAGTAAGTTCGTCATGATTGCGCAGAAACAAGCCCCACTGGCAGGTATCCGGGATGTCCGGCGTCTGCTTCATGATGTCGACAATTGGCAGGCGATCTTCCTGGCGCAGCGCCATATAAATGCGCGGCATCACCGGGAAGTGGAACGCCATGTGGCACTCGTCGCCGTCGCCGAAATACGGCCGCACATCGCTGGGCCACTGATTGGCCTCCGCAAGAATGGTCCGATTGGCGTAACCGGCATCCATGGCGGCGCGGACCTTCTTGATCAGCACGTGCGTTTCCGGCAGGTTTTCGCAATTCGTGCCGTCGCGTTCCACCAGGTAAGGGATCGCATCCAGCCGCAGGCCATCGACGCCCAAATCGAGCCAAAATCGCATTACATTCAGCACTTCTTCCAGCACGCGTGGATTATCGAAATTCAGATCGGGCTGATGCGAGAAGAATCGATGCCAGAAGTAAGCTTTGGCGACCGGATCCCACGTCCAGTTGGATTTTTCTGTGTCCGTGAAAATGATGCGCGCGGCCTTGTACTTCTCGTCGGTATCGCTCCACACGTAGTAATCGCGCTCCGGCGAGCCGGGAGGCGCCGTACGGGCGGCCTGAAACCATGGATGTTGGTCGGACGTGTGATTGATGACCAGCTCGATCATCACCTGCAGTTCGCGATCGTGCGCCGCGTCGAGGAACGCCTTGAAATCGTCGAGCGTGCCGTAACTCGGATGGACGTTCTGATAGTCGCCGATATCGTACCCGTCATCGCGCAGCGGCGAAGGGAAAAACGGCAGCAGCCAGATGCACGTCACACCCAGATCCTGCAGATAATCGAGCTTCTGCATCAGGCCAGGAAAGTCGCCGATACCGTCGGCATTGCTGTCGTGAAAGGCCTTCACGTGCAGTTCGTAGATGATTGCGTCCTTGTACCAGAGCGGATCTGCCGCGCTGCCCTGCCGGCGATTGGGCATATGCTACGCGCGCTCCACCGCAATGCCGCAAGGGTGGGGCGGACACCCATGGGGCGCCCTCTGGGCCATGCCGAGCGACGTGGCGCGGACTTTAGTCTGCAGCGTCGGCACTCTTGCCGACGTTCTTGCTTTTTGCCGCCAGAGACGTTCCTGGCAAGGACCGTCCCCTGCTCTTCTCGCGGCATGGGGCCAGCTCGCCGTCCTGGCGGCGTGAGCGACATGCACCTCGGCCGGCAGAGCGATGTTTGCGCGCCGGTTCGCGGCGCGTTCGGCCGATATGTAGAAGTTGTTCAACCTATGCCCCATGGTGCTCCACCTTGAACACCACCACGCCCAGCGGCGGCGCTGTCACGTTCAGCGACCACGGCCGTCCATGCATCGGCAAAGGACTCGCGTCGATGCCACCCATATTTCCCTGCCCGCTGCCGCCATACAGAGGCGCATCGCTATTCAGGATCTCTTTCCAGAAGCCGCCTCCCGGCACGCCCACTCGATAGTTCTGGCGCGGCGCCGGCGTGAAGTTACAAACGAACAAGAGCGTATCTTCCGCACGAACCGTCTTCCGTATAAATGTCAGAACGCTGCGCGCCGTGTCGTTGCAATCGATCCACTCGAACCCCGCTGGGTCGGAGTCGAGCTCGTAGAGCGCTCGCTCGCCGCGCATGAGCGTATTCAGATCTCGCACCCACCGCTGCAACTGCTTGTGCCGCGGATCCTGCTCCAGAAGATGCCAGTCGAGACTGGTATCGTGATTCCACTCGTTCCACTGCCCGAAATCGTCGCCCATGAACAGCAGCTTCTTGCCGGGGTGTCCGAACATATACCCATAAAGCAGCCGGAGATTAGCGAACTTCTGCCAGTCGTCCCCCGGCATCTTGCGGATCATCGACCCTTTGCCGTACACCACCTCGTCATGCGAAAACGGCAGAATGAAGTTCTCGCTAAAGGCGTACATCAGGCTGAACAGAATCTGATTGTGGTGATAAGTGCGATAAATCGGCTCCTTCGACATATAGCTCAGCGTGTCGTGCATCCACCCCATGTTCCATTTGAAACCGAACCCGAGTCCACCCACATATGTCGGTTTCGATACCATTGGCCATGCGGTCGATTCCTCGGCGATCGTCGTCGCGCGCGGGTATTCGGCATAAACCTTCTGGTTGAGAGTCCGCAGAAAGTCGATAGCGTCCAGATTCTCCCTGCCGCCGAAACGATTGGGAATCCAGTCGCCCTCGCGTTTCGCGTAATCCAGATACAGCATTGATGCCACGGCATCGGTGCGCAAGCCGTCGATGTGATATTTCTCCAGCCAGAAGAGCGCATTGCTGATCAGGAAATTGCGCACCTCGCGGCGTCCGAAATTGAACAGGAAGGTGTTCCACTCCCGCTGCATGCCTTGGCGCGGGTCGTTGTGCTCGTATAAATGTGTGCCGTCGAAGTATCCCAGACCGTGCTCGTCGGTCGGAAAATGCGCCGGCACCCAATCGAGAATCACACCGACGCCGCGCTGATGCAGATGGTCCACCAGGTACATGAAGTCGGCGGGCGTGCCGAAGCGGCTGGTCGGCGCGAAAAATGCGGTCACCTGATAGCCCCACGAACCGTCGAAGGGGTGCTCCGCCACCGGCATGAATTCCACGTGCGTATAACCCATCTCGCAGACGTAGTCGCCCAGCTTCTGCGCCAGTTCCCTCCACGTAAGCCAGCGATTCCCCTCTTCCGGCACCCGCATCCACGACCCGGCATGCACTTCATAAATCGACATGGGGCACGTGAGCAGCGTCGTCGGCCGGCGATTCGTCCATTCGGAATCGTGCCATTCATACGAGTCGATATCCCACACCCGCGACGCCGTGCCCGGCCGCAGTTCGCTGTAAAACGCGTAAGGGTCGGCCTTCGCCGCGCTATATCCGTTGAAGCGCGAGACCACGTGATACTTGTAACAGGTCCCGCTGTGCGCGCCCGGAACAAACTGCTCCCACACGCCGGCCTCCGGCCGCAATTGCATCGAATTGGCTCCCGGCGTCCAATTATTGAAGTCTCCGATCACCGAAACATACTGTGCGTTCGGGGCCCAAACGGCGAAGTGCGCTCCGCCTTCCACCAGGTGCGCGCCCAGTTTCTGAAAGCTGCGGTAATGCGTCCCTTCGGTGAGAAGGTGCAGATCGTAATCCGTCAAGACTGCTTCAGAGGTAGTAGTCAAAGTCTCTCTCCGTCTTCAGCCATCGCCGCACTCGCAGAACATGTCCCGGAAGACTGTCCGGGACGAGCTCGACATAGTCGCGCGGCGCTTGCCACAGGAATCGGCCACCACTCAGCAGATCCTCAGCCTCGAAAGTTTTGCCCGGTTCGAGCCCCAGCGACGCATAATCCAGCGTCACCCACCCCGCTTGCGTATGCCCCCAGTCGAGGTTCACCACTATTATGATGACGTTCCCCGCGTCCGGCGATGCTTTGCTATAGCAAATCAAATTGGGATTATCGGTTTCGTGGAATTTCAACGTCCAGTCCTGCTGCAGGGCGGGATTCTCGCGGCGAACGCGGTTCACGCGAGCGATAAAGTGCCGCAAGCTCTGCGGCGATTCGATGTCCCAATGCTTCAGCTCATACTTCTCGGAATTCAGGTACTCTTCGCTTCCGGGCTCTCGCGGCGTACTTTCGCCGAGTTCGAAGGCCGGCCCGTAAATTCCGTAATTCGCCCCCAGAGTCGCGGCCAGCAGCAGTCGCACCATGAAAGCGGGGCGCCCGCCGATCTGCAAGACTTGGGGCAGGATGTCCGGTGTATTCGGCCACAAGTTAGCCCGGAAGTATTCGCGAGCCGGCCCTTGTGTGAGTTCCGTGAAGTAAGTCGTCAGCTCCGCCTTAGTATTCCGCCACGTGAAGTAAGTGTAAGATTGCGAAAATCCCAGCTTCGCCAGCCGATTCGTCACGTGCGGGCGTGTAAACGCCTCTGCCAGAAACAAGACTTCGGGGTGCTCCTCCTTGATCGCGCCGATGCACCACTCCCAGAACGGAAAGGCCTTCGTGTGGGGGTTGTCGACTCGAAACAGCACGATATCCTGTGCGATCCAGTAATCGAAAACTCCCTTCAGGCCTTCCCAGAGTTCGCGCCACTGAGGCGTCTCGAAGTCGATGGGATAGATGTCCTGATACTTCTTGGGCGGATTCTCGGCGTATTGAATGGTGCCGTCGGGCCGCCGCCGGAACCACTCCGGATGCTCGCGAGTCCACGGATGGTCGGGCGTGCACTGAAAGGCGATGTCGAGCGCCACCTCCAGCCCTGCCGCCTGCGCCGCCTTTCGGAACGCCTGAAACTGCTTCAGTGTGCCCAATTCCGAATGTATCGCCGTGTGCCCGCCCGTCTGATCGCCGATCGCCCAAGGACTCCCGACATCGCTACCCTCTGCGGTGGTGGAATTGTTCTTTCCTTTACGAAACTGATGGCCGATGGGATGGATCGGCGGCAGGTAAACCACGTCGAACCCCATCGACGCAATATACGGTAAGCGCTTCTCGGCATCCGCGAAGGACCCGTGGCGTCCGGCCTCCGCCGCTGTCGACCGCGGAAAAAGTTCATACCACGTCGAGAAGCGCGCCTTCTCGCGGTCCACGACGACTGCCAGCTCGCGCTGATACTGGGCGGCTAGCGTCAAGTCCGGATATAGACGCATCGAGGCCAGCAGTTCTTCCGACTCCGCAGCGCTCGTATTCCCCGCCCGCAGCGAATCTGCCCACTCGCGCAGGCGCGCGGCATCCTCACCGCCGGCCCGCTCACCGGCCTCCGCCACCAACTTCGCGCCAATCAGCAAATCCACCGAGATATCCTGCCCGGCCGCGATTCGCTTCTTCAGATCGCCCCGCCACGTCTGGAAAGGGTCCATCCAGGCACGTACAGTGTAGAAATACCGCCCGATCACCGAAACGGAGAATACCGCTTCCCAGCAGTCGTTACCCTTCGCCGTCATCGGCGCGTGAAGCCAGTCCGCCTCATCGGCCGCACGATAGAGAAGTTCGCAAGCGATCGAATCGTGCCCGTCGGCAAACACAATCGCCTGCACTTCGACGCTATCGCCAACCGTGCGTTTGATCGCAAATCGGCCCCCGTCGATCTCCGGTGCGACGCCTTCAATGACGACGCGCTGCCTCCCCTCAAGTGGGACATGTTTTAGCTTGTCCAAGTCAGCTATCTCTCCAAGTCACCTACTTCAACTGCCTCTTATACATCAGCTTCAAGCTAATCAATCCGAACTCGTCCCTGGTAGCCGACGCGGACCATTGCGGAGTAATCAGATACTGCCCGCTGATCGCCTCTTGCCCGCCCGCCTGCGAAGGAGTCGAATAAGTGAGCGTGATTCTCGACGTGATCTGCTGCTGAACGCTGAATTGCGCTTGCGGCAAATCTTGCCCATTCGCAAATGTGGGATCGATCTTGATCTGGCTGATGCCGAATACTCGCTGCAGCTGGTTGGAGACCGGGTCCGCCAGAGCCTGGCCGACAATCGCCGATTCGCCCATCTCCTGAAAGCTCTGTTGAGGCTGAGATGGCTGATTCGCCAAGATATTCGGATCGGACGTAGGAGTCTGACCGGTCGCCAGCAGCCCCACCACCTCCTGAAATTGCAGCGGCGGATTCGACGTATAAGAGAGATTCATGTTATCGATGGGGCCGGTAACATGTAGCGTGATGTCCACGCCCTGCGTCGTCGTCTCCAGACTAAGATCGAGCACCGGATCGATCCGCAGGGGATTGTAGAACGTAATGGTACCCACATTCACGTTATAAGTCTTGCTCATGAACACTAACTTGCCCTGGCTGATAGTGATTCGCCCCGTGACGCCAGGCAGCGAGGCGGTGCCCTGCACGTGAAGGTTGGCGTCCATCTGAAGACTCTGCGCAACTGACGCTCGTACGATAGTCGCGGAAGTAGTCCGCACCGTAACATCGAGCCTCATATTGTCCAATATCACCGATGGAGTCGGCGCCGTTTGCACCGCCGGCGCGGCGCGTGACAGGATCGCGCCGATATCGCTTTGCGGCGCGTAAGTAATCTGAGTAATGTTCACCGTGCCGGAAGCAATGCTCTGCTCCATGCGCCCGGTGAGGTGTAAGTCGGCGTCCGCGGAGGCGCTCACGCCTGGCTGTAACCGAATCCGTACGTTGGTGGCCTTCGCCAGCAGCGCCATTCGCGACGCCCCGCTATAAGCCATGAATCCGCTCAGTACGATTTTGCCGCCTCCCACCTCACCAGTCAGATTCTCAAATTGCGCGCTGGTGCCGTTGAAATCGATCGTCCCGTTGGCATTCGATATCCCGGTAGTGAAATCGAGCATATTGAACGAAGCCTTCTGCACCTGCAGCTTGCCGTTCACCAGCGGATTGGAGAACGTGCCGTGGATGGTCGCATCGGCCGTCACCTGTCCCGAAGAAATTACGTCGCGGTCGAATTTCTGAATCAAGCTGAGATCGGTGTGCGCATTCACTTGCGCCTGCAAGGTCTGTGCCGTGAGGGAAGCCGAGCCTTGCACCTGAAAGTCAGTC
>Ga0302325_10023526_pt1 | contig 12839 bp, 9 predicted proteins | sample Palsa_T0_2_FD_201948 | JGI IMG/M metagenome (GOLD analysis project Ga0302325, IMG submission 201948) | Peat permafrost microbial communities from Stordalen Mire near Abisko, Sweden - Palsa_T0_2 | ecosystem: Environmental > Terrestrial > Soil > Palsa > Peat permafrost | place: Sweden: Abisko... | reverse complement strand
CCCGGCGTAGAGGCTTATTGGCACAAGCGCTTCGAAACAAAACGTATGAAGGGCGAGTGGTTTGACCTTGATCCTGCGGACATCAAAGCCTTCAAGCGATGGCGCCGCATCGCGTAAGCGTTGTCCCTAAGTCGGCTTCGCCCCCAGAGCTTTCAGCGCATCGATTTCGGCCTGAGGTGTTTCCACCGGAGCAATAAACCTGACAGCTCCGTGGCCGCCTGGTCGCCAACTTTTTGTAGCTGCCTCGACCGTTCCAAACGTATGCCCGTCTTCCGCGAAGACACGTGCGCCTTCAGCGTCATATTTTTCAATATACCAGCCGCGCATTCTTCCGCTCCCTTTTGAGTTCAACCGCTTTTGCCGTCTCGAGGATTATTGCGAGGAGGGACGCCGTCCGTCACTGCGTTCGGCGTCGCACCCGGGACTGGTCTCGCAAATCAGCAATAGGCCGAGTCCGCTCACCATCCTTGTAGTGCCACCCCATCCACGCATTTTCCGTCCGCGCACCAATTTGTGCGCTTAGTGCGTTCAGGGATGCCACCACTCGATTGATGTCCGCCCGATACCACAAACCGTCCTTTACCGTGGCGCGATATTCACGCCCTTTATAGGTTCTGAAAATCTCGAACCCCTCAGGAAATTCGACGCCATATCTATCATCACGGAACCCCTTGCCATTCAGCTCCTTGGGCAACGCTGAAGTTTTGTGCCCGGGCAAAAGGCATCTTCGGATGATGTCTTCCTCTGACCCGTCCCCTTCCTGCCACTTAGACCAGATGGCGGCGTAGGTGCCCTCGCTCACTTGAATTGTCCGCACTTTCCTTACTCCATAATGTCATTTATACATATAGCGAGTTATTATTACGGGCGCAAGAGCTAATTTAAGGGGGCAAATCTCAGGGAGACAGGGACATAGGGACGTCAGGGACGTGGTAGCCGACATATACGAGCACCGGCGGCCCGGTGGTACGACGCGGCTTGTTGAATGACGCCGCGCCTGATCGGGCCGCCGGTGCTCATCTCGGGGACGTGGGGATGTGGGGACGAAGTAGGAGGTACTATATTCTTCCACCTTCTGCTATATTCTTCAGTATACAGAGTATGTGCTTTATTCGAACATTGTCTCGATGATGAGCACATTCATCTAAATTTTCTAATTCTGATATCTCTCGATACGGAGTTCGTAGCGTAAACGTTGGAGAATCACCGGATACGGAGAAGTTCGAACAGACGATATCGAGCAATTCGCGCTTTTCGTCGTCCATCATGATTTCGTATCGCAATAACGCGGTATTATTGTGTTCGAACTCTTCAAACAGCTCTTGGAGCGGAGACGCGCGATCGGCACGCGCTAGCTCTTCGATGATGCCCTGGCGCTCCATGAGCAGTTTCTCCTTGCGGGCGTTGTACGTGGCGCGGTCGATGGCCTCGTCGATCAGGAGGTCGGTGAGGCGGGTGAGACGATCATCGAGGTGTTGCAGCCGGAGGGTCAGTGATGCCTTGAGCATCTCCCTATCTCCCTGTCTCCCTCGGTACTCATCCTCCACCAAGTCCCTTAAGTCCTGAAGTCCACTGGTCTCGTTCTTCGTCCCCACATCCCCACATCCCCGGGCATCGATGCGGATGCGCTCGATGTGATGCAGTGCGACGCCTTCTAGTACATCGCTCCGCCATGAGACGCCTTGGCACTGCTCGCCATGGCAGCGGTAGTAGAGGTGGCCTTTTTGATATTCGCCGGTGAGATGGCGACGGGAGCAGTTGCCGCACTTCACCATCTGGCGCAGCAGGTAGCGATGTTTCTTCGCTTTCGGCACGGTCTTGCCGCGCAGGATCGCTTGAACGCGGTCGAATAGGTCTTTGGAAATGAGCGGTTCATGGGCACCAGCGAACGTTTCGCTGGTTGTACTGATGCGGATCACGCCCATGTAAAAAGGATTGTTGAGGATCGCAGTGAGGGTGTTGTCATAGAGGGGCTTGCCGGCAGATGTGCGTAGTCCCTTCTCCCACATCTCGTGACGTAGCTCTTCGAAGCCGATGGTGCTCGTGGCATAGCGTTCGAACATATAGCGCATCAACGGACCTTTGACCGGGTCGATCACTTTCAACTTGCCCTTGCCGCAGTTGAGGTAACCGATGGGTGCTGCCCAGGGATACAATCCCTGCTTCAAGCGACCATACATCCCCTTCTTCACCTCCTCGCGGAGGTTGCGGATGTAGTCAGCGGCCACGACAGCCTGGATGTCGGCCGAGAGGCGGCCGCCACGTGTGAGCAGGTCGAAGTTGTCGCTCACGAAGCGAACATCAATGCCGCGGTCTATGAGATCCCCAAGGTCGGCCCAGTCGCGCAGATTGCGCGCACTGCGGTCGATCTTGTGGATGATGAGACCGTCGACCTTGCCCCTTCTGAGCTCCGAGAGCATCTGGGTGAACTGGCGGCGTCCTTGCTTGGCGGCCGTTTCGACTTCTTCGTACCAGCTTGTGATCGAGAGGCCATTTCGAGCGGCATACGCCTCGATGGCGTTCTTCTGTTCCTGAAGGGATGAACCGTGCTCGCCTTGCTTGACCGTGGAGACGCGGATATATGCGAAATAGGTCTTAGTCATACGCTTGTGGGAAGCGACTCCGACTCTAGCGCGGGTTCCGCAATAGCGCGAATCGCAGGCTGTGGATTGTCAAGCGCTGGGCGCTCATGCACACGTATGAGCAGGCGTGCGAGGCGCTTCAAGTTCTCGCGTGCAGCTTCACGCTCCTCCGGTGAGGCGTTCGGCAGATATTTGTTCAGAATGATGTCGCCGGGACGATGCGCGGGCATCGAACCATTGTCTCGAAACGCGAGCGCGGTGTGTAGGGGGGACTTTATTCCGCCCAGTCATATTTACCCGCCTTGGCAGAATTCAAATTGGTGGTGGAATCCAATTTATCCGCATACGGAGGGGTGGTGATATAGTCATCTGCACGTCCCCAACACCCCCACGGCCACCCAAGACGATTGAGGCATGGAAAATCCTGACTTTACGCCTTTCTTCGAATGGATGTGGCAGCGTCAAGGAATCAGGGACCGCACTTCCCCTCCGAACGATCGCATGTCAAGTGGCGCGACTACTCTGAGTCCTCACACGTTAGTCTCGCCTATCAAGTGCAATGAAAATTGGAATCACCCGCTCTGTTCCTACCTGGCGACTCAGTTGGCTCCATCAAACGGGAAAGGAACGCTAAGAAGATTGAATTGGGACTGATAATCTACCTTAGAATTCATCACGGTAAGTGAGTCGCAGGGGGCGGCGATGTCAAATTTGCGAAAACTCAAGGACCCGCTTTATGGTTACGTCTACTATTCAGCGTTTGAAGAGAAGATCATCGAGCATCCGCTTGTCTTGAGGCTACACCACATCCGGCAGAATGGTGCTGCCTTTCTTACTTACCCAAGTATGCGCGTTCATCGGTTTGAACATTCCCTTGGTGCGATGCATGTCGCTGGTCTTCTGTACAAGAGCGCAATCGAGTTTTCGGAGGCCGGTCCCGTTGACTCATGTTTGGCCGATTTGATCAATGCTATCGATGGCAACAGCGTTTCACAAATCCTGACAGACATCCTCAAGGCATCACACGGTAAGGGGCTGGGCTTCTTAACGGAGGACCGCTTCTATACGTACAATTGCCTTAACGAAATTGAGAACCACAAAATATTTGCGCGCTTGCTTGTTTTCCAATCACTGCGAATTGCGGCTCTTGTCCACGACATCGGTCACCCGCCATTTTCGCACACGTTTGAATCTGCGCTTAAGCAGGTGCGGAGAACAGAATACTCCAACCACGAAACGGTCGGCCTCGAACTACTGAACTGCATCATTGAAGATGTCTTTCAAGACACTGATGGTCACTGGTATTTTTTTGCAAAGGCGGTTCTGAAGCTTGTCAGTGCCATTATCGATAAAGCTAACCCTTCGCATTGGCGCGTATCGGCGCTGAACGAGATTGTATCTGGCGATGTTGATGCCGATAGGCTGGACTATGTGCGTCGAGATACCTTGTCCAGCGGCTCAAGCACGAATGCATATGATCTTGGCCGATTGGTCGATGCAGTTCGCTTCAAGTGCAATCAGGAGACAAATGGGAAATCGCTTCAGCTGGTGATGACCGCGGATGCCTTGAGCACAATTGAAGCCTTCTTTAACGTACGGTTTCACCTATATCGGTGGATGCTGTGGCATCACAACGTCGTGCGCCATAATCTCGCTATCATTCTCGTGATCAAGATCCTGGCAAATCTGTCCGCTCAAGCCGACGGCGAGATAAAACGGACTGCAACAGAAATCATGGCTATAGCCTTAGACGTAGGTCGCCGACGAGAGTATTGGTATTTTACAGACTTCTACCTCCTTGATAAGCTTGCTCTCTGCATGAGGCTGTTGGATTCGGCTACCATCCCCGCTGGCGCGAATGGCGACCAACTGAGACTTTTGCGTCGCTATTTGCGGACGTTTCTCTATCGTGAAAAACATCACCTGCGACCGCTCTGGAAACGACCGGACGATTACGTTCGATTCGGGGAGCATGTCACCGGCCAAGTGGCCCCTGCCGAAGGTGCGCGGGATTTCAACAAGCTCCTGCGTGATGCTTATAGACGGTTCGCCGAATCGGCTGCTAGGGTTAGCGGGATAGACGCTGCGAATGCGGCGCTGCTCGCACAATTCATGAACGAAAATGTGGAGTATCTCAGCGGCGCATTTTGCGACGAGATGGAGACGTACATTTCCAACGACCTCGTAGCTGATAAGGTAAAGGTGCGGGCCTATTATCTTGCCAAGTTCAAGCCGTGCCCGACCGGGCTGGTTCTTCACAATCGCGACGGCGATTGGACCCAAGGGTACGACATCGGCGTTCTCTCCCCATCGATCTCGGCGCTGAACCAAGCCTGGGAAGGATTGCCGCATTTATGGTTATTTGTGGAGAAGTTGCCGGAAGCGGGGATTTCGCTGCCAATCGAGGGTGACCCCCAATGCCCGGCCCTGTATGGTCCAATCGGGAAATCGATGGCAAAGTACCTTCGGCCCGGTGGGGGAGCAGCAATGCCATGATCACAATTGTGGTCGGGGGACAATTTGGCGGCGAAGGTAAGGGCAAGATTTCTGCCTACCTAGCAGCCAAAGAAAAGATCGATATCGCCTGTCGTTGCGGCGGGCCCAATTCGTCCCATACCGTCATTTGGAAGAACAAGTCATTCCGCCTCCGCATGCTGCCGACGGCCGCAGTTGTGAATCCCGCCGTTTCAGTTTTCTTCGGTGCCGGGACGCTAATTCACATTCCCACTCTTCTAGCAGAAATTGATCAAATCGGTTTCAGCGGACAGCTATTGATCGATCGACAGGCCGGAATCGTAACTGACGAGATAATTAATCAGCAGCGCCGCGACAAGCGCTATGAGCGGCTTGGATCGACGCTAACCGGGACTGGACACGCCAGTGCAATGCGATGCTTGAGAAGCCTCCCGCTCGCCCGAGAATTTCACGAATTGCAAAGTTGGACTTGCAACCTGACGCCCGAATTGATGTCGGCAGTCGCGGATCGCAAGAAAATCTTGATCGAAGGTCATCAAGGCTTCGGTCTGTCTAACTATCATGGCGACTATCCTTATACGAGCAGCCGGGATTCCACGGCAGCGAGTATGTTGGCGGAGCTCGGGTTGGGACCGCGCTTCAAATCGCTAAAGGTCGTCTTGGCCGCGAAGATGTTTCCGACGCGTAATCATCAGGGCGATCTTGGTGAGGAAATGCCGACGGAGGAAGCAGAGCAGATTGGAATTCGAGAATATGGAGGCGGATCGTGGGGAATACCCGACCGCCGCCGTCGCGTGGGTTATCTGGACCTAGATCTTCTCAGAAGAGCAGCGTTCGTAAACGGTGCGACGCAGATCGCGCTAACCGGCATCGACTATTATGACCATACGCTCAAGTATCGTACGAAGGCATCAGATATGACACATGAGATACGGCGTACCGTCGATTCAATCTACGAACAAGTAGGTGTTCCGGTCCGCTTTCTCTCTACTGGGCCGGAAACGGAAGCGATGGTTGAGCTTGCGCACGACGGCAATACGAAGAGGCGTGGCACGCCAGTTGAGGACCCCCAAGGTCTATGGAGAAACTGAACGTTCTCCGAACAACATTTCAGTGCTTATGGTAGCGAATTTATCGTTCTCAAATAGGCGATACACATGGGGATACACTGGGGGATACAGTATCCCCATTCGCGTGTGCCTACGCCAGCGCAATAGCATTGATAAATCATCGACTTGCCGGAATTTGTCGCCGCTCGTTCCGGCCCGACTTCTAGCCTGCTAAGCCACATTCCGGAGCGGGAGTTCTAAGACGCGCTCGACGCTCCGCGTCTCACGCGTCAATTCTTCGAGATAGGAGGCCCACGCTCCCATCGCATCCCGTATCTCACGCTCGTAGGTGTGCCGCTGGTAGACGGCGACGATGCCGCCGGTCGTACCAGACACATGGTTCAAAGCCTTCTCCGTCACATGCACCGGTACGCCGAGGGCAGCCAGGTTCGTGGCGAACGTGCGGCGGAGGTCGTGGAGCGTCCAATGCGGCAACGAACAGCGCGCGTCGAAACGAGGCTTGGACTTCGACCAGCCATCGAACGGTGTGTCGACGCCGCGACCGGGAAAGAGGACGCCTTTGCTCTGACCCTTTCGCAAGAGTTCTTCGACGCGAGTTCCGAATGGGATCGTGTGCGGCCGTTTGTTCTTCGTAATCGCAGCTGGGAACGTGATCGTACGGTTGTCCCAGTTGATCCATTCATGGCGCAGGCCGGCGATCTCCCCGCGGCGCTGGCCGGTATAGAGGAGAAGTTCAACTATGGTCGCGTATGTGTTGCCACTTTCTCGGGCGGCTAGGAGCACGGTTTTGATTTCGTCTTTTGAGAGCACCCGTTCACGCGGCGGCGAGGCTCTCGGCGGGTCGACGCCCCAACAAGGACTCTTGGGAACATAGCGTCTCTTTTCTGCCCAGTTGAAGAATAGTCGGATGATGGCGAACGCATGTCGTGCTTCGCTGGGCGTCTTCCGCATGCGATCGACAATCTGTGTGACGTTGTGCGTGGTGATGGTGTGGAGGAGCTCATACCGGAAGGGCGCCAGGAAATGCTTGCGCAGAACCCGCCCGGCTTCTGATCGCGTCCGGGGCTTGAGGCTATGCTCGGGATACTGGCTTGCCAGGAAGACGGGCAGCGCATCCTCGAACTTGATTGTGGGCAGATCTTCCTTGCCCAAGGTCCGCTGCGCCACCAGCTCGCGCGCCTTGGCACGGGCTTCGGCGAGCGTGATGGCAGGATAGCGGCCGATGGTGACACGCTTCCTGTTCCTGCCGTACATGAGCGTGAAGGTCTTCACGCCGCTAGCGGTGACGCGCACGCCGAAGCCAGGAAGGGCGTCATCGGTGTACGTGATGCGCCCGTTAACCGGCACCCGCAGTCTCTTGATAGAGAGGTCAGTGAGGCGCATTTGTTCTCTCCCGGGGCTCATAAATCATGCGCGAAGGCATGTTTTGTTCTATTCCACGATGTTGAGCCGAACCCGGAATCTGTCAATGGCTTCAGAGCGTTAGAAGACGCTATGTTCAGCTATGCGAATCTGAAATAATTTTCTGGGGGACTGGGGGTCGTGGGTTCAAATCCCGCCGCTCCGACCAAATAGTTCATATTTTGCAGTATCTTAATGAAGCAGCGGATTGCATCGTCGAAGCCTTCCTACCCCTGTCAGCCAACAGTCAGCGAGCTTCGGTCATCCGCCAGCGGTGCGGTGAGCGCAGTGGACAAACAAACCAGAGGCGCATGGATTGTTCATCACGGTCGTAAAATCGCCGTCGATCAACAGGGTGCCGCTGAGTACAGTGCCATCGACGTGGCGGCTAAAGCTGCGGGGTTGCTCGCGCGACTTGCAGAAAGTAACCAGGCGACGCTTAGCAAGGTTCAGGTCGAAGCGGTCGCTAAGGCGGGCGGCCTAAATCCCAAGACGGAATTAGGAGCCTGCCTCGAGCAGCTTGAGAGGAGGCGTTTGATCGACTGCGCCTCGGATGGCGCATTGTCCGTCTTGGGGATAAGCGGCCGCACCGCCTTGGGGCATGCGTCAGACATCTTCGACGACAACGCCCCCGAGCCAATTGAGCTTGCCGCGATTGACCTCGCAGAGCTTGCGCCTTCAGCCCCCCCCAAGGGGTCAAGCCGGCTTCGGAGTTTATCAGCGACACATATAAGCTGGCGAAGGGTGATACGGGCGATTTTCTCAATCAAGCGGCGGAAATAGGTTTCGTAGACGCCGAGGGAGAGGGCGCAGACCGATTGTTGTTCAACGGGAATTTGTTTCGGAGAGATACCGCCGCCAAAACCAAGAAAGTCTTGGATTCACTATCGGCCGATGAGCAGGCGAAGGTTGCCATCTTTGAGCAGGACCTTCGCTCGAGTGGCGCGCTGGCACTTTCAACTGCGGATGGGATGCTCGGAGCGGAGTTGCTCTCGAAGTTGCGGGCGGCAGCTGTGTTCGACGTGAACATCGTCTCCAATGAAGCAGGTGATCACGCGCTGATCACATTGCCAGGCGCGTTCCACAAATTCACGAGTCCGCTTATTGACGATGCATTCGATCATGCGAAGGCGCTTGTTGCGGCTCTGAAGTACGGAATGTCGCAAAGCTCCTCAACACGTGGCCGCATATGGGGCATACTCGATCTCCTGCGCAAGCACTTTCCTGAAATCGACACGCTCGCGTCCTATCGCCAGTTCGGTGAAACCCTGGCCGACGACATCTATCGCCATGCTGTGCTGAACGAAGATTGGGACAATTCGTATATTTTGGAGCGTGTAGGATTTCTCACCTGTTCGCAGGCACGCCTGTTTCAATTTCTGGAGGATGTCTCGCATCCGGTGCGACGCGACCAGAACGATCAGGACCGGCTGGTTGCTCGTCTTAACCCGATCCTGCGGCGCGACGGCTACGCCTTCGTCGCCAGCGGAAAGATTTCTGGCTATCCCGTTTACAAAGTACAACAGACAGTTGTGACCGGTGTCCAACCGGCAGACGCACTGATTTCCGAGGCGCTGATCTCGTTTGACGAAAGCGGTGTCCACGCCGGTTGGCAGAAGGCGCTCGACCGCAGGGTCTCCGACGCGGACGGCGCGATCACTGCGGCCAAGGCGTTGCTGGAGACCGTGTGCAAACACATCATAGAGGAAGCGGGCGGACATTACGGCGACAATGACGATCTCCCCAGGCTGTACAGCGTAGCGGCGGAGCGCACCCGTTGCAGAGTCTGCTGTTCGACAACGGCGCGCTCTATGGCGCGGCTTCGGGGGGCGGCGCTCTCGCCAATCAGGCGGGCGTTGCGTTCGTTTTCTCGTCGAACCCGTAGCGATCGTTTGCAGAGCCGCGGAACGCGAGCGGCAAACCGCCGTCGTTGCGGTCCCGCCGCGAAATTCAATCGGGCTGGAGATCTGTCGTGCCACCGACCAAAGCGTCGATCAGCGCATCGCCATGCGGGCTGCCCAGACCGGTCACAAGATCGTATCCCCTTACGGCTCTGTAATTCCCGCTCCGGCCCTTCGCGGCGTCGTGAAAAATATTCGGGTGCTGCGAAGTGGTCGCAAGGCCGTAGAGCGACGGGTTGAGAAATCCGATCGCCGGCTTTCCCTCTGCTGCCGCGCGCTCATTGGCCAGCGCCATGAAGCCGGCCCAGATGGGTGAAGCGAAGCTCGTCCCCCCATAGCCGCCGGCGCAATTGCCATTGGCGCAAATGAAATTGTCGGTGTCGGCGTCGGCGGCAATATCCGGAACGTTGCGCAGCGTGAGAGAGCCGGCATTGGCCGGGTTGATGAATGGAAGCTGGTAACGCTTGATCGGAATTGTCGGGTCAAGCGAGGGCCCACCGGCGCTTCCGGACCATCCCGTCTCGGAGTCCCAGGCACCGCCTGCGCCGTGCGCCCGGAGATCGGTGCCGCCCACGGCGGTGAGGTTCGCGTCCTCTTCCGGCCACGGCCCGCTTCTTTGCAAAGACGAATAATCCCCGCTGGCGGTCAGGAACGTCTGGCCCTGCGCCGCCATCTCCTTGAACAGCGGATCGTCCGTCGCAAAATCTTCGCCCCAGCCCCAGGACGTGCTGAGCTGCCGGCAGGAATTGTCGCTGGCCATGCGGTTGAGCACGCTGACGGCGAGATCCGCGACATACACATTCACCTGCGTGAGCCCTGGCGCCATCGAAATCGCGTATTCGATATCGAGCGCCTGCTCGCTGTCGTCCACGCATGTTCCGGAACAGGCGAGGGGGGAACCGTCGACGGAAATGCCGTTGACGGCCGTCGCGAGGGGCGGGCCGAAACGCGAAAAATACAGGCTCACATCGGACATATTGAACCCCGCGAGCTCCATCAGACCGAGCGATTGCCCGGCGCCGGTCAAAGTCGAGCGGCCCGCGTAAGCTCTCCTTATATCGCTTCCGATGAAATTGCCTCGGGGTCCCGAACCGGTGCCGAAGCTCGAGCCGGCCGGATCGGAGTGCACCCATCGCGGCGCGGCCCGCGTGAAATCGTCGAGCCCCGTCACATGCAGAATGGGCACGGAAAGATCGAGCGACGGTTCGCGATCGGGCGCAATGAAGTTGCGATGCTCCGTCGGATGCTTGTAAAGCGCCATTTTCACGTGAAAGACGCGTTCGATATCGGCGACGCGCCCGGCGACATCGATCAGATAGCGATTGGCGCTGACGCCTGTCACCCGCAGCCCGCTGGCGGCGAAGAAGTTCGCGGCGGCTTCATAGTCGGATGCGGTCGGACCGAAGCGCGCCGTGAATTCGTCAACCGACAGAAAGCGACGGTATTGCGGGCTTGCGGGGTCATATATCTCGCGCAACAGGGCATCGAGCTGGGGCTGATTGCGCATCGGAAGCGTGATCGCGAGATGGAGCATGAGCGTGGCGTTCGGCGCACCGACGCGCGGCACGAGGTGATATGCGACGGGCGGGGGAACGTTTCTGGTCAGGGGCGCGCGCGGATCGGCAAGCGCAGTGCCTGCGCCGAGACTGGCCAGCAGCGCCATACCACAAAACAGGCCGCATTTGAGCCATGTGCGATTTCGGCCAATGCGCATCACTGTGTCCCCGCCCGAGCCGGTCTGTGGCCGGCATCCGGCAGAATAGGCGAATATTGGCGGCGCTTCCATTGCTTGGGCCGCTTTGCGGCGCGTCGCGCGATAACTCCTCTTACTTCCATCTGCCCAAAAATCGGGCTAATGTTGGGCAGGGCGTCGGTTCGGCGTGCTGGGGCAAATCGCCATCACATGGTTATTGGTCGCTCGATGTCGGGACTCCGATCGTGACGGGGCCGGCGTTGCAGTTTGGAATTTGAGTTGAGGGATCGATTAACGACCGCAGCATTCGCCCGAGTTGAGCGACGCGGCCAGGGGGAAGCGGTTTATGTCGACGGATAGTTGGCTCGGCGGCATCGGCAATTGGACCAACGGAGCCGACTGGAGCGAAGGCAACTCGCCAAATCCAACCGACGACGTGGTAATCGGCGTCAAAGGCAGCGATGTAACGCTGGACACGGCTGCGACGGTTGCGTCTCTCACGATCGGGAGCGGCACCGTATCGGCAGCGACTCTCGATATTGCGAATTCCAGCGGTGCAGACACGGTGACAGGCAATGTCACCAACTACGGCACGATCGGGCTGCACGACAGCAAAGCGGACAGCACCAATGTGCTCGCAACCGATGGCGGGTTTTCCAACAGCGGGACACTGGATGTCGATTCCGGGAGCGGCGAGGGCGGCAGCAGCCTGACGGTCGCCGACGCCCTGAACAACGCTGGCACCATCCAGGTCGGCAATAGCACCCTGAACGCTGCAACCACCATCACTCTCGGCAGCCTCACCAATGCCGCTCGTGCGAAGTTCATTGCGGACGGTTCCTCGGCGCACGCGGTGACGCTCGATATTACGGGTGGCACCGATGCCTTCTCCGGCAATGCCGGCACCTTCGACCTCGCCCATGCGACGGCGCTGACGCTCAACGAGTCGAGCAGTTTCGCCAACGCCAGCACCGGAATCTTCGCTATCCACAACGACACCACCCTCACCGTCGATGGCGGATTCGCCAACAGCGGGGCACTGGATATCGATTCCGGGAGCGGCCAGGGCGGCAGCGGCCTGACGGTCACCGGCGCTCTGAACAACACAGGCGCCATCCAGGCCGGCAATAGCACCCTGAACGCTGCAACCACTATCGCTTTCGGCAGCCTCACCAATGGCTCCGGTGCGAATTTCAGTGCGAGCGGTTCGTCGGCGCACAACGTGACGCTCGACATTACCGGTGGCACCGATGCCTTCTCCAGCAATGCCGGCACTTTCAATCTCGCCTATGCGACGCCGCTGACGCTCGACGAGTCGAGCAGCTTCACCAACGACAGCACCGGCATCTTCGGCATCCACAACGACACTTCCCTCACCGTCGATGGCGGTTTTGCCAACGGTGGGACGCTGGATGTCGATTCCGGGTCCAGCGAAGGCGGCAGCGGCCTGACGGTCACTGGCGCCCTGAACAACATAGGCACCATCCAGATCGGCAACGGCGGCACGAAGGCCGCGACCGATATCACTCTTGCCAGCCTCACCAATGCTTCCGGCGCGAAGTTCGGTGCGAACGGCTCCTCAGCGCACACCGTGACGCTGGCGTTCACCGGCGGCACCGATGCCTTCTCCAGCAATTCGGGTACGTTCAACCTGGCCAATGCGACGGCGCTGACACTCGACGAGTCGAGCAGCTTCACCAACGCCAGCACCGGTATC
>Ga0302325_10023525_pt1 | contig 12839 bp, 13 predicted proteins | sample Palsa_T0_2_FD_201948 | JGI IMG/M metagenome (GOLD analysis project Ga0302325, IMG submission 201948) | Peat permafrost microbial communities from Stordalen Mire near Abisko, Sweden - Palsa_T0_2 | ecosystem: Environmental > Terrestrial > Soil > Palsa > Peat permafrost | place: Sweden: Abisko... | reverse complement strand
CCTCCGGCGTGGTAAAATGTAGCTCCGCACGCCGGAGAGGTGGCAGAGTGGCCGAATGCGGCGGTTTGCTAAACCGTTGTACGGGCTAACACCTGTACCGAGGGTTCGAATCCCTCCCTCTCCGCCATATTTTCAATCACTTGCGGCTCAACAAATCAGTTCGCAAATCAGTTAGGCGGAATCAGCGCCATACGCACGATTTTTCCTTGCGCTTGACGCATATCCCCTTCCGCCGAAGTCCCGTACTTCAAGGTGGTTCGAATATCGGTGTGACGCATGAGCCGTCTCTGCACACCAAGTGGTGTACCCACCTCATCGAGCCAGGAACGAAACGTATGGCGAAAGCTATGCGAACTGATGTGACGGATGCCGGCTTCTGCCGCAGCTCTTCGAAGCGCTCGCCATACTCCCGCGTAGGAAAATGGCAAACGTCCGATTTGCACCGGGGAAGCGAACATCCAGTCGTCGGGGGCGGCAAACTGACTTTGCTGCTTCCAAGTCTTCAGCACGCCCAGCACTTCGGGATCGATATGCATTGAACGCTCCGACTCCGGCGTCTTCACATCATCGACGACCTGATGCACAATGCCTCGTTCGACATTGAGCGTACTGTTTAGCCAATCCACGTCCGACCACTTCAGAGCCAGGCACTCGCTGATGCGAAGTCCAAAACAAAGACAGACAACGGCCATTGTGCGAAAAGGTTCCGCGAGTTGTCGCAGGAGAAGTGGGAACTCCTCCACCGTCAAGCTCCGCGGTTTCCTTACGCGCTTGGTCGCACCTTTCACGGTGACTAGCTCCATGGGATTCCGTTGAATGGGCGTGTCTCCACGCCACATCGCGAATTCCCAAAGAAGCCGAAGCAGCCCTCGAATATGCACTTTGCTCTTTGGTGCCAGTTCGAGAGAGCGCAGCCAGAGATCGACAGGTCGAGCCTGCAATTGTCGAAGAGTACAGTCGCCCCACCTCGGGATGATGTACTGATTCAACCAAGTGTTGTAGCCTTGTCGCGTCATTGCTCTGCGGGGCATTCTCTCAGCCCGATAGTGCCCCACTAGGCTCCGCACTGTAAGCGCCGGTTCATCATTAGTGGCAATTTGTTCGATCGTTTCTTCTAACCGTCTGCGCAAGGGTGCCGCAGCTTGCCACGCGGACGCTTTGGTCGGAAGCTCTCGTGCTGTGCCGATCATCTTTGAACGTCTGCGACCTCGTTCACACCATAGGAAATTCCACGTCCCGAAACGTCGGTTGAAAACAATACTTCCTTGATTCACCCGTGCAGCTCTCTTCAAGAAGTCCTCCTTTCAGAGCGCACGGACAGCGGAATGGATGGTAGCACGGGGAACGCCGTCAGTGCCGCATCCAAGTCTTCTTTCCGGAATCGCCAAATGCGGCGCTTGATGCCAGATAGCGGGTAGGCTTTCAGTTTGCCCTGGCGGACCCAGAGCAACAGGGTGCGAGGTTTGACCTTAAGATATTGCGCGCCCTCCGCGGGAGTGAGCCAATCAGATTGTGCAAAGTTGTCCATGCGTCACGCTCTAAATTTCGAATGCTTTCCCCAAGCTTAGGTCGGATACAATATCTACGGAGAGGGGGGATAAGGCCGAAATATTGCCGAACGCCATGAAGTGCATTACACCGGTACGTCCATTATGGGCTGAGCGAATTGAAGTATCTCAAAAGGCGAATCGCCTGCTGGTGCGAGGTGAAGGACGCAGCTCCTACCCAATGCTTTCGACTACGAGTACGTTCCCGATTCAGGCTTTTTCTTCTATGACAAAGAAACCCGTGCATCTACAATTTGCCAATCTCCGCTCCGTTGAGGAAGTTTTGGGATTCCTCCGGAAATATGGATCCATCAATGGCAAACTCGTAAAGAAAGTCCGCGAGAGGGATGCGCGAGGAGAAATTACAGGGAAAGAAGACCTTCTGGTCAAAGAGGATCTGGAGGATGTGGTTCGAGAACAGCGGCTATTTCGCTGTGCGGTGCGGCTGCTCGCTCATTTGCGACGAAAGGCTCCCGACCGGGTTCAAATCAGAAATTTGATTTCAAGCATCGGCAGGCTATACCCGCAGAACAGCAAAGCGGAAAAACAAGCTAAAGTGGCGATTTCAGCGCTAGCAGCAGGGTTGGCTTATGTAGACCCTTTAGAACCGCAGGGTCGAAAACCAGGCCGACGGCACCTTCAGCGGATGGAGCGAGACGAGGTTCATCGCAAGCTGATCTTCGCGGGAAAACAAAGAACTATCGAAGCCTACGACCGACGCACAATACATTCAGAAGCCGTCCGCGATAATGCAATATCAGGCAGTCACGGTGTTCTGTGCTACCTGTTCAACAGGTTTCCATTGCACATGTTCCCGTCCGCAGAAGGCGGCATCGAGCTGCCGAGCTACGATCGCGAGGGAATTCTCTCAGTGCTTTACTTCCTGCTCCGTCTCGATTATCGAGACCAGCATCAGCTAATCAAAATATGTCGATTTTGCAGAGCGACCTTCAAATCGGAACGCGGCGACTCCGACTTTTGTGATCGCGGCTGTTACAAACCTTATAACGATCGCGAACGATACCTCAAGAAAAAGGGGCAAGAAAAGCCTACCTAAGTTTGTGATGCACTGTTTCGTTGAATGCTTTCCAATTGCATTAGGATTGTGACAACTATCCATAGCTTGGGCAGCTTTTTCGCTCAACTTGCCTGAGAAAAACAGCGCTACCTGCCGAAGCTTTGGCAGCTTTCTCTGATCAGCAAGAAAAAGGGGCAAGAAAAGCCTACCTAAGTTTGTGATGCACTGTTTCGTTGAATGCTTTCCAATTGCATTAGGATTGTGACAACTATCCATAGCTTGGGCAGCCTTTTCGCTCAACTTGCCTGAGAAAAACAGCGCTACCTGCCGAAGCTTTGGCAGCTTTCTCTGATCAGCTTTTCCACATTCCGGCAAAGTTCCGGCTGTAAAGGCGGTCGCCGCGATCAGAGCGATGAAATTCTACTCGGTTCAGATGCACATTGGTGAACAGCCGAGTTGCCAGTCAATCCAGGCTGGCGAACAGTCAAACGATGCGTCAGTGTCGCGGGCGAATTGTCCGGCAGGCATTCTTGCGACTGATTTTGAGAGGTGCGAAAGCGAAGGAGACGAACCGCGACTCGTAACGCGCCGCCTAGGGGAGCTCTGTAGACATCCGAGCTATCTCCGGCACGGACTCTTCGTTCCCGCTCCCCAACTCTCGGCCCTGATGGTACAGGGAGCTCGACCGTTCTCCCAACCAATCTCGATTACGCGCTGCGGGGTCATCATCGACGGCTATGCTCGATACGAATTGGCTCGCAGGCAAGGTAGGCAAACGATTCTCTGCCTCGAATATGACCTAGACGAGCAAGAAGCTCTCCGCTGGCTCATCCAGAATCATTTGCCTTCCAAGGGACTGAATGGTTTCAGTCGCTCTCTCCTTGCATTGGATCTTGAACAACCGCTCCAGGAAGCGGCACGCGCCAATCAACAAGAGGGCGGTCGTAATAAAGGTTCGTCAAAGTTGACTGAAGCTCAAGCCGTAGATGTTCGGTCGGAGACTGCCGCCACCGCTTGTGTCTCGTCCGGGAACGTAACCAAAGCAAAGCAAGTGCTGAAGTCCGCTGATCCCATGATTCAGCAGGCCGTAAAATCGGGCGAGATCAGCGTCCATAAGGCGTGGCAGTGGAGCAGATTGTCACCGCAAGAACAGCTAAAGAACTTGGAAGAACTTCGGAGTCGCAAAGGGACAAATCAGACTAGCCGGCGGCTCATCCAGAAGCACGTAGAAAGAATGTTGCCAACGAGGCTCATCCCGCCCAAGCTGAGCGATGTTCTTAAGCCTTTGATCCCAGATCGGCTGGCAATGCTCAATTCTATCGTGGTATGCGAAATCGACGCACCCGGAAAGATCGCATATATCACCAAAAATGCTCTGCAGACGCTAAGAACCAGGGAGGAACTGGATGAATGACGTGAATTTGGTCAAGGAAATTCTCGAAGCAACGAGAGAAATCTGGGATCGACCTGGAACTCGTGTCGCGGTCCGCAAGAACTTTGCCGCTGTCCTTGATTGTGGCACGCCGGCGCTGGGCTGGGAGGTATATACCTCTGAGACTGAGCAGAGGCGCTGTTACCACCGCTGCAAGTCACGATTTTGCCCCAGCTGTGGTTACCGGGCCACCCTTCTGTGGCTGGAAGAACAAGAAGCGGCTCTGCCAGACATAGCCTACTCCGGCATCGTATTCACCATGCCGAGGAAGCTCTGGAGCATCTTCAGAAGGAATCGTCATCTTCTTCACGATCTACCAGCGCTTGGCGCTGGCGTGATCAAGCAGTGGGTAAAAATGAAGTACGGAGCCACACCCCTAATTCTGGTCGTGCCGCACACTTTCGGGGGAGATTTGAAATTCAATACTCACCTTCATATTTTGGTGTCCGCTGGGGCATTCCAAGAAACTTCGGGATGTTGGATTCCAGATCTGCCACTGTTTAAGAGCGCCGTGATGCGAATGTGGCGCTTCGCGGTAGTCAACCACCTCCGTCTCGCGCTTGCAGCGGGTATCCTTAGCTCCGATCTGAACGTTTGGGATCTTAAACGCCTTCTTTCGGATGCATATGAGAACAAAACACGCGATTACTGGATAATCCACCTCGACAGAATCGTGTCGAAGACGCATTTCTTGAAATATGCAGCTCGGTACGTCCGCCGCCCCCCCATCGCCAAATGGCGAATTCTAAAAGTTGCTGACGGGGAAGTTGAGTATGTCGCCAAGGATACAAAGCGGGGCGTGCTAGCCACGGCTACGTGTACGCTTGACCGGTTTGTGCGACTTCTGGCGGCCCACGTGCCTGACAATTATCGACACGCGATTCGATATTTTGGAATTTTGGCTCCCCTCGCTAGGGGGCAGATGTATGCTGCACTGTTCCTGCTATTGGGACAGGAGCAACGACCCCGTCCGCAACGACTCAGTTGGCGAGCCTCGCTTTTGAAGTACTTTGGAGACGATCCGATGATTGACAGCTTTGGTCAGGAAATGCATTGGGTTCGATAAGGCGGAGCGAGCCTAACCAGGCGCTAGCATTAGCAGTTCCTTCCTCGTCACTTCCTCGCCACGGCTGTACTCCTGAAGTTTATCCCGAGAGTGATCGCGTCGACCCGCATTGTGATCTTACTCAGACATTTACTGCACTTCTGCTGCCTTAGACTGTCGTCGCAAGGCTCTCTCCTTGGAGAAATTGATTTTTGTTTTTCTTATAGTTCAAGTTTTCTACTCCGCCGCTTGAGTCCCTCTGGTGGCGTGCGGACATCACGAAAGAGGACGTGCGATGGGTGCGCCAGCATTTGGGGCGCTCCTTGGATGGACTTAGAGAGTTCAAAGTGTTTCCGAAGACTGTTTGGATCACCGAAGGCCTCATCCGTGAGGACTGGCAGCAACGGGTCCATTTTGTCGAGGGAGAAACGGCGCCGCGAATCCAAATCCCTCTTGGGGAAAAGTATGACTACCGCAACGAATATAGCCGTGCAAGGCGGGACTTAGACCCGCATCTGAGCCCTCACGGCATGTTCCGGGAGTTGGAAAACGGCTTTCACGAACATGCGATGCAGTTCATGCAGCAGTTTGGACCCCTGACGTGGAAAGTTACCTCTGGCCGACGCGGAGAGGAAGGATGGGTGAACCTCTCCGACTTTTGGGACAGACATGCGAGGTTTATTGGTGTGATGCAACTGTGGGAGTCCCGATTCGACGAGGAGGCTCTGAAGAATAGTTGGCGCTGGATTTATGACCGTTTGGATCGCATAAACAGAGTTGGCCCCGCCGAATTTGGGGCAGTGCCGAATTGGAACCTCGATAAGTATCACGGATTTCCCGGAGTTTTTCCTTGGGAAAGGGGCGGGATAGAGGTTGGCTTGCAAAATCCTCACTCACTTCTTTTGCAGACAACACACGATCTGATTCATTACGAACTAAACCTGCACACTCAGAAATGCATGCAAATCTGGATGATGCGATCAGTAGGCACCGGCCCAGATGTTAGGTTTGAGCCCATCCGGTCATACGGATCGCTCTGGGGAGCGATATGGGATCTTTTCGGCCAGGATATTTGTACACTCACGCATGGTTGGCGCGTCTGCCTCGAATGTGGCCGCCGATTCTATCCCAAAGATCACCGGAGCGTGTGCTGCACATCAAAGCACCAGGCACTCTGGAGTAAGCGCAAATGGGCAAGGGAGCATAGGAGGCCACGCATGTCGCGTATCCCGCAATCCTGAATCGTGAATCTCCAACAAAACGCACTGGACCGGTGCAGCAACACCGATCCAGTGCTAACCACAGTCGCCTATAAGGAGGCAACAATGGCTAGACAGGAAAGTAGCAACAATTCCACTTTCTCTCAAGGACCCGATCGCCCGATTATCCGGATCGCTCTCTACGCTCGGGTCAGCACCCTCAACAATCAAGACCCAGAAATGCAACTCGCCGAACTGCGCGAATACGCAGGGCGCCGCGGCTGGCAGATCGTGGAAGAATTCACAGATCAAGGCGTGTCAGGCTGCAAGGAGTCCCGGCCGGCCTTGAATCGAATGATGTCAGATGCCTGCCGTAGGCGGTTTGATGCCATCCTTGTCTGGAAGATCGACCGGTTTGGAAGGTCCCTGAAGCACCTGGTGAACGCGCTGGCCGAACTCGCATCGCTCGGTGTGGCGTTCGTCAGCCTGAGAGACAACCTGGACCTTAGCACCCCATCCGGCAGGCTGATGTTTCAAATCATTGGCGCCATGGCGGAATTCGAGCGAGCGCTGATACAGGAGCGGGTCCGTGCTGGGCTGCGGAATGCCCGCGCCAAGGGAAGAATACTGGGCAGACCGCGCGTCATTGTGGACGCCTCAAGGATTGCCTCTCTGCGCGCCCAGGGTCGTTCTTGGAGCGAGATCAGCGCCGAGTTGAGGATTGGCAAGGGAACGGCTCAGCGAGCTCTCGTAGGCTTGCCCAAAATTGTTTGAAGCAGCTTTTTGAGCTTGCGACGTTTTCCTTTCGAGCTGATTCGGAGGGCCTCACAGGCCCTTGAGCAGGTTAGCCATCGTGGTGTCCAGGCCTCGGGCAATCACCTGCAAGGTGATGATCCCCGCTTCACGCTTACCCTGCTCAATGTCCGAGATATGTCCCCGGTTCATATCCAAATGGACCGCGAGGTCGGTTTGCGTCCATCTCTTGTTCTTGCGCAACGATTGGATGCGTTTCCCCAACTGAACCAAAAGAAGATGAGTGCCTCTGGACATGCACTCATCCTGGAGATACTATTTGCGGCGTGTGTCTGGTATGCCAGACATTTGCTCCTCGTAACATTTAGGAAGACTCACAAAGTGACACAAAGCATCAGGACGATATGACTTGCCGCACAGGAGGCTCAGCGAGGTTATGAATCGAGCACAACGCATAGTTTTCATCCTGTACTTCCTCTTGCTGACCTACTGCTGCGTCTGGATTCCATGGCGGATTCAGGTTCACATCCCGCCGGAATCTCAGCGCCCAGGGGGATATTATCGCGCAGGATATGGTTGGTCATGGGTTGGCCCAAGCGGTCCTCAGTCGCTTCGGTACGATTCCTCGTTTGCGGCCCCAGATATGCCGCTGATCCAACTCCGCATCGTGGTTGTAACTTCCGTCGCGGCCGGTGGCTTTCTGCTTTCTGGAATGCTGACGAAATCAGTAGAGAAACATCGCTGAATCTTTCAGCTTGCTGGGATCTGGCTTTTGGGTTCCGTTTGCTGACAGGGATGGGTCATCCGGAAAGAGAGGGATCGTCAGGTCAAACAGGCTATGAATGCACAAATCGTTCGCCAACTATCCCCGGAAGAAGAGGAGCTTAGGCGTAAGCGCGAAGAACTGGCGCTACTGCAGGCCAGACTTGCCGAGCGCGAGCTGTTCCTAACGAATTTGCGGGCCGAACTCTCTGCATTTGAAGGACAGTACCTCCGCCAGGTTGGAACACTCTATGCCGAACTCGACGAGTGGAACGCCAAGATCGCCGGGAGGCTGGCGGAAGAAGAGGGCACAGATGAATCCCGGACCGCTGCCGCACGAGCTCGCAGACAGGCTGCGGAGTCCGACTCTGCCGTTCATGGCGAGGCAGCCAAGGTGCAACTGTTCATCCCCTCCGCCGAGCTGAGAGCCCTGTACCGAGAGGTAGCGAAGCGAGTGCATCCCGACCTTGCCACTGATGAGGCGGATCGCCAGAAGCGTGAGCACCTCATGGCGGAAGCGAACGCCGCGTATCAGAGAGGCGATGCCGATGCCCTAAGACGAATCCTAGAGGAAAATGAGAGCAGATCTATCCGAGGCGCTGGCATTGCCGCAGACCTGGTACGCGCTATTCGGCAGATCAGGCAAGTTACAAACAGGCTCTCCCAGATAGAACTGGAAATTGCGAGCTTGATTGACTCTGACACTGCCAAGTTACGAGCCAAAGCGGACGCGGCCCGAGCGGAGGGACGCGACTTGCTCACCGAAATGGCGGAGGACGTTAAGAGGCGTATTGATGTGGCGCGCCGTCGCTTTGAGGCGGATTCCGTCGGGAGGGCGAGGGCATGAACACCAACAACCAAAACAAAGCAGGCTTGGTGCCTTCGCAGACTTCTGCTCTTTCACCTTCTGGAGTTACGTCTCTTGTACGTCGCGGAAGGCAAGACCTGATTGCAAAGGCAGAAGCAGAGCAGTGGTGCAACCAGGGCCGGGCGCTCTGGCGAAGGCAGCAATACGGAGAAGCTGTTGAGTGTTTCCGGCATGGCCTACAACTTGACCCGAACCATGTCGAATTACAGTTCCTTCTTGGCGCCGCTTACCACCAGGGAAACGGTCTACCTGAGCGGGACCACACTCAGGCTGCACTTTGGTATCGGAGGGCCGCGGAGCAGGGGCTTCCCGCAGCTCAAGCTCTTCTAGGCATGATGTACGAATGGTCTTGGGGCGTACCACAGGATTACTCTCAAGCTGCGGAGTGGTATCGGAAGGCCGCCGAGCAGGGTCATGCGGGTGCTGGGTACGTTCTCGGCTGTTGTTATTGGGTAGGCCGGGGAGTTCCCCGAAACTATGCACAAGCATGTGCGTGGTTTCGCAAGGCCGCAGACCAGGGGGATGCGAGTGCTGCAAACAATCTTGCCGTTTGTTACGAGAGGGGGTTGGGAGTTCCCCACGACCGCGAACAAGCCGTCCAATGGTATGGCAAGGCTGCTGAACTAGGCTTTGAGGCGGCAAGAGCTGCCCTAGCCATATTGAGCACTAAGTGAAGGAGACGGTGTGCGTGGGCTTGCTGACCCGTGGAGTGCAGATCACGACTCTTGTAGCCGAACGCAACCTGTTAGTGCTGGATTCCAGCCGAAAGCAGTGCCATACTCGGCTTCGAAAATGACGATAAGGACCAAATCCATGATGAGACGGCGCGTCAATCTCGCTCGGCCCTCGGGATTGGTCTGACCATTCGTTAGATTTCCAAGTTCGGATTCGATTCCCGAAGGCCCCGACAAAATCGGGGCCTTCGTGTTTTTGGCCGGTAGCCAAGCTGGAAAGGCACGTGACTGAATGCGTCCCATTTCCCCGAAGCCGTTTCTGGACAACTTCCGTATTGCCGACCACACGCTCGGAATCGTCGAGTCTTCATCCGCGGGCAATACCGGCGGCAAGCTCTGGACTGGTATCTACTATACGGTTGACAGCATTTGTTGTTGGCTCTACGCTTCGCGTGTATTTGGCGAAAGGAAACTGCAAGATGCTTATGTCGCCGACTGTGCGGTCCGGAGCGCTTGTCATGCTCATCGCGCTTCTCCGATCTCCAGGTACCACAGTGGCGGTGCCGCCACCGTCCTCGGTCCAAGCGAACGTCACTGGCGCAGATGCGACTGCGGGCAAGCAATTGTTCGAGCGCCATTGCGCGCTGTGTCACGGTATCGAAGGCAAGGGTGGGCGAGGGCCTGGTCTCAATCGAGTACAGCTCGCCCATGCGCCCGACGACACGGCTCTAAAGTCAGTAATCTCGGATGGCATTTCGCCTGACATGCCGGCTGGATGGTTTCTGACGGACGAAGACGTCGCGAACCTGGCAGCTTACGTGCGCTCGTTCAGCAAGATCCCATCCGAGCCGCTGCCCGGCGATGCCGTCCGCGGTGCTCGGGTCTACGCCAAGGGTGGCTGCAGCAACTGCCACATCGTTGCCGGTGCTGGCTTTGGCTATGGCCCCGAGCTCTCGAATATCGGTATACGACGCAGCGCTCCCTACATAAGAAAGGCGATTGTCAAACCTGGCGCGACCATGCCCGAAGGCTTTCTTCTAGTCGAGGCCATCACTCCTGCTGGCGACAAGATTGAAGGTATTCGCGTGAATGAGGACACCTTTTCAATCCAAATCAAAGACGCAACCGGCCAGTTCCACAGCCTGCGCAAGCAGGACCTGAAAGGGTTGCAGAAGCTGCGCGGCGAGACCCCCATGCCCTCTTACGAGGGAGTCTTCAACACGTCCGAACTCGACGACTTGGTCGCTTACCTTGCCTCGCTGCGAGGCGAACAATGAAATTAGCCTTTGCTGTTCTCCTGTGTGCCACTGCGTTTGGACAGGTGCCGTTCGATCGCATTTCGAACGCCGACAAAGAACCGGGTAATTGGTTAACCTACTCTGGGAATTACCAGGGACATCGCTTCTCGCCACTGGCTGAAATCACAGCGGAAAACGTGAGCCGTCTGAAGGTGAAATGGGCGTATCAGTTCCCGGATCCGAACAACGAAGTCTCGCCAATTGTCGTCGACAATATTATGTATCTTAGCGGGCCCAACTCGGCCACCGCGCTCGACGCACACACCGGACGCGTGCTTTGGAACTGGAAACGCCTTCTGCCATCTGATTACCACAGCATTGGGTTCAGTCACGTGAGCCGCGGACCGGCGGTGCTCGACGATAAGCTCTATGTTGCAACTTTAGATTGCTACCTCGTAGCGCTCGATCTGAAAAGCGGCATCGAGCGATGGGCGGTCAAGGTTGCCGACTACAAAACCGGTTACAGCATGACTCTGGCGCCGCTCGCGATCAACGGCAAAGTCGTGGTCGGCGTCAGTGGGGGAGAAGCGGGTATACGCGGCTTCGTGGATGCCTACGATTCCAAGACCGGTAAACAAGTATGGCGTTTCTGGACGATTCCAGGCCCAGGCGATCCCGGACACGATTCGTGGGCGGGAGACAGCTGGAAAACTGGCGGCGGGCCCACGTGGGTTACGGGGACTTACGACCCAGACTTGAATCTGGTCTTTTGGGGGGTGGGCAATCCGAGTCCCGATTGGAACGGCGATCCACGAAATGGCGATAATTTGTATACGTGCTCGCTCCTTGCCCTCGACGCCGATACCGGACGCCTCCGCTGGTACTTCCAGTTCACGCCTCATGACACACACGATTGGGATTCTAATCACGTCCCGATTCTCTTCGACACGACGACCGGTGACCGCAAGCGCAAGTTAGTCGCAATCGCCAACCGTAATGCGTTCTACTACGTTCTGGATCGTGTCACAGGAGAATTCGTTGCAGGTCGCCCTTATGCAAGGCAGACTTGGGCAACGGATCTCGATGCGAAGGGTCGGCCAATCCGGGTACAGGGCGCGGAACCGACCGAAAAGGGCACGCTCCTTTACCCGAACGCGAACGGCGCTACGGTTTGGTTCAGTCCGTCCTATAACCCTAGCACTGGTCTCGTGTACGTCGCGGTTCGTGAGATCGGCGCGACATACTTTAAACGCGATATGGAATACAAGGTCGGCACGTTTTATGCAGGTGGTGGTGAGAATGAATTGCCGGCTGACGATTCCTTCGGCGCCATCCGCGCCCTAGATGCAGTAACCGGAACACAGCGCTGGGAGTTCAGGCTGCACTCGCCCCCCTGGGCAGGAGTGCTCTCAACTGCTGGAGGCCTGGTATTTTCCGGCTCTGATGAGGGAAACTTCTATGCACTCAACGACCAAACAGGAAAGGCGCTATGGGATTTCCAGACGGGGGGCTCGATCGCGTCAAACCCGATCGCCTTCTGCGTGGACGGACACCAGCGGATTGCCATCAGCGCCGATCGCGTGCTGTATGTTTTCGGACTCTGAGCAGTCTAATGAAAGGGCAAGCCTACCGCTAGGCAGCAGAACTGCAGCAAACGAAGTTATCCGCGACGACGTACTCTCAACGACGCGGGCCAGAAGTCGGCATCTGGGAAGTTTAGGGGACCACGACTCTGGGCGAGTCGACTTTGCTTGTTGGCTACCTCGGGCCTAGCGAGGCTGCCCAAAATCCCCTTCGCCGCTAGCTTTGCAAGTCCCTGAATCCACTAGGTCACCGAAGCGACGACTCAACTACCCGAAAATAGGTGTTTTTGAGCTGGCCACGAATTCCGACTGACGGCCGATCAGTCGAGACTAGTCGAAATCCCGAAGAGGAGAGTAGCAAATGCGCAAGCAGCGTGCCGCTAGCTCGCATGGCAGTCTTCCGTTAGTGCGACGGTCACCTCTAAGAAGATCAGCAGTTGCTGGTCAATAGGTGGAGACGATTAAAGAAATAAGGATCTACGCTACGTCCGCGATTGTGTTTTCGTACATCAATGTCCCCAGGCGATCGCGCCAGCCAGCTTCATCCCCTTCTAGCACTTGTCGCACGGCGTTGAACACTATTGCTCGCGGAGCCCCACTACCAGGCTAATCTCCCGCGTCTCACCTAGCAAAATGGCTGCTCGGCGATGGCGTATTCCTGACTTGCTCAGAACGTATGCTTCCGCCGTTGGCGCTCCAAACCTTAGATGTTCCGGAAAT
>Ga0302325_10023524_pt1 | contig 12840 bp, 9 predicted proteins | sample Palsa_T0_2_FD_201948 | JGI IMG/M metagenome (GOLD analysis project Ga0302325, IMG submission 201948) | Peat permafrost microbial communities from Stordalen Mire near Abisko, Sweden - Palsa_T0_2 | ecosystem: Environmental > Terrestrial > Soil > Palsa > Peat permafrost | place: Sweden: Abisko... | reverse complement strand
GATTAAAAAAATGCTGGTAGCGCTCGATGTGGCGACGACGGGCGGTAGCGTAGTCAGTTTCCAGAGCGGCGGTAAGCGCTGTTTCGGTACGATGTGAGGGATCGGCCGCGAGCGAGTCGTAATTTTCGAAATTGGTGCCAATGGCGATGAGGATCGTTGCCGCGTCAGCGCGGGTCACGCTAAGCGCTCCGTTGGCCGCGTTTACGACGCCGCCATCGATGATGACTTTGGCGCGCACCTGGAATTTCAGCTTTCCTTCAATACCCTGATGAGAACTTGTAAGCCCCGACATGACCAGGGTGTCTTGGCCCACGGTAGTAATATTTACTGGCGCCGCGCGATCGAGACCCAAGGCGAAATCCATCTTGCCCGGATGATCCGCCGTGAGACGGATGAAAACTGTGTTGGCGTCGAATGAGGCAAAAATCTCGCGGGTAAAACGCACGTCGTTGACGCTGTAATTTACGGTGATGATGGCATTTTTCAGGTTGAGTTCGCGCCGATAATCCCGGTATTGTTCGTGGCCGGGAAACGAGAGTAAGAGGTCTCCACAGGTCTGAAATGGCATGCCTTGGGCCGTGGGAGAAACCATTGCATGCCGGGCCAGTTTTTGCGCTTCCAGCCACTGACCTTTAAAGAGCAACTCGCGGATCTGCGGCAGCGCCGACAGGGCCAAGGGATTGTCGTTGCGATAGGGGCTGCCGGCCCAGACGGTACCTTCGTTTAGCTGTATCGTCTCTCGAACGGGGTTACCGAAAACCATCGCGCCCAGGCGGCCATTGCCGATCGGGAGCGCCTCGACCCAGGCCGTGGCAGGCTTGTCATACCAGAGTTTCAGTGGGGCGAGATTCGCGCCGAAAGTCTTTTGAGAAGCGAAAGGAATTACCACAATAAAGCTTAAGCGCAATAACGACAACAGATACATGGAGTAATTATACTCGACATCGAACAGGCCGCTATTGCCAAATGTTTAGACGTGGGGCAACCTGATAATTCAATACCCGAACGCGCCAAAAAACGCGCCGTTTTCATCCTCGCGCTGCCAGGAATCGCCGATCGTGCCGGCGGAATATTCGGCGTTGACGGTGTAGCCGACCTTCCGCCCGATCAGTTTCACTAGCGGCTCATACCACACCAGATTCGGCTGCTTGCAGCATTCATCGTTGGGCATCCCTTGAACGTCCAGCGCGGCGAAGCCGGGACATTCAACCTTGTATTCGCGATCCTCGTGGCTGAACGTGATCGCGGCTTGATGAATGGAGACGATCTTGCCAAGGGCAGAGCCATCGTGGGAGAGAATCGAAACCAGCGCAGCATCCGCCAGGGATTTACTGGCGGAACCGTCGATGACGATTTCGCTCTTTCGCGCGGCGGTTTTATCGGAGAGATTTGCCTGCGATGAAACTGCCGCCATGACGCGGACGCCGTTGTTGAATTGCCATGCCATGACCGCGTCGCGTCCGGTGGTCATCAGTTCGCCGTTGACATGGCACGCGCCGGCGAAAACGCTGGCGGTGCGCGCTTCGACATAATCGCCGGCAAGCGGCGGCCGCGGCGCGGTCAATGGCGACGAATTGGAAAATAAGCTGAATACAACGGCGATCAGCACGGGGACATTCATGACTCACCTCTGACGCGTTATTCTTTGGCTCGATCGAGGGCCGAGCGATAACAGGACCGGCCCGGGACGCAACTGTTTGGCTCTACGAACTGGCCATCCGGCCCGACAACCTGCTGTGTATGATAGCACCAGCAATGCCCGCTGGCGTCGAGATAATCATCGGCGACAGTGGCAATCTGGTCGGTCATGAAGAATTTTTTCGACCGTAAATCCCCGCAAAACGGCGTTTGCATAACGGTTTCTCCAATCAGGCGGTGTTCAGGCTGCTCAGGGCACGTCGCAGCAAGGTCTTGGCCAGGGGAATCTTATATCCGTTTTTCTCCAGCGGCGCGGCCCCTTCCAATGCGGCCTCGGCGGCCGCGCGGATCGTGGTGTCAGTGAGCGGCTTGCCGATGAGGACGGCCTCGGCGTTAGGAACGCGCCAGGGAATCGGCGCGACCGCGCCCAGAACCAGCCGGGACTGTTTGACCGTCCGGTCCGGGCCCAGATCGACCGCGGCGGCGGCGGCAACCATGGCGAAATCGAGCGAAGATCGCTCCTTGAATTTGACGTATGCCGATCGGGCGGCGAACGCCGAGGCCGGAATTTTAATCTGCGTCACGATCTCCGCATCCCGCAGGATGTTCTCGACCGAAGGGTTGTCGCTGGGAAGCACGAAGAATTTTCCGATCGGGACATCGCGCGGACCGCTCGGGCCGGTGATGGTGATCGTCGCGTCCAGGGCGGTCAGCACTGTGGCCAGATCGGACGGATGCACGATGAACGAGGGACCGCCGCCGAGGATTGCGTTGTACTTGTTCTCGCCCTTTTCCGAGTAGCAGGTGTCGCCCCCCTTTTTCAGGCAGACGATGTGGGGAAGTCGGAAATACCAGCATCGGGGCCGCTGGCAGAGATTTCCGCCAATCGTGGCGGCGTTGCGCATCTGCACGGTGGCGACGGAGTGGGCGGCCTGGGCGAGGGCGGGAAAACTTTTGACGATCTCCGGATGCGATTCGATCTCGTGCAGTTTGGCCAGCGCGCCGATATTCAAGCCCGTCGCTCCGCTGCCGTTGATACCGCCGAGGCCCTGAATGGTTTTTAGATTGACGACGCGCTTGGGAACGAGGATTCGCTCTTTCATGGTCGTGAGCAAATCCTGGCCGCCGGACATGGGACGGGCAGCTTCGCTGTCATCGTCCGCGGAGACCTCGGCCAGCATTTTGACCGCTTCATCGACGGTGCCGGGAGTTGACCATTCAAAAGCCTTCATGAGGGTCACGCTTTCGGGTTCAGGCCCATGAGAATTTTATCGGGGGTGATGGGCAGTTGCCTGAAGCGCACGCCGCAGGCGTTGAAGACCGCGTTGGCGATAGCGGCGGCGGGCGGGATGGAGGGCGGCTCGCCCACGCCGACAACAAGTTGCCTGGTATCGCCATCATCGATCAACGGCAGCATTTCCCGGGGCATTTCCAGGCAGCCGGGGATTTTATAATCCATGAAGCTGGAGTTCACCATGACGCCGAGCGTGGCATCCATCACGCGGCCTTCGAGCAGGGCCATTCCGATTCCCTGAACCATGCCGCCGTTGATCTGGCTCTCGACGGCAAGGCGGTTCAGGGGCAAACCGCAGTCCTGAACGGAGATCATGCGCAGGACTTGAACGTGCCCGGTTTCGGTATCGACTTCGACTTCGGCAAAGCATGCTCCATGTGCCCCGCCGGTGGAGAGGCCGCGTTGCCATTCGCCGCGGACGGAAATGCCCGCGGAGGGAAGAGCGGCGCAGGCCTGATTCCAATCCAGGGTCTTGCCGGCAGCGCTTATTTTTCGGTCGGAAAACACGAGGTCTTCGGGCTTAGCGCCAAGGAGTGGCGCGACCGCGCCGGCGATTTCGGTCTTGGCGTTGATCGCTGCGGTTTTGACGGCGGGGGAAAGGGAACCGGCGGTGGACGATCCACCCGAGAAATTCGCGTTGCCGAGCCGGGAATCGCCGATGCTCTCTTTGACATCGCTCATGGCCAGTCCGAGTTCTTCCGCGACGATGGCCACCATATAAGTGCGCGTTCCGGTGCCGAGGTCCTGGGTGCCGCAGGAGACGGTGACGCTGCCGTCGCGGCCTACGCCGACGGTCACAACGCACTGCGGCCTGCCGCCGCCGCCCCACAAACCGCAGGCGCAACCGAAGCCGCGCTTCAGCGTGCCCGGGGTCGCGCCGGGGGTTTGACTTCGCCGCACCCAGCCGATTTCCTGCGCTCCGCGCAGAAGCTGGCGGATGTGGTCGTTGTCATCGCCGAGGTTTTTGATGCGGAATTCCACCGGGTCCATTGCGAGCTTGTCCGCCAATTCATCCATCACCGATTCCATGGCAAAGCAAGCGGGTGGGTGGCCCGGGGCGCGAAGGGGACGGGAGGAGTCCTCATTGGTGTGGATCGAGCCGGCCTCACGGTAAACATGGTCCGCGTGATAAACATACGGCTGCGCCGCTAGGCTCCCATTGCCCAGACCGCCCAGGGCGTATTGCTCGATGTGGATGGCAGTCAACTGCCCGTCTTTGCTCGCGCCGGCGCGAAATTTCTGCCAGCTCCCCGGTCCGTTGCCGGCCATCAGGAATTCGTCGCGCCTCGGCAGCGCCATCTTCACGGGCGCATTGACTTGTTTGGACAGCGCACAAGCCAACTGCCCTTCCGCGCCGATGCCGCCCTTGGATCCGAAACCGCCGCCCATGTATTGGACGATGCCCGTGACGTTGCTCTGATCGAGTTTCAGCATGCGCGCCGCATCGCCGGGAATGGAGAAGGTGCCCTGGGTGGAACAATAGACCGTCGCCAAGTCGCCGCCTCTGTAGTCCACCACGACCGCGTGAGTTTCCAAACAGGTGTGATGAAGAATCGGCGTGCGGTATTCGGCTTCGATGACGACATAGGATGAATTCAACGCGTCTTGCACCGCGGGGGCGCTCCCGCTGCGATTGGCGTGGCGGATATTGTTTGTGTCTCGCGGGTCGTTGGGATAGACCGGCGACGCGCCGGGTTTGATTGCATCCTCAGCCGTCACCACATGCGGAAGGACTTCGTAATTCACATCAATCGCATGGACCGCATCGTCGGCGATTTCCGCCGTGTCGGCGGCGACGGCGGCGACCGGATCACCCTCAAACCGCAGCAGCCCCCCCACTCCCACCCGCGCGACGGCCGCCCTCACCCCGGGAATTCTCAGAGCGGGTTTCAGGTCCAGCGACGTGATTCTCGCATGCGCGTGTGGCGAGCAGAGAATTCGGCCATGCAGCATTCCGGGGAGATGGACATCGTACGAGTAAATCGCCGTGCCGGTCGTCTTGTACGGAAAATCAACGCGCGGCAGGCGCGTGTTCAGAAGGCGATGCTGGTCGTTGGGACCCCAGGATAGCGGCGGCGCGGGGGATGGATCGGTTAACGGCATAATTGAATCCTATTTCGCGCTCGCGGCGGCGAGCGCTGCCTGGAATATCCGGGGATAGGTTCCGCACCGGCAGAAATTCCCCTTGCAGGCTTCGCGGACTTCCTGCTCCGTGGGATGGGGATTCGCTTTCAAGAGTCCGGTGATGGAGGTCACGAATCCATCGGTGCAGAAGCCGCACATCATCGCGTCTTTTTCGCCGAACGCGGCCTGGACGGGGCTGAGATGCTCGGGCGTGCCGATGCCCTCGACGGTGGTGATCTTTCGTCCCACGACGTCGATCGCCAGAGTCAGGCACCCGTAGACCGGCTTGTCATCCAGCAGTACCGTGCAGCAGCCGCAGGTCCCCATGTCGCAGACCAGCTTGGGGCCGGTGATCGGGGGATCCAGGTTATTTCGGAGGGCATTTAGAAGGGTCGTGCGCGGCTCGACGGTTACCTTGCGGTTTTGGCCGTTGACGGTCAGGACGATATCGACGTTACCGCTGATCGGTCCACTGGTCGCGCCCGATGGCGCCGAGGTCGGTTCAGCCGGCGCGAGCAGCGGATAATCCGCGACGATCGCGCCGACGCCGGCGACGCCCACACCCTTCAAAAATCGCCGCCGGCTGAAGCCGGACGGATTTTTGCCTTTTTCCCCGACACCGTCCATAAACAACTATCTCCGATATAGATTGTAATCACCCGGCGTTGGTACACCAGCGGCCCGGCGGATAGAATTTCTCGGCGACTGAATAATTCCATTCCATCCATAACCCCCGCCCGCTGGCCACTAGCCGCCCTGATGGTGATTGTCGCGGCCTCGACGATTCGCCCCGGCGACGCGCCGTGGATCAATGATGAGCCGCTGCTCATGCAGATGGCCATCCGGCAAAACGCGACGCCGAGCCGTTTCCTGAAGATCGCTTTTCCATTCACGCCCGCTGCTTATGGACTGAAAGGCACCCGGGGAGCCAGATATGGGCCGGTCCCGGTCTGGCTGGATCAGATCTTCCTGGCGTTTACGCGTAACCCGGTATTGATGCTGGCGATCCGGGCCGGGTTGGTGACGGCGATTACGGGAATTTCACTATTTTGGTTGTGCCGAACGATGCGGTTTTCGCCATGGCTGGCGGTTGTAGTGATGCTTTCGCCGTGGCTGTTCTTCTACGCCCGGCAGCTTTGGGACAACAGTTTGGGGATTCCTATTTCCGCGCTCATGTTGGCGGCCTACGCCGATTTTCTATCCAGCCGCTGGGCGTGGTCTGTGCGATTGGCGGTTTTCTGCGCGATGCTGCTGGTGTTGACCCATTTCATGGCGATCCCGATCGTGGTCGCGATTGGCGTTCATCTGGCGGTCGTGGAATTTCGGTCGTTGTGGCGGTTCAAATGGAGCATCGCGGTAATTATCGTCGTCATCCTCGGCATCTCACGGCCATACTGGAATTACCTCTATCACAATTATCATCACAGCATACCCGGCGGGACTTCACCCTCGCTGGGATGGTTCTTTCCATTGCTCGGAGCGCATCATCTGAGCGCGGCCGGCTTGCAGGATATTTTCGGCGCAACCTGGCCGGATCCCATGCCGCGGATTCTTTCAATCGCGGTGGCGATCACCACGCTGGCGTATCTGGCCTCTTGGGTTGGCATGCTTCTTACAATCCCGTCTGTCTGGCGGGTGGCCCGGCAATCCGAGCGGGCGTCGACAGACGATCAAGTTTATTCGGTCGTTTGGATCGCGGTCATATTTCAATGCCTGCTCTATGGACCGTTGCATGTGTACGAAGGCGCCCACTATTTCAATGCCGCCTGGATTTGCTTCGCGGCGTTCGCGTTTCGGACGGTGAAGGCAGCGCCGAAATGGTGCGCGCCGATCCTTGCCGTGTATGCGGCGGCGCAGATCCTCATCGTGGCCACGATCGCGGTCACGATCAGTCGAGACTGCGGAATGCGCAGCCCGAATTATGGCACCGCATTGTCCAATCAGATCGCGGCAGTTCGGCAAATGGAGCGATATTCGGCGGACAGTCCCCGGCAGATTGATGTCCCGGAATGGAGTGAACATCCCCGGACGCCGGCGGTGCTGGAAATACTGTTGCCACCCCCGCCGGGGGCGCGGCCGCGAGGCAATCTGGTCATCCGGTTCCGCGATGCCTTCCCCGGCGATGCGGGGATTGTGGTGACTAACCACTAATGTTTCCCACTTCCTCGGCAACTGCGGCGACGATTTTTTGCAAATCGACCGGCTCCATCGCCAGCGGCGGATTGATCACAATCACATCTCCCAGAGGCCGAAGAATCACGCCGCGGTGGCGGATGCGGTCGCAAACCGCCGCGCCCATGCGGCGGCGCGGGTCGAATGGCTCTCTGGTTCGTTTGTCGGCGACCAGCTCGATGCCGACCATGAAACCCTTTTGCCGAATGTCGCCGATGTGGCGAAGCGGACGACGCTCGTCGAGCATCCGGGCAAGCCGCTGGGATTTTCGCTGGACGCGGTTGATGAGATCATGTTTTTCGAACAGATCGAGCGATGCCAGTGCCGCTGCGCAGGCCAGGGGATTGCCGGTGTAGGTGTGGCCGTGGAAGAACGTTTTATTCTCCCATGGGTCGCCGAGGAAAGCATCGAAGATTTTCTGGGTTGCGAACGTGGCGGCGAGGGGCAGATAGCCGCCGGAGATTCCCTTGCCGACGCACATCAGATCGGGCGAGACGTTCTCGTGCTCGCAGGCGAACATTTTTCCCGTGCGTCCGAAGCCGACCGCCACCTCATCCGCGATCAGCAGAACATCAAATTGATCGCAAAGCTTCCGGACACCCGCCAGGAAGCCAACCGGGTGTACGATCATCCCGCCCGCGCCCTGAACGATCGGCTCAATGCAGACCGCGGCGATTTTGTTGCCGTGCTGGATCAGGATTCGCTCCAGTTCGGACAGGCTCAGCGGAGCGAAATGCACGTCAAACAACATGGGGAAATAGGGACGATGGAACCAAGGCATCCGTCCCACGGACATCGCGCCGACGGTGTCGCCGTGATACGCATCGGTAAAACCGACGATCTCATTTTTTCCGGGCCGGCCGACGTTATGCCAATATTGAACGGCGAGCTTGATGGCGATTTCGGTCGCGGTTGCGCCGGAGTCGCTGTAAAAGATTTTCGACAAGCCCGGCGGAACGAGGCGCATAAGCCGCTCGGCCAGACGGATTCCCGGCTCGCTGGCGAGGCCGAGCATGGTGGTATGGGCGACGCGATCGAGCTGGGCGCGGATGGCGGCATCAATTTCGGGAACACGGTGGCCGTGGACATTGCACCAGAGGCTGGAAACACCGTCGAGGTAGCGGTTGCCGTCGCTGTCGATCAGATACATTCCCTCGGCATCGGTCATTATCAGCGGGTCGTCCGCGAGCCATTGCCGCATGGGGGTGAATGGGTGCCAGATATATTGGCGGTCGAGCTCGCGGAGGGTTTGGGTGTCGGGTTTCATTGGATGACGACTGGGTCTCCCACACGAAGGCCGAGTTGTTTTGCGGCCGAGCCGTCGCGGACGGCGATCTCGACCAGGCCGGAGCTTCCGAAGAGTGCCAGCGGGGATCCCGGGGCGACGTCGAAATAGGTGCGCTTGAATCGGCCGAGCCGCTTTCGGGCGACCCGGACCGTTAATCTTGTGATGGACCGAAGCGATTCGCGGGCGATGTTCGTCGTCGCGTTGCCGAAATAGTCGATGTGGATAATCCTTCCGGACTTGGCGGGAAATTTAGACGGAGCGATATCAATCAGCACCGGATCGTTAATTGGACGAATTAGATCGGCGACAGGTGTGCCGGACGCGAGCATGGCGGCGGCCGGGGCCATGATATCGCGGCCGTGAAATGTATCACTGGGTTTCGCCTTCGGCCGCCAGATGAGTTCGCCGACGCGCCCTGGCCCAAGGCGATGCCAGGACCAGGTGATCAGGCCGTTATCGGGGCACACCACGAGGCTGTTGTGAATTTGGGCGACCAGAATTCGGCGTTTGCTGCCGACCGCCGGGTCGACGACCGCCAGATGAACCGTTCCCGGTCCGAATCCGTCGATGGCCCGTTCCAACGTGATCGATCCGCAGAGCACATCCTGCGGCGGGACGTTATGCGTCACATCGACTAGGACGGCGATCGGGCAATGGCGAAGGATTGCCCCCTTCATCGCGGCGACATACGCATCGGACAATCCGAAGTCGGAAGTGAGGGTAATAATCGGTGGTTTAGGCTTTGGCGACATGATGGGATAGAATATCACTATGAACCAAGTTGGTGAAATGACCCCGCAGGAGCAGATGATCCGGCAACAGATCATCGATCGCGGGATAAAAGACGAACGGGTTATCGCCGCATTGCGGGCGGTCCCGCGGGAAAAGTTTTTCCTGACCGATGCGCGGGAGGCGGCATACGCCGACCGGGCGGCTTCGATCGGACATGATCAGACCATCAGCCAGCCGTACATGGTTGCGCTGATGACGGCCCGATTGCAACCGGCGCCGGAGCATAAGATTCTGGAGATCGGGACCGGCAGCGGATATCAAACGGCGATTCTTTGCAAGCTGGCGCGCGAGGTTAATTCGATCGAGCGAATCAAGCCGCTGCTGGACGAGGCGTTTGAGCGGCTGCTGTCTCTGGAGATTCGGAATGTGCATTTTCGGTTTGGGGATGGAACCAAAGGCTGGCCGGAGGCCGCGCCGTTTGATCGCATTCTGATCACAGCGGGAGCGCCGAAGATTCCCGAGGAGCTTCTGAAAGGTCAGTTGGCGGATGGCGGCATCGCCGTGCTGCCTGTCGGGCCGGCCAATGAACAGATGCTGATAGAAGTTCTGCGCGTTGGGGAGAAGCTGATCAGCAGCGACATCTGCGCCTGCCGATTCGTGAAGCTCATCGGAGCCGAGGGATGGACCGACGGGTAGAAACCCGCCGGGCCGCAGGATTCTCTTGTTCTTCGCGTCCTTCGCGCCTTCGCGGTTTATTTCCTGGGACCACCAGGCGCCATGGCGGCTATCCAATTCAGCTAACCGCGAAGGCGCGAAGGACGCGAAGAAGGCAAAAGAAAATCAGACATGGCTAAATGCAGGATGGGATAGCAACAGCGGTGGAATCGCTCGCTCTTGAAATCGAGAATCTTCACGAAATCGGCCCGGCGCGGGCGAAGGTTCTGCGGTCGCTGGGCGTGGCGACGCTTGGGGACTTGATCGAGTATTTTCCGCGGGATTATCAATACGAATCCGAGGAGAAGCCGCTGGAGAGGCTGCGCGAGGGGGAAATCGGAATCGCGCGCGGCGACGTGACGGCTGTCAACTATATCTCCGGGGGACGTGGCAAGCCGAGATTTGAAGCGACCCTTTCCGAAGGGACCAATCGTCTGGCGCTGGTATTTTTTCACGGGGCGTATCTTCGGCGTCAGATTCATCCTGGGCTTGTTCTTCGCGTGCGGGGAATGGTCCAGCATTTCCACGGGATACCGCAGATGGTCAATCCCAAGTGGGAAGTCGTGGATGCCCAGACGAAGGCGATTGAAGATTCCCGGTTTCGGGCGGTTTATCCGGCCAGCTCGAAAATCTCCAGCGAAACCATCGAGCGGATCGTGGCGGCGAACCTGGATCAGGCGGTAACGGGAATCGGGGAATGGTTTTCGGCGGACTTGCTGAGGCGGCGAAAGCTGATGGGACGAGCCGAGGCGTATCGGACGATCCATCAACCGGCGGATCGCACGCAGGCCATCGCCGCGCGGCGGCGATTGGTTTATGACGAGTTGATGGTGATGCAACTGGGATTGGCCGCCAGCCATCGGCTGAACATGGCGAAGATTTCCGCGCCGATCCTGCGGACGGACAAAACGCTGGATCGGCGGATCAGGGCGAGATTTCCGTTTGAGCTGACCGCGGGCCAGCAGAACGCGGTTTGGCAGATCATCACCGATTTGAGAAGCGGCCGGCCGATGAAACGGCTTTTGCAGGGGGATGTGGGGAGCGGGAAAACGGTGGTGGCGCTGTATGCCATGCTGGTCGCGGTGGCGAACAAAATGCAGGCGGCGCTGCTGGCGCCAACGGAGGTGCTGGCGGAACAGCATTTTTTGACGATGCGGACTCTCTTGGCGGGTTCCAGCGTGAAGATCGATCTGGTGACTTCGCGCACGCGCCGGCAAAACCGCGGCGCGGCCGAGGGACGGATCGCGGGGGGAGAAACGCATCTGGCGATCGGCACGCAGGCGCTTTTGCAGGAGGGGATCGAGTTTGCCAACCTCGGCGTGGTCATCGTGGATGAGCAGCATCGTCTGGGCGTTCGCCAGCGGGCGGCCCTCAGCAACAAGGGAGTCAGCCCGCATTACCTGGTGATGACGGCTACGCCGATACCGCGGACGCTGGCGCTGTCGTACTTCGCGGATTTCGATGTCAGCGCGATCGAGGAGCTTCCGCCGGGGCGAAAACCCATCCGAACGCGATGCCTGCGGCCCGGACAGGCGGCGGAGGCGTGGCAGTTTGTTTGTCAGCAGGCGCGAGCCGGTCGGCAGTCGTACATTGTTGTTCCGCAGATCGAGGATGATGGCGAGGACGGGAAATCGGTGATTAGCCGGATGCGATCCCTGGCGGCCGGACCGCTCAAGGAGATTCGCCTGGCAGCGCTGCATGGGCAGATGTCCACAGAGGACAAAGAGCGGACGATGAACGAATTTCGCGAAGGGAAGATTGATGCGCTCGTTGCGACCACGGTGATCGAAGTGGGCATCGATGTTCCCAATGCGACGGTCATGGTCGTGGATGGAGCCGAGCGGTTCGGCCTTTCGCAATTGCATCAGCTTCGAGGAAGAGTCGGCCGAGGACCGTGGCCATCGGATTGCATTCTGATCGCGGACGCCGCCACCGCCGGCGCGGAAGCTCGACTGAGCGCGATGCTGACCACCACCAGCGGCTTCGAGATCGCCGAAATGGACCTCCGCCTCCGCGGCCCCGGCGAATTCTTCGGCACCCGACAGCATGGATTGCCGGAATTCAAGATTGCCGATCTGACGAGCGAATTGGATTTGCTTCTGACGGCCAAGGAGGACGCCCAAGCGATCTTGACTGCTGATCCAAAGTTCCAGAATTCAGATCATGTCCATCTGCGGCGCGCTTTGATCTCCAAATTTGGGGAGACGCTGGATTTGGTGAGAATTGGATAGCTGGCGTACTCACATTCGTCACAGAGAACCTGCCGACTGAATAGGCCGAGTTCTTGGCGATCTTGGCGTCTTGGCGGTTCAATCTCTTCATTCCGTCCGAGTGGCGGCTTTGACGCCGGCCATCCAAAACCGAAAATTTATAATTTAACCGGACCCATCACTAATCTCTCTATTTGATTCGAGGAATCTGCATTCCAGGCCTGGATTGTTATAAAATACTGTCAATTAAACACTTAAATATGTTATTGGTCCCATCTCCAACCAGCGCTCGCGGCTTCCTTAAATGAACCCTCGTCAGATAATCCCGTATCAATTTCGCGATACAGCCTGGGCGAGGTGGGCTTGACAGGTCGATGTTCGGTTATGAAACTGCCCCGCCCTTGGGTGAATGGTCCTGTAAATTCGTGAAGAGTTATCAGGGATCAGTCGATACGAGGCAACGGGCCGGATCGACGCTTGCCGATGCGAATACATGAATTATGGCACGCAAGAACGGAAAACATCTCGTGATCGTCGAATCGCCTGCCAAGGCGAAGACGATTAATAAGTACCTGGGCGATGATTATATCGTCAAGGCCAGCATGGGCCACGTCCGTGATTTGCCGTCCAAGGGGATGGGCGTCGACCTCAAAACTTTTAAGCCTGAC
>Ga0302325_10023523_pt1 | contig 12840 bp, 7 predicted proteins | sample Palsa_T0_2_FD_201948 | JGI IMG/M metagenome (GOLD analysis project Ga0302325, IMG submission 201948) | Peat permafrost microbial communities from Stordalen Mire near Abisko, Sweden - Palsa_T0_2 | ecosystem: Environmental > Terrestrial > Soil > Palsa > Peat permafrost | place: Sweden: Abisko... | reverse complement strand
CCACCAACTCCACGCTCGTCTTCTGGCATACTGAAGCCCTGCAATCCGAGACCGCGACCGTGGAAGATGTACTCTTTGGCTTCTACAAGTGGCTTGATGACCACCCAAGTGAGACGCTCATGCTCTCATTCCAATACGAAGGTGGCACAACAGCCTACGCGCAGAACGACGCCGCTACTCAAATGGAGCTCTTCAACACACTCACGTCACCAGCGGCTAAGAAATACTTCCTCCAAACTCAAAATGAGTTTGGTACTCTTGGAGAAGCGAGAGGAAAGATCACCCTCCTCAGACGCTTCAATCTCGACCAGCTCCCAGCTTCATACACCGATGCTCTTCCAGGCATCCATTTCTCGCCCGCGCTGTGGACAGATGATGACCCTGATATTGCACTTGTCTACAACACCGACAAGAACCTCACAGCGTACATCGAAGACTACTACCAGCCCATCTCCCTAATCGGCCAAGGCGCAGCTTATAACATCGAGCTCAAATTCAACGCTACGACTGAACATCTCTTGAAGGCAACGACGCAGTATCCGGATAGTCTTTTCTGGTCTTTTGCGTCGAGTAATTATGATACGGATGTGCCGCCTGAGACCCCGAGAATTATGGCGCTGGGGAATGGGACGGAGTTGACACCGCTAGGAGGTGTGAACCAGCAGCTTGTGCCGTTTTTGCAGGGATTGAGGGGGAAGAGGGTGGGAATTGTGATGTTTGATTTCTTTGGGACGCCGGAGGATCTTGTGCCGACGCTTTTGGGTCTGTGAAAGTAGAGACTTCGAGATTTAAATGAGACGGAATACCCATAGACTCGGGATTAATTTTCCCTTTCGCTGGTTCCGTTTTAGTCTCCGGACGTGAGCAACTGCTGCTTTAACCTGAGCTGAGGGTGAGCATGCCTGAGCCGAGGGCAAGCAGAGCCTGAGTATGGCTGAGCACGCCTTGAGTCAGCCCGTAGAACCCATTTTAGCCTCCCTTGTGCTCCGGCTTCAGTTCCCTTACCGAACTTTGCCCGGGAATCCGTTTCTACTCTTTTTACAGGGTTCCTGCCTAAGCTGATTTTGGATCCCACTTGTCAAAGAGCATGTAACAAAAGAACTAGGCTCTTGCCTCCCCACCCCATGTGCTTTATCGTCAACATCTTCTACCGAGTCTTTCTTGATGTTTTTGAGTGTGTCTTTTATCCTTTATCCATATCAATCCCCACACCCCTCTTCCATTCACTACTGGGGAGTTATTCACTATTCTCGCGCAAAGTGAAGCATTCATTCTGTCAAAACCAGATTAGTGAGAGACATATTTCCGTTTTCCGTCATGATTGAGATTTGGAAAACTATCGACTTGTGCTAATCTATCCATCGAGGTAGGGAAGTAACAGCTTACGAGTTGGCAAGATATATGTAAGAAAATCCATCTCCATCACTTCTCATCAGTCACAATTATCAGGAAATCAGCGCCACAAATCACATGATGCCTGGTTTTCCATTCCGTGACTCCGGCCTAAGAATTGAGAAAGTGTGGAAATAGGGAATAGGATTACCCCAGAGTGCGAGATACTTGCTCTGCACTTTGAAGCCTGATGGAGTGGAAAGTTGGGGATTTGTGTTATTGTCAAGTTTATTACTGTCAGTCATCTGTCACTCCATTTCATTTTTACGTGATACTAATTCGCCTCTGTAGCTATCAAGGGTAGGCTGTTGAGGCTGCCTTCGAGTGGGCCCGTCCAAGGCAGGTTTTGTTTCATTAGACTATAAAAAGAATCTTGCCTTGTGGCTTTAGATAGGCTGAGGTGGCTTTATGGGAAACAACAGTCGGAACATTGTCACTGGTAGGTAGGGCTCCGATCGAATCGAATAGGTTCGAACTTAGCTAAATTCGATTCGTCGGTATCGAATCGAACTTATATAGATGTTCGATTCGTTGCAAATCGAATTATATTCTTCGAATATTCGCAATTCGACGAACTCTTGTAACCTATATCACGTGGAAAATTTAAAGCGTTAGAAATCTTTAAATAAAAGATTTTATATGCTTTAACTATGTGCTATTTTAATAGTTATAAGCACTAATTATAAGTAAAAAGCCCTTTGCAAACTTTATATAGCAATTTTAATAAGAATAATGCTTGTATGTGATATGTTATAAAGTATATGCAATTAATTAAAGCACGTGCAAATTTAATAAAAGTATAAATAAGTATAATAGCTTTTATAATAGGTTTAAGCCTAGAAATAACTACTAGCAATGATGATATATGCTTTGTAAAGCTATAATAGGGCGAAAATCTTTTAGTTTTAAGTGCTTATTAGCAATACACGTGATATTCGCAAGTTCGACGAATATTGGACGAACTTGCGAATATAATTCGTCGAACTACGAACCTATAAAAAGGCAAGTTCGATTCGCACCTTATTCGACGAATATTCGACGAATCGAATTAGTTCGCAAGTTCGATCGGAGCCCTACTGGTAGGCTAAGGCTAGTCTCGCAGTTCAGGCACCAGTGATTCGTGCTAATGCGAAGAGAGTGGTTCTGCAGGCCAACTCTAGGCCGCCAGCGGAGAGCGCTTGTGTACCTCCATTTGCAGTACCTAGAGTGCCTTGTGGAGTTTGCTAAACTTGGTAGTTAGAGCGGCCGAGGTGAAATAGCTAGACCTGAACTAGTAGTAAATCGAGAGTGTTTTCTGAAATCTTGGAGTCTGCTTGAGGTGTCCTTTAATACTTATGATTTCGCAGCTTCATTGCTCGCTTCTTACAAACGAAACTGCTTAGATCCCGAAACAGTGAACAGGTGATAATTTACATGCCTTTCCAAACGCTAAAGTGCTTACTTCTTTATACAAAAACTCAAAACTGAGCTTGAGAAGTCTCAAAATACTAGAAAACAGGGACCATACACCGATGAAAGCTCCCGTTTGAAACCCAATTAATAGCAAAACAGAGGCAACTTGGTAGAAACTAAATAGAACCAATATAGGAGCATGCCGGCGCCGTTTGTAGTAGGCCCTAGGTCCATCACCTGTCCACTTATAACGCCGAGATTCATGTCCCCGTACAATTTAACCAGCAAGGGAAAGAAGAAAAAAGGGATGATAAGAACGCCCCGCATTGGGACTGACTTAAACGCTTCCGACAAACGCGGCGCTGTTCTCGCCCCCTTCCAGAACACATACATTGTAACATTGCCCCGAACAACAAAGGGGTGACACTAGCGATAAATAGGATAAAAAAGACGAAGGCAACAACCGCGTGTTGCTGTTGCCGGACTTGATAGACTGGATAGCCATCGAAATATGTGCTGCTAAGAAACCGGCCAGGATGGCGTCAATGAGCAAGACGCCAACGACGGTACCAACACGACCAAAATTTCGTCGAAGTCCGCCATCTGTATTTTCCGTGCCAGGCAATAGAGGCTCGCTAGCTTCGCCGCTTCATCTCTCTTGATTCTCGTCCAGTAGGCTTTCTAAACCAGGTGGCGTTCGGACAGGCCCCGAGCCATCTATACCTTCATGATCCCCAGGGATGTAACCGAGTTCCCTACTCAATGCACGGTCCCACTAAATGCACGCACAAAATTTTTATTAAATATTCGAAATATGGAGTACATTTTCGACCTTTCTAAATTGTACAAACGTCGCATAGAGAAGGCATTAGACTTGTTAAATAGAGAATTAGTCCCCAATTATAAGGCTATAGCAGCAAGGGCAGGCCTTAGCTATACAACTCTTAGCTATCAATTTTATAGCATTACTATCTCTAAGGCCAAATCAAATTCTAAAATTCGATAATGCTTTACTAATGTGCAAGAAGAAGCTTAATTAAGCAAATTAATAAGCTATCTATTCGAAATATGCCTCTTACTTCGCAAATTGTCAAGAAAAAAACTTAGCTAAAGAGATATGCGGGTAGAAGATTTATAAGAATTAGATAGCTAATTTTGTATATTGTTACGGTTCTGCGCTAGCACGTGCAGCGCCATTCCCGATCAGGTTTGGTTGGCGAACCTAGGATATTTAAGAAGCTTCTCGCATTCCTTCATTCCTTCCTTCCTTCCTTAGCTTTATATAGTCGTAATTGAGACCCTTCTACTTTTGCCTTCCTTTCCAGGCCCTGAAGCTGGCGCTCGTGACAACTACCAATTCCTAAGCACACTTTATTATCTTAAGCAATAGCTAGTCAAATAATAGTATTAGGCTTATATAGCTTAAAAAAGTCTTTAATTGTTATATTAAGCTTGCATGTGCAACCTAGAAACGCCTTTTAATTGTTAATAGTCATTTAAGTCATATTAATATAGCATTTGTCGATTAGGCTAATTAATATAGCATAATTTTACTTATCCTCCCTCTTTACACTGTTGCACATCATGGAGGATTTGGTTAGGAGATGTAAAGTTGTTATTCTTTAAAGCTATGGTCGTAAACTATGTAGCAAACTTAAGCGAGCTTAAGCGAAGCGAGTATAAGTTATACGCGTTATCTTGTAGCAATCTCCCCCCTATTAAGCAAGCTTAACGCCCTTGTTAAAATGCACCTTATAATCTATATAGCTAGTAAACTATATATGCCTATTCCCTAGCTTTATAAACGCAGCTTATAAAACATGTTCCGTCTTATGAAAGCAAAGTAAAAATCTATATTATATAAAGAAGATTGCAAAATCGGGAACCCTTTTGTTACGGTTCCGGCATTCCATGTCACGTGGTCACGTGCACTAGCGCGACTATTGGCGGTGTGGAGCGGCAGAACCCGAGTATTTGTACGAACCGATCCTTTGTAAATAACCTCTTCTTTCCTTAGCTTTGAATAGTCGTAATTGAGACCATTTAGCCCACGCACTTTGTGCTATAAATCTGGCGCTCGTGACACCTTTTAAAGAATAACGCAAATCCCTTTTTGCTTTATTTCCTATATCTCTTAGTTTATATAATCCTTATTACTATAATCCTTATTACCAAGTTATAAGTCGATAACCGGGAGATTAATAAGTAATTCTTCGTTATCGTATTTGTTATTATCGTTAACGCTATCCTCTTCTTCTACTACTACTATCTTCCGCTTAAGCTTAAGCTTAGATTTTAACTTAGTTTTTGCCTTCGCCTTCTTTTAATTCTTCTTTAGACTTGTCTAAACCTTCTTTGCTAGTTTAGCTTTAGTTTAAGTTTAAGGCTTAGTTTCGGGTTTTACAATTTCGGGTTTTACAATTTAATAACTATTAAAATCAAAATTTTAAGCGTCTTCCTCGCAAGATAAAAGACTTGCTAATTGTTTGCATTCCTTGTCCTATTCGATTTTTATAGCTAGTAATTTACTAAAAACCTCCGGATATTAAATAGGCTTTAATTTTATAAAAAGAGATTATAAAGCCCGCTTTTGCGCTTTATTTGCTAAATTGCTATGTCTTTTATAAAAATCCTTCAGGTTTATAAGAGGTAAGCTTTTTAAAGGTTAAGTTAATAAGTTATAAAAGTTAATTATCGACAAACCCGAAGCAAGGAATCATTTTACACAAGTAATATCCTTAAATCTTGCACTTAGCTTTATGCATTTTGCATTAAAAACTTTAGCTTAAGAAAAACTAGCACATTTCTTGCTCTCTTTCCGGTTCTCTTTGCTATTTAAACTATCCTCGGAATCAGATATAGTAAAGTTAATAAAGAAGCTTGCTAAGTCCTTTAACTTCTTTTAATAGTCCGCAATTGCCTTGTTAAGAGAAACCACAAATCAATTTAAGGCTTAAACTCTATTTTCGACTATTATATTTTTAAAGACTTTAGCTAGCTTTAATATATTAGTTGTCGTTCTTTCGATTGCAATTTTAAGCTTATTAATTCTTTAATATGCGACTATTCTCTTATCTTTATTTAAAATTATATTTTTATAATATAAGGACTTTTTAAATTAAGAAGCTTTTTTAAACTTAATAAATATCTTTATAACTCGTTTATAAAGTGCCTTATTCTTTGCTTAATATAACTTTTGTAGTTTTCGCAGTAATATATTTAAACTTATATCCTTATTTAACGCCGATTTGTTATTTGCAAATTCTTTTAAGTTTTAAGCACCCTTAAGTTTTTTAATAGCTTTAAGTTCAAGTTAAAGCAATTTGTTAATCTGTTTCTTATACTTCGGGTAATAGTATATAGTTTCTAGTAAATAGACGCCTTTAATATTAGCATAATCCGAGTAAAATCCTCTTATAACCTTATTCCTAATAGTTATTAGTTTATTATTTAAGTCTAAGAAAAGTTAACTTTTGTTTTGCCAAATTATAACAAATTTGCCTTTTAATCTTTATATTATAACATATTTAAAAGCATTAGCATAAGTCACTAATCGCAAATATATTACTATTATACCAATTCTTGCAATAGCATTACTAAAACGGCAATTTGCGCCCTTTTTAATTAGCTCCTTGTTATATTTGCCCTTTATATTCTTTCCAAATATCAATTTTTAATCGATATCCTCAAAATCCGGATTATAAAGCTAATCGAAGGTCTTTATCTAATGCAAATTTATACACTTCTTCTTTTTATTTCCGGTTCGAGGAATTAGATATTTGCATTTAAGCTCTTTGCGCTTAGCTTCTTGCTCCCTTAAAGCTACTATAGTTTTTAATGCTAAAGGTAATAACTATTTGCGCTAAAGTTTTATACCCCCAAATACGTTAAAAGCGACTTTATTAAACTTTATATAAATGTAAATATAAAAGTAAACCCGCTTATAAAAAGGGAAATATTTCGATTATAAAATAAGAAAACATTCAAGAAACGGAAGTAAGTGCAAATGCAATCGTAAATATAATTATAAATATGTTATAGCCCTATTATAATATTATTAAAATTAATAAAACTAATAATATTAATAAGGTTAAAGCTTAGGAGGTTTAGCAAAGGAAGCGATTTATGCAATAAGACTAGCGTAGCGCTAAAAATGTATACGCGAGTAGTGCAACAAACACTAAAATAACTATAATTATAAGGAATATAGCCTAAAACTAATTATATATATTTAAAAGGACTTCCTCGGGCATCCCTTACTACATTTAAGAATATTCTTTAAAGTCTTTTATAAGGTTCTTTGCTTTGCCTCGAAATCTATAATAGCCTCCTTTGCATTTTGCAATTTTGCTAAAAAAAATTATCGATCCTTTTTAAGGCTATATCCTTTTTATTAAACGAGATATTTAATAAGTCCTATTAACGTAATCTTCTTATTTATAATCTTCTTAATCTCTTAAAATTTCTTATATTCCGTATCTCCTTCGATGTAAATATAATCCGGATAATCGAGTCTTAGTCGGTTATAAGGATCCTTGCCTTTTAACACTAGCTTTAAGTGCATAATAGAAAAAACGTTATAAATTCTTTAATGCTTTAAAATGTTTAATCGATATATAAGCTTACTATATCGTTAAATAACCCTAAAGGGCCTTATACGCTACTCCGACAACTTCTTAGTCTTTGTAGCAAGTAGCTTATATCCCTTATAAAGTCGAATATAAACCTTATTACTAACTTTAAAAAATAAAAGTTTTTTTGACTTATCGTATTAGTACTTTACTAATATTATTTTTATAGCAATTGCGTCGGAAACTTGGATTTTATAATCTAAAATCTCTATAGTCTTTTTAATAGTTTTCGCGCTTAATAAATTTATAATATTATTAATTATAAACTTATATAAAGCCTTATTTAAAGCTTTTCCGATTGCTAAGGAGAACGTGTTATTTAACGCGAATTGTATAAATAGTAAATATTATAGCTAGTCCCTCTCGTCTTTTAAGTAAAAGAAGTAAAAATAAAATATAATTTCTACTTTCTAGTTTATACTCTCCGACTAGCTATCTATTTAGGGATAATATACTATAAAGTATAAAAGCTTAATACCGAGTTTTTAAAAAATTCTTATTTAAAGTTCTAATAAAAACTTCTTATCTTTATTAGAAATAATTGCTTTTAAAACTCCTTAATCTAATTTTAAAAGCTTTCGGATTAAAACCTTAGCCTAATCTCCTACTTTCTAAGTAATTTTTCCTAAAATTAAGCAATATTTCTTGTTGACCTTCTTTGTTACTAATAACAAACAATCGAATTCCTTATAAAAGCTAAGTAACGCAAGGATAAAATCTAAAGTAATTATATAAAAGGGTATTAGGGGTTCTTTAATCAATTATATCGATCTATATAAGCAGTAGCGTTTTGCCTAAAAAGTAGCATATTAAAGATAGTATTTAATTTAGTTAATAATATGTTTTATCAAGTTTTATATAAAAAAACTATTATTAACTATACATGTCATCTTTGCTTCGCTTAAATGCAAGTTTCCTTTATATATTAGGTTTAAAACTTCCTTAATATAGCTTAATAGCACGCAAAGTCGTCTAAGAAGTCTATTTTATATATATTAGTAAATTAAACTATTTATAATCTTAAACGGTAATATTGCTTTATTATCCTTTAAAGCATCGTTTTCCTTAATCTATTCTTAAATGCATTTCTATTTTAAGCTTAATTTATATCTTTAAATAAATTTCTCCTTAAAATCGGGCGCAATTTTAATAAGAGTAATAGCAAAGGTATAATATTTGTTAAACTTATTATACACTTTATTATATACTATTTTGTCTATAAAAGTATTATAAGCAAAAAGCGTATCAAGTTCTCCTTTTTTAGTTAAAGATATCCTTATTATACTATCTATAGCTTCTAGTTTAAGGTTATTAACTATAAGCAACCTAAATAAAGCATCTAGCACAAAGTTTGCCTTACTTAGCTTATATCAAATAAGCAACAAGAATTTAAAGAAGTATTCTCTAGCGCAAATTAAACGTAAATTTAGCTTATTTATAAATACTATAGTTATTAAGTTCAACTTCTTTAAAATGCTTACAAGTAATACGTAATTTGTGAAGATTATAACAAGTAAAACCTTATTTAACTTAATTAAGTAGCAAAGCTTTTGTATAACTTAAACTAAGCTTGCTATCTTTAGCTCTATTAGCTAATAGCGTATTTCGGCATCCTTTAGCGCCCTAAAAAGAAACGTAATTAATTCGACTTTAGTCTTTAGTAAGTATAGCAACTTATCGATAAAATCTTATAATAAGTCTCCTTTAATATAATATACTATAGCGCTAATGCCTCTCTTCTTAAATGCATCTATATTGCAAAAGAGAAAACATTCTAAGTTCTTATAAACAAGTACCATATTTGCAGTTAAAGCTTTCTAAAGTGCCGCAAAAGACGCATGCTTTAAACTTGTTAAGTACGCAAAAGCTTATTTAGCTGCAAATGTTTTCTATAAGTTTCCTTTTACTAGAGCCTTCTTAAAAAGCTCGGTTTTGCAGTCTTATAGCAGCTATAAAATATAAAAGTAAAAGAGAACCTTATCTTTTAACTATTTAGCTATACTCAAGTATATTTTTAAATCCTTTATAGTTTATAAAAACAACAAGTTCTTAATTATAGCTAGCTTTTCCTCTATAGTTAATAATTTAAAAGAATTTACATAGCACCTTAAAACTATAGCAAACAAGTAACTTATAAAACATTTCTTCCCTTTAATTGCAATATTATATTCAATTAAGCAAGAAAACATTTAGCGCAAATAAGTTATATATTCCTCAAATATGCAGCTTACAATTATAATATTATCGATATAAGCCTTTAAGAACTGCAAATTGTCAAGAATAATGTCTATTTAGCATTAAATATATACTAGTATATTCCGGAAACCTATTAGCGTATACTAGAAAGTATATTATCTTCTATAAGAAACTACTATTAAATAATTTTAGCTTTTTAAGTAAATACGCTATTAGTAAAAGAAATTTGTAGCATTAACAACTATAATATATTTGCATCTTATAATCTTTTATAAAATTTCTTCTTATAATAATATCAAGTACACGTCTAAAATCATTATATTATTTAGTTCTTATACATTAACAACTACCCGACTAACTAGCTCCTCTTAGCCTAAAACGTGTTTATACACAACAAAGATAAAGTATAAGAACAAAGTTAGTTATATTATATAATATAAACAATTTTGCGCTTTTAAACTACTAAAAGTTTTATTAATAACCTTTTAATCCCGCAAACCGACCTTATAAACTTTTGCTTTCCCGGAGATCTTATTAACTTAATCTAGTTGCAAGTTAATCTTTATTTACTTGTCTTTTAAGAGGTAAATAAAACCCTTATCTTTAAATAAAGTTCCCGGGAACTTGTTTAAAAGGTTTAAAAATGCTTATACTATTATAAAGTTACTATAAATAATAGCGCTAATATAATATTTAATTTTTAATAGCAAATCAAGCTCCTTATAACATGTAAGGATTTATAAAGACGCAATCTTTAATACTTACATAGCTAGTTTAATAACATTTACATTTAAGATTAAAAAGCCGTTATTATAATTAATATCTATTAAGCTTCTAAGGCGGAAGTTTCACAGCAAAAGAACTAGTTTACTTGAGTTATTCTTAGCTAAAACTGTCTTTATATCCTTATCAGTTAGCTAAACAAATAAAGTAATTAAGGTATTATCTAATTTAAATAAGAAATCTTTATCCTCGGCTATTGCTATATAATAGATCGGAATTGCTATAGACGCAAATAAAGGGATAGTAATTCTTGCTACAATATAAACTAGTAATTTTGCAATTCCCTTCTTTAGCGTAGCTTTAAGCTTAATATTAATTTTATAGCTTTTAATATATCTTGCCTTTTTAGAAATTATAATATCAACCTTCTCGGGTATTAAAATATTTATACTAATAAGAAGCTTTATAGCTAGATTGTCCGTTAAATGCGCCTTGCAAGAGATCTTTGTAAAAGCTTGCTTTCCGGATTTAAGGTTTATGCTAAAGAAGTATATTATTAAGATAATATATTCTTAAGAGTAAACCTTCCCTATTCTAATTCCGCGTATAAGTAAAGGTTTAGCTATTATATAAATAAGGAGTTTTAGCTTATTAGCTTATAGCTATTTCTTGTTAATAAGTATAACTAAGTAGCTTATATTTATGCAAACTTTATAAGAAGTATTATCTAGTAAAAACTTTATCTTTATAATAATGTAATACTAGTTGCAAAAACTATAACCCGTTCTAGTATCTAATTTTGCATTTACCGATAACTTAACAATTAGCAAGGCATAAAACGCTAAAATAGTAACATATATCTCCTAAGCAATATAAGGTTCCGGTTCTTGCTTTAAATCCGATTTTACAATTAATTAAAAATCCTTCTTTAAAGCTTATTTATAGTTATCTTTGCAAATATATTTATAAAGCTAGTTATTGCTAAAGAAAGTCTCCTTATAGCGTTTGCATATAACGTTTATCTTAGCAGTTTCTTAATCACTTAAAGCGAAGTTTATTATACTAAAATTTCTAATAAGCTTATCTTTAAAGTATTTTTTACTATAATTATATGCATATTCCTACTTATAATCCTCTTCGCTAAAATGTGCAAGTAGCTCTTCTAATTCCTTATAAAATAAGTTACTACTTTCTTGTAATTCCTTTATAAATTCTTTATTAAAATATACATGCTATTAATGCGAGAAATAATATTAATTCCGATTTTGATTCTTAAAAAAGCTTTATTAATTCCGCAAAACAAAGCCGTTTCCGCTAATAATTTGCAATTGCTAGCATAAAAGCAGAAAATTCTTTTAAGCAAGTTATTAACTTATATTTTAAGGACAGTTAGCATTATTTTGTAAAACTAGTAATGTTCTCTATCTATTTCCTTTACGGAATTCCTTATAACTATTACTAAAGTTACCACGATTGCAGAAACCCTAGTTTAATAATTAAAAACGCAATTAGGACTAATTTCGGAATTAACTTTAAAAAGAATTTTAAAACTAATTTGTAAACTAATATAAACGGGGGCTATAACGCAAAGAGCCGTGTCTAGCTTCTTGCTTGCCTTTAAAATGCCGGGAGTTTGCATTTGCTTATTTTACTATATTTTTGAACAAAGTAGCCCTTAAATCTACTTCTTTAAGCCACTTTCTCTTAAATATATCCGGAGTAAATATAAGATAATGCGCTTATATAAAAACCTTTAAAGCATTATACGCTATTATTAGCTAAAGAAAGTCTAAATTCATCTTAGCCGCTTATACGTGGCAAAACATAATTTGCGCAAAACTATATATGCTTTTACTACGCTATAAATTAAAAATGCTAAACTTTATATTTCTAATATTTTTTATAGCATTATTAGCCGATTGCTTAAACCTCTTAATTCAGGCATTAAAGAGGCCGTTTAAGGATACGTTTATTAACAGTTTGCATTTTAAGTCAAAAAGTTTATATATATGCTAAGTAATTGCTTCGCCTCGTAGCTATATAATCCAATTATCTTATATAGCCTTATCCCCTTTCTTGCTTGCTAATTTGCGTAGTGTGGCGGGGTCACGTGCGCATGCACGTGCCCTAAGCGAAGGAACATAAATATAGTGATTCAAGACAGCTGTACACTTAGTTCTTCAGTTAACAAATGCATCACCATTTGCACTCCCTCCATTCATTTGGTTGTACGCCTTGCCACCCCCTTTACATATTTGGTGAGCGACGCAGGGACGGTTAAAGGCTATAGAGTCGCCACAATCTCTTGGTTCGCAGACAAGAGTGCGTGTTGTTGCCGTCACTGTCGTTGTTTTTATCGATTATCTTTGTACTATTGTTGCATCGCATCCTACGCTATAGCTATGGCATTTCCTTCTACTTCGAGCTCGCGCACGAGCAGTCCATTCGACATTCAATTCGGCATTCGCATTCGATTTTACAAGTAGTCGACATTCGATTCGATTCC
>Ga0302325_10023522_pt1 | contig 12840 bp, 8 predicted proteins | sample Palsa_T0_2_FD_201948 | JGI IMG/M metagenome (GOLD analysis project Ga0302325, IMG submission 201948) | Peat permafrost microbial communities from Stordalen Mire near Abisko, Sweden - Palsa_T0_2 | ecosystem: Environmental > Terrestrial > Soil > Palsa > Peat permafrost | place: Sweden: Abisko... | reverse complement strand
GGCAGCCTGCGCGACGTCGATTTCCTCCCGCTGACGATCGATGTCGAGGAGCGCATGTACGCCGCCGGCAAGATCCCGGGATCGTTCTTCAAGCGCGAAGGCCGGGGCGGCGAGAAGGCCACGTTGACCGCGCGCCTGATCGACCGTCCCATCCGCCCGCTGCTCCCCAAGAGCTGGCGCTATGAGACCCACGTCGTCGCTATCCCCCTTTCCATCGACCACGTCCATCCGTATGACGTGCTGGCCATGAACGGCGCCTCCGCCGCTCTGATGATCTCCGACATCCCGCTGGCCCAGCCGGTCGGCGCGGTGCGGATCGGCAAGATCGACGGCAACTTCGTCGTCAATCCCAATGAGGAGGACCTGCTCGACAACACCGACCTCGATCTCATCGTGGCCGGGACCGACGAGGCCATCCTCATGGTCGAGGCGGGCGCCAACGAGATCCCCGAGGCGGAGATCCTCGATGCGCTGGACATCGCGCACGACGCGATCAAGAAGATCGTGGCGCTGCAGCGCGACCTGGCCGAGAAGGTCGGCAAGCCGAAGCGAGAGGTGCAGTCGCTGGCTGTGCCCGAGGAACTGTTCGAGCAGGTCAAGGCCAGCCACGGCACGGCCCTGGACGAGGCCACCCAGGTGGTCGACAAGCTCGAGCGTCAGGACGCCACCAAGGCGGTCGAGGAGGCCATCGTCACCCAGTACTCCGGCGATCCGGAGTCCGAGGGCTACGCCGAGGCCAAGGCGAACGCGCAGCGCGCGTTCGACAAGCTCGAGAAGCAGCTCGTGCGCGAGCGCATCGCCGTGCACAAGAAGCGTCCGGACGGCCGCAGCGAGGACGAGATCCGTCCGATCAGCATCGAGGTCGGCGTCGCCCCGCGCACGCACGGCTCGGCGCTGTTCACCCGTGGCCAGACGCAGGCGCTCAGCGTCACCGCGCTCGGCACGCTCAAGGAGGAGATGCGGCTCGACACGCTCGGGCTGCAGACCAAGAAGTACTACTGGCACCACTACAACTTCCCGCCCTTCTCGGTGGGCGAGGCGGGTCGTCTCGGACCCAAGCGCCGCGACATCGGTCACGGTGCGCTGGCCGAGCGGGCGCTGGTGCCGATGATCCCCTCGATCGAGGACTTCCCCTACACGATTCGCGTCGTGTCGGACATCTTCGAGTCCAACGGATCGTCGTCGATGGCCTCCGTATGCGGTTCCTCGCTGTCGCTGATGGACGCGGGCGTGCCGATCAAGCGTCCGGTCGCCGGCATCGCCATGGGCCTGATCAAGGAGGGCGACGACTACATCGTGCTCACCGACATCGCGGGCGTGGAGGACCATCTCGGCGACATGGACTTCAAGGTCGCCGGTACCGATCGCGGGATCACCGCGCTGCAGATGGACATCAAGATCACCGGTGTCACCTTCGACATCCTGCGCGACGCGCTCACCCAGGCCCACAAGGCCCGTGAGTTCATCCTCGGCAAGATGAACGAGGTCATCGACGGTCCGCGCGAGCAGCTGTCCCAGTACGCGCCGCGGATCCAGACGATCCAGATCGACCCGAGCCAGATCGGCCTGCTCATCGGCAAGGGCGGCGAGACGATTCGCGGCCTGTCCGACGAGTTCGAGTCCCAGATCGACGTCAACGACGAGGGCCAGGTGCTCGTGTACTCGGCCAACGGTGAGCTGGGCGACGCACTGGTCGAGCGCATCCGGATGATGATGAAGGAGGTCGAGGTCGGCGACGAGTACGAGGGCAAGGTGGTCAAGACGACGACCTTCGGCGCCTTCGTCGAGCTGGCCAAGGGCACCGACGGGCTGCTGCATATCTCCAACGTCTCGCCGGGTGAACCCGTCGAGGCGGTCGAGGACGTGCTCAACAAGGGCGACGAGATCAAGGTCCGGGTGGTCGAGGTGGACCGCGAGCGCGGCCGCATCGGCCTGCGCCTGTCCGAGGATCCCGAGATCGCCGGGAAGAGCGCCGAGGAGCTGGCGGGCGTCGGCACCGGGGGAGCCGCCGGTGGCGGTGGCGGCTCACGCCGTCCCCGTGAGGGTGGCCCCAGTCGCAACGGCGGCGAGCGTCGCGGTCCGCGCGGCTCCGGCCGCCCGCGGCACGGCGCGTAGGCGGCTCAGGCCAACGGGCGAACACCTCCCGCGCCAACCCCCGTCCCGGGCGGTTGGCGGCGGGGAGGACCGCGATGCACGATCAACATCAGATCACCACGCTGCCCTCGGGGGTGCGCATCGTCACCGAGCACGTGCCGGCGGTGCGCTCGGTCGCGCTCGGCTTCTGGATCGGCACCGGCTCGGCGGCCGAGTCCGAGGCCGAGGCCGGGCTGTCACACCTGCTTGAACACATGTTGTTTCGCGGCACGGCCCGGTTCGGCTCTGAGGAGATCGATCAGATCTTCGACGCCATGGGCGCGGAGATCAACGCCGGGACCGGCAAGGAGAACACCTCGGTGTTCACCCGCGTGCTCGACCGGCATCTGGAGCGGGCGTTCGACGTCATGAACGACATGGTGTGGCGGCCGCTGTTCGGCGAGCTGGAGGCCGAGCGCGAGGTCGTGCTCGAGGAGATCGCGATGTACGAGGACGATCCGCAGGACCGCGTGTTTGACGTGCTCGGCGAGGCGGTGTTCGGCGAGCATCCGCTCGGGAGGGCGGTGATCGGTCGCGCCGAGGTGGTCGGCGACGCCAGCGTGGCCGCGTTGTCGGCGTTCCACGCCACCCGCTACGTCCCCGCCAACATCGTCATCGCGGCGGCCGGCTCGATCGATCACGACGCGCTGGTGGAGCTGGCGCAGCGCACCGGCTCCGAGCGCAGCGGGGGCGAGCTCGTGCCACCGCCGGTGTCGCCGAGTGACCTCAGTCGCCGGGTGCGCTTCCTGACCAAGGACACCGAGCAGTACCACGTGTGCCTCGGCGGGCCCGGCATCGCCCGCGACGACGAACGGCGCTACGCGCTGCGGGTGCTGGACAACATCCTTGGGGGCACCTCGTCATCGCGCCTGTTCCAAGCCGTGCGCGAACGGCGAGGACTGGCGTATTCGGTCTTTTCTTTCCAGAGTCTGTATGCGGACACCGGGCAGGTCGGCCTGTACGTCGGCACCCGCCCGGAGAATCTGCAGGAGGCGATGGTCATCGTGGCGGAGGAGCTGCAGCGCTTTGTCGAGGCGCCGGCGACCGAAGCCGAGCTTGTGCGCTCGCGCGAGAACCTCAAGGGGCGCATCGTGCTGTCGCTGGAGAGCACGAGCGCGCGCATGAGCCGGCTCGGCAACTCGATCCTCTCCGGGCTGCCGATCCTCTCCATCGACGAGGTGATCGAGCGCATCGATGCCGTCACGCTTGACGACCTGCGCGAACTCGCGGTCGAGCTGTTCACGCCGCCGACACTGAGCGCCGCCGGAGTGGGCAGCGACGAGGCCGCGTTCCGGGCTGCGCTGGAGCCGCTGGCGAGCGGGGAGGCCGTCGCTTCCGCGCAGGAGGCCTGATGCTCCGCGTTGCGGTGGCCGGGGCCGCCGGACGCATGGGGGAGGCGGTGTGCGACGCGGTCACCGGGGCCGAGGACCTCGTGTTGAGTGGCCGCGCGGATCCGGTGCTCGGGGTGGCGCTGGCCGAGGTGCTCCCGGACGCCGACGTCGTGGTTGACTTCACGCAACCGGCGACCGCGCTGCCCAATGCGCTCGCCTGCATCGAGGCCGGCGTCCACGTCGTCATCGGCACCACCGGCTTTGACCTCGCGCCGCTGCGGGAGGCGCGCACGCCGCCGAACGTGATCGTCGCGCCGAACTTCGCCATCGGGGCCGTGCTCATGATGCGGTTCGCGGCCGAGGCGGCCAGCCACATGGCCAAGGCGGAGATCATCGAACTGCACCACGACGGCAAGCTTGACGCTCCGAGCGGGACGGCCGCGCGCACCGCCGCACTGATGGCCCAGGCCAGCCATGGCGAGGCGCCACCGATCCACTCGGTGCGCCTCCCGGGTCTGGTCGCCCACCAGGAGGTGATCCTCGGGGATCTGGGGCAGACGCTGACCATCCGTCATGACTCGATCTCACGTGAGTCGTTCATGCCCGGCGTGCTGCTGGCCGTGCGCCGAATCTCCACCCTCGAACGCTCACCGCTCATCGGGCTCGAGCACCTGCTGTTCTGAGCACTGACCCACCCTCCGGCCCGACCCCACCCGGGGTGCTGATCGCGGTCACCGACCACGCCGCCGAGCGGTTCCGTCAGCGGGTGGCCACGCGCCGCGGGGCGCTTGACCCGCGTCCGGAGATCGTGGAGCGGGTCAGCCGGGCCTGGGGGGCCGGTCGCGTGAGCTCCACGCCCCCGCGCCGCGTGGACGGTCGCCCACCGCGCGACGTTCCCCCGGGCTCGCTGTACGTGTCCGATCTGATCGACCGCGACGTCGTGTTCGTCTGCCGCCACGATCCGCGCCGGGCCGAGCTGGTGGTGATCACGCTGTGGGAGACCGAGCGGCTCGGTTCGGCCCGCGTGCCGCGGCGCTTCACCGACGCGCTGCGCGACGGCGACTGAGCCGCCGGGCGCCCGGTCAAGCGTCCAGGGTGCTTCGACCGGTGTGAAGGCCAGGCCGGGTGGCGCCGACACCAAGGGGGAGGCGTCCCACCCGCGGGACGCCGGTCTGCCGCCATGTCTGCTCGCCGCCCCCCACGGCGTGGTGCGTCCCCGCGCGCCCGCTCGCTCACCTGGGCCCACCCGGCCTCCCGGGGTGCCCGCGCGCTGCGGCGCGCCGTGATCGTCGCCTCATTGCTGCTCGGCGGCGGTGTGGCCGCCGGCTCGACGGCCGAGGCCTGGACGGTCAACCCGCCTCCGCTGGCACCGATCGCCCACTCCGCCACCGCGCTGCCGCCCCGGGGTGTGCCGTTCAGCCAGCTGCTCGCCGTGGCGCCGCAACTCGCGCCCGGCTCGACCACGGCCGGCGGATCGTCGCTCGGGCCTGGCGGGGCGGTGTCGGCGCAGTCCGCGGCCGCCGGATCGATCGTTCAGGTGCAGCCCGGCGCCACCATCCAGGTGCGCAGCTCCCCCGGTGGCGCGGTGGTCGAGCAGCTTGACTCCCGCTCGGACACCGGCTCGCAGCCGCGCGCCTTCACCGTGTACGCCGTGGACGGCAGCTCGTGGTTGGGGGTCTCGGTGCCGGCGCTGGGCGGGCACCTCGGCTGGATCTCGGCCGACCCGGCGGACGTGTTCATCCGGCCCGCGCTGGACGAGATCGAGGTGTCGCTGGCCCGGCGAAGCCTGGAACTGCTCGACGGCGGCCGTCTCGTCTTCTCCACCCCGGTGGTCATTGGCAGCGCCGACACGCCCACTCCGGCCGGGCAGTTCAGTGTCGATGACATCGTGCGGTTCACCCCGGCCAGCCCGGAGTACGGCATCGGCGCGCTCGCCCTGTCGGTGCCGCCGCCCGGACGCAACTGGGTGTATTGGCGCGTGGCGATCCATGGCCTCAACAACCTCGGGCAGCTGGGCGGCACCGGCAGCCTCGGGTGCGTGCATGTGCCCACGGCGGATCTGCGCCGGCTGCTCGAGGTGCCGGTCGGCACCCCGGTTGACATCGTCGCCTGACTGCGTCTATCGGGCGCTGACCAGCTCGGCCAGGCGGGTATGGCGTCGCTGGGCGTCCGGGCGCCCCAGCGCCAGGCGCAGGGCCGCCTCCTCGGCCACCACCACGCAGACGCGCTCGGCTCGCGTGACCGCCGTGTAGAGGAGATTGCGCGTCAGCATCACCGAGTGCGCACGCGATAGCGCCACCACCACCGCCTTGGACTGCGACCCCTGGGCCTTGTGGATGGAGATGGCGTAGGCCAGCCGCAGCGTGTCGAGGGCGCCGTCGGGGAGCACGACCCGGCGACCGTCGTCGGTTCCGAGCAACAATCGTCCCTCCGGCTCGTCGTAGTGCAGGACGATGCCCACCTCGCCGTTCATCAGCTCGTGTTCATGATCGTTGCGGGTCTGGATGACCCGGTCGCCGATCCGCAACGGCGTGCCGCTCACCGGGGCGCCGTCGGGGTTCAGCCGGCCCCGCAGCTCCTGGTTGAACGCGTCGATGCCAGCGGGTCCCCGGCGCATCGGGGCGAGCACCTGCACGTCCACGCTGCGTTCGAGGTCGTAGTGGCTCGGCAGCCGACTCGCCGCCAGCGACACGACCTCGCGGAAGATCGACGGAGCGTCGGTACGGCGGATAAAGAAGAAATCCCGGACCACGTCCGGCGGCCCGCCCGATGGCGGCATCTCGCCGTGATTGATCGCGTGGGCCGCCCGGATGATGAGCGACCGGGCGGCTTGACGGAACACCTCGCGCAGGGCGGTGATCGGCACCTCGCCGGTGGCGATGAGGTCCGCCAACACGCGGCCGGGTCCGACCGGCGCGAGCTGGTCGCTGTCGCCGACGAGCAGGACGTGGGTGTTCGGCCCCACCGCCGCGAACAGCGACTCGGCCAGCCGCACGCCGAGCATGCTCGCCTCGTCGACGATGAGCACGTCGGCGCCGTCGATCGGATGCTGTTCGTCACGGGTGAAGCCCTCACCGGGCACCCACTCCAGCAGGCGGTGGATCGTGGTCGCTTCGGCCCCGGTGGTGTCCGCCAGGCGCCGCGCCGCCTTGCCGGTGGGGGCGCACAGGCGCACCCGACGCCGGTTGGCGGTCAGCAGCTCGACCAGCGTGCGCATGGCCGAGCTCTTACCGGTGCCCGGACCGCCGGTGAGGATCGACAGGCGGTGATCGAGCACCGCGGTCACGCCCTGCCACTGCGCATCACTGGGCACGAACACGCCCTCCCGCGGACGGCGCAGGCGCGTGAGCTTCAGGCTGGGGGAGGAGTGCACCAGGCGCCGAACATGCTCGGCCAGCCGCCGCTCGGCTCGATCCATGCTCGGGTCGGCGACCCGCTGGGCGCCCGCAGGGCCGTCGATGAGCACGCGGCCGCCACTGGCCAGCTGCTCGATCTGGGCGTCGATGCCGGCCTCGGCCAGGGGATCGTCGGGCTCGACGCCGAGCAGCCGCACGGCGCGGCGGCGCAGCTCGCTGCGCGGCAGGTGGCAATGGCCATCCAGCTCGGCCTCGGACAGCGCGTGCAGAGCGCCCGCGGCCAGCCGAGCCGGGGCGTCGCGGGCCAGGCCGAGGGCGCGGGCGAGCTCGTCGGCGGTGGCAAAGCCGACGCCGTCCAGCTCGGTAATGCGGTACGGATCGGCGCGCAGCAGCTCGATCGACTCGGCACCGAGCGCCCGCTGGATGCGTCCGGCCGCCGCCGCCGGCACGCCGTGCTCGGACAGGAACAGTCGCGTGGCGCGCTGGTCACGCTCCTGCTCCCACGAGGCGATGGCGCCGCCGATCCGGGCTCGACCGATGCCGGGCACCTCGAGCAGCCGGCGCCGGGGCTCCCGATCGACCGCGGCCAGCACCTCCTCGCCGTGGCGGGCGAGCAGGTAGCGGGCGCCACTCGGTCCGACGTGCTTGATCTGGGTGAGATAGCCCAGCAGGGCGCGCTCGCCGCTGGGCTCGCGCAGGCGCACGTCGGCGGCGAGCAGCTGGGGACCGTGGCGGGGATGCTCGCGCCAGCTGCCGCGGACCTCGATCGTCTCACCCTCGTGCACGTGCCCGATCGGGCCGGTGACCACGACCTCCTCGCCGTCCGGGGCGGAGGCGTCGAGCACGGCGAAGTCGCCATCGGGCGACCGGTACCGAATCGACTCCACCTCGAGCACGACCTCCACGGTGGCCACGGGGGTAAACGCCATCCCGCGAAGATAGCCATGGCCGGGGTCGGCGTTCCGTCTGACCCGGTGGTATGGTCGGCGCGTCTAACCGAGGTGGAGGCCTGGTGTCGGTGAGAACGGCGGTTGCGGGGGTGTTGGCGATGGCTGCGCTGCTGGTCGGTGCGGTCGGCGCGCGGGCGGCCACGCCGATCGGTCCCCTGACGAGCGCGCAGGGCTGCGCCGCGCTGTCGCCGGGCGGTACCCGCGAGGCCGGCACCACCACCAGCACGACCACCACCAGCTCGGCATCGACGACCACCAGCACGCCGGCCACCTCGACCACCACCACGTCGACCACCGCGGCCGCGACCACCGCGCAGGCCGGGAGCTCGACGACCACCACCTCGACGGGCGCGACCACCACGACCTCGGCGGCCGCCTCCAGCGGCGCCGGCCCGGGACCGATCAAGGGCTGCGGCGGCGCCAGCGGGTTGTCGTCACCCAACGGCGTGGCCATCTCGCCCGATGGCACGAGCATTTACGTGATCGGGGGTATCGGCGGCACCTCCCCCTACGGCGTCCTCGACATCCTGCATCGGGATCCCACCACCGGCGATCTCACCGAGGTGGCCTGCCTGAGCAGCGACGGCACCGACGGACAGACCGGCGCCAGCCAGGCCTGCCTCCCCACGCCCGGGCTACTCGGGGGCGGGGCGGTGGCGGTCAGCCCGGACGGCACGACGGTCTACACCGGCAGCTCGGCCTCGGCGGCGATCCTGGCGTTTCACCGCGACCCGACCACCGGGCTGCTCACCCGGTTCGGATGCCTGCGCCTGACCCCGCCGCTGAACAGCGGCTGCACGGTGGCCAACGTGTTCGGGGGCATCGATGCGCTCGCGCTCAGTCCCGACGGGCAGGGGCTGTACGCCGGGTCTGGCGTCGGCGGTCCGACCCCCGGATCGACCACCGCTTTGTCCGTGCTCACCGCGGGACTGATCGCGGCGCCGGTCTCCGCCTCGAGCGCCACCACCGCGACCAGCGCGGTCACGGCGTCGTCGAGCACCACCACTACCGCGACCCCGGCGGCCACCGCCTCCACCGCGACGACCACGTCTTCCGCCGCCTCGACCACGTCAACCACGACGTCGGCGACCAGCTCGACGCCATCGGTGGCCTCGATCTTCGGCGTCCTACCGGTGGGCATGCCGCTGGCGAATCCGTGCCTGGCCACCGGTGAGGTCGACGGCGCCTGCGCCAATGCCACTTCCGCGGTGGGGATCAGCTCGCTGGCCGTCAGCCCGGACGGGCGGTTCCTGTATGCCACCGCCGCCTCGAGCGAGGCGGTGGACGTGTTCGCCCGTGACGCCTCCGGCAACCTCACCCAGACCGCGTGCCTGATGAACGCGCCCCCGCCGGGACCGTGCACGGCCTCGAGCTTCGTCACCGCTCCGACAGCGATCGCCGTAAGCCCGGACGGTAAGAACGCCTACGTGGTCGACGCCGGCAACCTCGTGGTGGCCAATCGCAATGCCACCACCGGAGCGCTGGACCCGGTCAGCTGCATCGGTGGCGACGACACCGACGACAACGGCAGCAGCGACGACTCCAGCGGGGACGACTCGGGCTCGGACAGCCGGGCCCACGCGAGCGACGTCGCCACCTGTGCGTCGGCGGACGGCATCTCCTCCGTCTCGGCCGTCGCGGTCAGCCCGGACGGCGCAAACGTCTACATCACCAACTCGGGCGGCGGGCTGGTCACCTTCGCCCGCGACCCGGGCACCGGAGCCCTCACCGAGACGTCGTGTGCCGCGGATTCGGACTTCCTGTCGGAGGACACCTCCAGCACCTGCGTCATGGCCGCGGCGACCAACGGGGTCCACCTGGTCGTCTCACCAGACGGCCGCAACATCTACGTGCTCGACTCGGATGACGAGGCCCTGTACGGCTTCGGCCCGGCGGCGACGCCCGCCGCCGCCGGGGCCCGGGTCGCCGCGGACGGCCGGACCGCCCTGCGGATCGCCTGCCCGAGCGCGTCACGCAGCCTGTGTATCGGCCAGGTGCAGCTGGCGGCGAAGGCTCACGCCGCGCCCCGCTCACGCTCTCGTCATGCGGCCCGGGCGGCGCGGACCTCGGCCCCGACCCGCACCACCATGATCAGCTCGGCCGCGCCGTTCCGCCTCGCGCCGGGCCGCAGCGCGGTGGTCCACGTGCGGGTGCCGCGGGCCGTCCGCGGGTCGCTGCACGGCGGTCGCCGGAGCCTGCGCGTGGTGGCCGACGTGCGGCCGGTGCCGGGCGGCGGCGGCGCGAGCGCCCGGACGATCGTGCTGCGCTGAGGCGGCTCGATCTCCCGGGCCGGCGCCCGCGACTTCGCGAGCCGGCGTGGAATACTGCATGGGCACATGGAGCTCGGAGCGATCATCACCGCGATCGTGACGCCGTTCGACGCCGACCTGCGGGTCGACGAGGAGGCGTTCGTCGCCCTCATGCACCACCTGGCCGAGCACGGCTCGGATGGGTTCGTGGTGTGTGGAACCACCGGTGAGGCATCGACGCTGAGCGACGACGAGCACCTCGGTCTGATCCGGCTCGCCGTCCGTGAGCGTCCGGCCGGCACCTCGATCATCGCCGGTGCCGGTTCCAACGACACGCGCCATGCGGTGTTTCTGACCCGGCGCGCCACCGAGCTGGGGGCGGACGCCATCCTGTCGGTCACGCCGTATTACAACCGACCGAGTCGCCGCGGCGTGGTGGCCCATTATCAGGAGGTCGCCGGGGCCACCGACCTGCCGATCGGGCTCTACAACATCCCGACCCGCACCGGGCTGGACCTGCCCAACGACCTGCTGGCCGAGCTCGCGCAGATCGATGGCATCGAGTTCGTCAAGCAGGCCAACGACGACAGCCTGGCGCTGGTGCCGGGACTTGAGGTGTACGCCGGCAACGACGGCACGCTCGCCCGCACGCTCGACCTTGGCGGGCCGGGAGGCATCCTCGTGTCCAGCCACATCATCGGCGAGCAGATGCGCCGCCTGGTCGACGAGCCCGACCGGCGCGCCGAGATCGATGCCGGCCTGCGCGACGTGTACGACACGATCTTCTCGGTGCCCAACCCGGTCGGCATCAAGGCTGCGCTGACGCTGCTCGGACGGGGAGTCGGCGGACTGCGTCTGCCGAACGTCGAGGCTGATCGCCGTGAGCTGGCCACCATCCAGGCGATGCTCGAGCGGCACGGGCTGCTCACCGCCTCCGGCAGCTCCGTCGCGCCAGCGTGAGCCGGCTGCGGGTCCTGCCTCTCGGGGGGCTGGGGGAGATCGGCAAGAACATGACGGTGGTCGAGTACGACGACCGCATCGTGGTGGTCGACGTCGGACTGCGCTTCCCGACACCCGAGATGGTGGGCATCGACCTGGTGCTGCCCGACTTCAGCTACCTGCGGGATCGGGCCGACGACATCGAGGCCATCGTCATCACCCACGGACACGAGGATCACATCGGGGCGCTGCCCTGGGTGCTCCGCGAGCTCGGACCTCGCAACGCTCCGCCGGTGTACGGCGGCCCGCTGACGCTGGCGCTGGCGCGCTCCAAGCTGGAGGAGCACAAGCTGCGCGACATCCAGCTCGAGGCATTGGACGACGGCGACACGGTCGACCTCGGTCCGTTCGGCCTCGAGCTCGTGCACATGACGCACTCGATCCCCGACTCGAGCGCCGTCGCGCTGACCAGCGAGCTCGGCACCGTGCTCATCACCGGCGACTACAAGTTTGACCAGACCCCGGTCGACGGCACGCCGGCCGACATGTCGCGCCTGGCCGAGCTCGGCCGGGACGGCGTGCTGCTGCTGTGCGGCGATTCGACCAACGTCGACCGGCAGGGCTTCTCCCCGTCGGAGTCGGTGGTCGGGCCGGCGCTCGAGGAGGTCTTCGCCCGCTGCGAGGGGCGCATCATCGTCACCAGCTTCGCCTCGAACATCCACCGGGTCCAGCAGGTCGTGGACGCGGCGTCGACGCTCGGGCGCAAGGTGGCGCTGGTCGGGCGCTCGATGCGCAAGAACGTCAACATCGGGCGCACGCTCGGACACATCGAGATCCCCGAGGGCCAACTCGTCGGTCCGCGCGAGATCGAGGACTTTCCCGACGACCGCATGGTCATCATCTCGACCGGCTCCCAGGGCGAGCCGCTGTCGGCCCTGCGTCGCATGGCCTACCGTGACCATCCCCAGGTCGAGTTGCGCGAGGGCGACACGGTGGTGTTCTCGGCCACGCCGGTGCCGGGCAACGAGCGCGCGGTCAACGAGACGATCGATCGGCTCTACCACATCGGTTGCGACGTGGTGACCCCGCGCGACGCGCCCGTGCACGCCTCCGGCCACGGGTACGCCGAGGAGGTCAAGCTGATGCTCAACCTGGTCAAGCCGCGCTACGTCATGCCCTTCCACGGGGACTTCAAGCGACTGCGCCTGCACGCTCAGCTCGCCGAGGCGGTCGGTGTCGATCCCGACGACATCTTCCAGGGCGACAACGGCCTGCCGCTGGACATCAACGAGCGCGGCGCCCGGTTCGGAGACAAGGAGCAGGCCGGCATGATCTTCGTCGACGGCGTGGAGATCGGCGAGCTGGCCGACGTCGCGCTGCGCGATCGGCGCATGCTCTCCGGGGACGGCATCTTCATCGTCGTCGTGACCATCGCCGAGCAGGACGGCAGCTCGGTGGCCGAGCCCGAGGTGATCTTCCGCGGCGTGCCGTTTCCCAACGAGGCTGGAGAGCTGATCGAGGAGATTCGCGACTGCGTCGAGACCTCGCTCCAGCGGGCCGCGTCCGAGGGCATGCGCGAGGTGGATCTGCTTCAGCAGGTGCTGCACGACGACCTGGCCCGGCTGGTCTACGACAAGCTGCGCCGGCGCCCGATGGTCCTGCCGGTCGTCGTCGAGATCTAGGCCGTTTGGCGCCTCGCCTCGTTTGGTGGCGGCGGGGAGGCTGCAGCAGCGGGCCGGGACGCGTTCTTTGCGTTCGGCGTGCGTGCGTGCGTGCGTGAGGCCCGGCCTGTGACGGTCGCGTGTCGTTGGCGTGCGGCCTGGACTCGCGGCGGCACCCAGCTGTGACGCTCGCTGCTGTTGGTAAGGGGGGTGTGGCGAGG
>Ga0302325_10023520_pt1 | contig 12840 bp, 14 predicted proteins | sample Palsa_T0_2_FD_201948 | JGI IMG/M metagenome (GOLD analysis project Ga0302325, IMG submission 201948) | Peat permafrost microbial communities from Stordalen Mire near Abisko, Sweden - Palsa_T0_2 | ecosystem: Environmental > Terrestrial > Soil > Palsa > Peat permafrost | place: Sweden: Abisko... | reverse complement strand
TCATTTTGTAAAGGAAACAAGGGAGGATGTATAAGAGAACGTGCAAAAGAGATAGGCACGGTGATGTATACCAATAAACACATTTCAAGTTACAGTCATAGTCTAATGCTCCCTAGGAATCAGTTATTGCAGCGTACCCGTGCATAATCAGACATTTAGGTCCATATAATGCTCTATACACCAAACTCTACCAACTCCATAGCACCCGCATCATGCACAAAAAAGAATGCTATAAACAAACAAGAACCAAAGCAGGTGGTCAAAGAATCAAGCATCGCAGCTCGTGTGTATTACAAAGAAGTATGCCTCTCTAATCTCGCCCGTCCGAGATCTCTTATATGGGTATCCTCATTCAATGCTGTTCCGTGCGAGTGTCAAATTTCAATTATGCAATTTTTGCAAAAACGCAATGCCCTGACCAGAAAAAAAGCGTATCTTCTGCAACGCCCAAGCAGGTCCGACACGAGTTAGGGTCGTTATTGCTTAACGTAAACATGCTCGCCAACCTCTAAAACCGTGATCTCATCTCCCACTCTCAGCGCACCTTCTTTGGAGATTGGTACCAACTGCATTCCTAAACATCCCATATTTTGTCCGGCGCCCTCATCCACAGCACGGAAGCTTCGGAGAGTCCGATCTGGCTCAGTTGGATGTTTTTCTCCAGTTTTTTGGTCTACATTCGGCATCCTACAACGAGTAGTGCGGCAAGATACATCATACTCGTAGTAACCAATTTTGATACGGCGCCAGGTGTCTTCGTGGTAGGCATCAGGTCCCGTGATTATGAGATTTGCTCGGAATCGTGCTGCGGAGAGGCGTGGTGCACCCTTGACCTTTGGCATCTGACGCTCGACATCGCGGATGCTAGCAAGATTGACAAGGTGAAGAGGATACTATAATTGTCAGAATGGGGTATTAGAAATGAGTTAGGATTGACTTACAGCATCTTGGAAGCCAGTCACCGGTTGGTATCCCAACTCTTCCTTAGTTGGCGCGTTTCTATGGACCTCCCGTAACTTTGACTTATCGATTCTGAACAAACCTAGCTTGTTGCTGATGCCTAAGTAGTATCGAAGCTCCTCCGGAATCTCAATCTCCAAGTTCAAGGCATTGACAGTGTCCTTCCAAATCGTCATCTTCTCATAAGAGTACCCAGCCTTCTCAACCTGCACCGGGGACGGGTCGAATGGAACCCGGAACTGCTTTTTTGGAACCGTGCCCTTCACAGCAGCACCCCACTTTGCAACCCTACCCTTCCAGCCAGCTTCTTGGTAAGGAAAGCTCATTATTATTACTCCCCCGGACTCGACGTCCTCAGCGTGAGGTGCATATGTATCCACACTCTGATCTGGAACCCACATTTCCGTTTCAACCTTCGCTAACAAAGGAAATTGCCGTTGCGTGATGAACTCCCATTTATGTGCCGCCTTCTCCTTATCCGGGGTGTTGGCACTAACTGGAAAGGGGCTCTTGAGCTGTGCAAATGTAAATTGACGATCAAATTCCATGCCAGTCGCAATAACTGTTCCTCGATTCAACTCCACACCTCTGCAAGATTTGACTGGATAGATCCACAACGACTTCAGTCTCCACCATTCCGCTGATGTCTCCTCGGTGCTGGGGGGACGGCCCTGTAAAGTGAAGTCAGTATTGCACTGTTACAACTAGGACACAATGTTGCCGTCGTAATACGGACCTCGGAGAACTTTTTGTCGAACTCATTGAGCAAATTCGACTCAATTTTCAGGCCAAGTTTCCTGCATCCCTTCGGCTGCTCTGCAAGAAGCCTAGCTTGTTCTCGTTCGTAGAAGATCAGGGCGATGATGGGAGGTATGCAGATGGCGAGAATGGTGAGGACATATGTTTGCGTGGAGATGACTGGGACCCGCTCGAGCAATTCCTCGTAGTAGATGTCGTAGTAGTCCTCGAGAAGCTCGCGGTATTGCTCTATGAGGGCGGCCATGTCGGATCAAGGAAGAAATAAGAGCACAAGATGTGCCGTCTATCTGCTGCAGGCACAACAAAAATTTAGTGGCGGTTCTTGGATCAAGGGTGAATTGCCAGAGGAGGAATTATTTACCAAATGATGTACATGAAGTGGATGCAAAAGAGCGTAAGAAGAAGAACGACGACGAAAAAGAGGGGATAGGAAAAGAGAAGGCAAAACGCGTGATCTCTATCTTTTCCTTGTATTTGGGATGTTTGGTGGTGTCAATGTGCAGGTTCGACCAATTTGCCCTCGCCTCGTGGAAGGGGAGACCGAGAAAATCGGCTAGCTCTGTTCCCGTCTCGACCAGGCCGCGTCCATGCCATGCAGGCAGGAAACGATTCAAGAGAGGGGATGAGACACGCAGAACCGCTGGTAGCCTGGTTTGGCCTGGCCTGGTACGAAGCGTAGGCGAGGGTCCATTGCCAAGGTCAGGTCGAGCTGAGGGTGTGTGAGCGTGTGTGAGCATGTTTTGCAACTTCTGCGCTGCTGCTGCGACAGTAGCTGTCACTTCGGCCTGGGCATTGGCACGCAAGTGACAACGTAACGTAACCAACCTATGGTAACGGCTACGGGATCGGGGAACGCGAACGGGGAACGCATACGAAGTACTTCGTACGTTGTTGGCCCACACTTCCGCACTGCCAAGCAGACGGGCGTGCAGACCATATCCTATTCCCATTCCCCCGTTCTCACATTTTCAGGGTCTCAGATCGACTCATTTTTGGCGCAGGGACGTGGACCCTGCTTGCAGCCAAGACCGTCTTTCCACCAGTCATGGCAATCCCCATTTGCCAACAGCCGGGCTAAGAAACGCGTCAGGCTGCTACTACTGTATGTCTACGGTCGACGATACCCTTGCCCAGGTTCATTGGCAGCAGGGGCTTACTTGTTATGGCCATAACTCATTGCAATGCCCATTTGACAATTGGCGATACATTTTGGCACGACTATTTTGAATAATTAAATTAAACAAATTAAACAAAATATAATGATTTTAATTAAACCATTTTTCTTTATTAATCTTTAATTAACATATTTATATAATACCTTTCTTTACTTTTGCCTTATTTACTTAGTTTTAATTTATTTTTAAACTTTTATACGCAAAAAGATTTTTCGCGTTTTTAACCCAAGGCTCCCCATTCGCTTAAATCGACCAGGGGACACCTCCCTTCCTTTTCATTGAACTATTTTGCTTCCCCCCTTTTTACTATATTTTACCTTTTTGATTTAATTACTTTAAGCTTATTAAAATTTAAAACGCTTTAATAAATTAAAAATTGTAAAAGTTAGAAGAATTTTAAGTAAAAAATTACAATCGCGACCGCAAAGAAACTTTCATCCTCACCCCCCTTGTAAAAGCACTTAATTAAGGCGTTTTAACTAATTTAAATTAAAAATAATAATCAGAAATATCATTTAGCAAATTGCTTTTATTTTAAATTATTAGTAGCTCAAATTTTTTGGGGGATTTTGTAAAGAGTAAAGCTAGGAATGCCCCATTGTCGAATGCTCATTGCAATACTGTATGTTATGACCCTAAGCATGGTACCGGCCTCGTAACATCTCCGGATCGTGGCGCAGTCCAGCAAGCAGTGTGGGTGGGGACTGGGAAGCGCCATGTTTGAGGCAACGTATTACCTTCAGACGGCGTGCGCAGCCGTATGAAAGGAGGAGAAGTATAAGTACGAGGAACGAACACGAGAGAGGTCATCATGGTGGATTCAAGTAGGGCACGTGGATTTACGTTGAATTTACAGTACAGTATCAATACGAGATCCAATCGGGGACATTATCAACTGCGCCCATTGCGTCACGCTAGGCTGGAGTGCAAAAGCTCCCCTGCTGGTTCTAGAAACGGCCAGAATGGGGGAAGCTGAAAAGGGGGTTTGGATCTCGGAGATTGCACCCGCCTCCCCTTGCCCATCGAGCGAGCACACCCACAGCCTTGGATTTGTTCTGCACTCCGACAAGTTTGGCTTGTGATTATCCTCAGATCCAATGAGTTGGCATCAGATAATCAAGGTCTCGCCGCGGGCAAAATCCCATTCAGACGGAGTGGTTTGTATCTCCCCTGTATCTTTGTCTCGCGATAGGGAACAAGTCACGTGGAATTAGATTTCATCTGACCCTTTCTCACTAGTGATTTGTCTGATGTTTGATCTTCATCTTCATGTTCATACAATCATTAAGCCATCTTAAAGTGATACCCATACCACAAACCTCCATTTAACCAGACTCCAAAACCCAATATGCGACGCAGACATTGATCTCCAGCTTTGGCATGTTCCGGGCGCCAAACCAGACAAATAACCTACTTGAAATCCGCAGCCTGTGCTGGTCAGTATTTTTGCGACTAAAGAAATAGTGTGGGGCTTACCGTCAATGCCTGCACCACTGATGTACCTTCTGAGAACCTTGTTCTGAATATTCTATTCGCATTCTGGAACATGCCGTCCTTCAGACTAACAACGATGAACTGGCTACCTTTGAACCTTGTTTTGATTAATCGCCCGATATTCTGCGTATGGGAAAGATCCAGGGCCGCGTCAACCTCATCGAGAATATACATCGGAGCCGGTTTGAATTGGAGGAGAGACATGATGAGTGATAATGCGATGAGTGAGCGTTGTCCTCCGGAAAGCTCGGTCAAGCTCTGCTTCCATACCTTGCCTGTTGCTGGAGTCAGCTTACTTTGTCCTCGTATGAATTGGATACGTGGCTACAAACCCAGCGAGACCTTAACCTCTAACCCTTCATTGATTGTCTTTCCTTCGGGGGGGTCAAGCTTGGCAAAACTGCCAGGAAGTAACTCTGCGAATATTTGTCCAAAGTTACGGTTAACCTCGGTCCAAGTTTCATGAAGAGCCTTCTTCTTGTACTCATCCAGGGTCACAATGGTCTCCTCGATCTTTTTCTTGTCCCTGATGACTGTCTTCATCATATTCTTCAGGGCAACTTCTTTCTTCTCGACGCTGTCGATCATGTTCATGACTTTGGGATTGATCTTCTTTTTCATGCCTTGGAAACGCTCCGTCAAGTTTCTCAATGATGTTTTGCATTCAGCAATGTTCTGTCCCTTGAAGTCGTATGGTGTGCCTGTCCGACCAAAGTTATCCTTCTCATCAGCGATCCATTCATGCTCCTTTTCCATGTGGGCAACGGTCTGAACAGCTGCTTGTTGCTCCTTGTGGAACTTTTCCATCTGATGTCCAAGTTTTTGCATCTCGAGACTTTCTTCTGTGATCCGAGCTGACTTCGATCGTGAGGCGTCCTCCAATGAGTGGAGTTCATCGTCATAGCCAGTCAATTTTGCTCGCTCGTCATCAAGATGGGCTTGAGCAATGTCGAGTGTGTCCTACATTGGTCAGCCTCCTGCACATAGAATAAATAGTCAATTACAAACCTTCACTTGGGCCTGCTCAGACACCAATGCAGCAATTTCTTCAGCTTGCGTCTTCAGTGTCTGTTCAGACTCTTGAAATTGCTCCTGCGCAGCAGCAAAATCACTGCCGACCTGCTCCGAGTCTAACCGTGCTCCCTGAAGCTCTTTCTGCAGGACCTTGACTGAAGCTGAGTTTTTTGCCAGGGCCTTTCTCAAACTGTCAAGCGAACTCTGCAATTCGACAAGCTTGCCATCCTTATTGTTATCGAAATCTTTCATATCCTTCTCGATACGTTTGACATCCTTGTTGGCTTCATCTTGTCGCTTCTTTGCCGCTGCAAGATCAGTCTTCAGCTGAATAATGGATGCCTTCATGTTCTCAACTTCCTGGATGATGGAAGAAGATGAGTTGCCGCCAATTTGCTCTTCGGTGAGCTTGATCTCGTGGGACTTGAGGTCTAACTCTTGCTTGATCTTCTTGGCCTGATCAAGCTTTTTCTTTTCTCGAGCTATTGTGGCCTGGAGATCTGCCAATGCCTTTTCTTGTATCCCCAACTCCTTCGTCAACTCATTGAGCTTTTGCAAGGTGACCAAGACCCCACTTGAATTCGGCGAACTGCCTCCAGAAAGTGTTCCGGATGGATCATATGAGTCGCCTTCTAGAGTGATACTCTTCATTCGAACAGTAGGATCAAATGTCACCCTCTTAGCTGTGGCAGCGTCGGCGCAGATCAAAGTATTTCCAAAGACGTAGTCCATGGCGGTTGAAACCTCATCATCGTACCCAATGAGTGACAGAGCGAGGTCGACCTTTCCAGGAGCAATTTTCTGAGCAGCGCCAATCTTCTCAGCTGATGCCCTGAAGGCGGCGATCTTGTTCAACGGAATGATGGTGACCCGCTTCCTGAGTTTGCCATTCTGGAGTAGTTGGGTGCCAGTGACTTCTGTGTCAACAACGACATTATATAATCGGCCTCCAGCACAGATCTCAAGCGCTGTTCCAGCATCTGTGCGATCTTTGTCCAAGGTGAACAATTGAGCAACTAATCCTTTGACTTTTGATCTGTCAAATTTGGGAGTGGGATCGGAGTAGTTGAAATCGATATTAGCGACCTTCCGCTTCATACCATCGGACTGCTCGCGGAGCTTTCGAATAGTCTGTTGTAGGGTGGATTCTTGCTTGTACATGTCATCTTCCTTGCCAGCCTCGAAACCGAGCTTCCCCAATTCCTTTTCCAGCTTCTGTGCCTGTGATCGAAGGCCTTCGAGGTCATTAAGAAGACCTGCATTCTGCTCTTTCGCTTTCTTCGCACGTGGCTCTTCTTCTTTGATTCGCTTGTCAAGGTGGGTCATCTTGAGCTTGGCTTGCTCTTGCTCAGTCGAGGCAGCGCTTGCTCGATTCCGTGCATCTTGAAGTTGACCTTGGTATCCGCTTTCCTGGCCCTCTTTTGAAGCCACACCGGTTTGTAAGGTCTGCAGAAGCTCCTCCTTGGTCTCAGCCTCCTCGCTTTGCTTCTCTAATTCCTCCTTTGCCTTATCATACTGTGCTTGGAGTTTTTCGTAGACTTTCGTCTTCTGCTTCAACAGAGTCTCGAGTTCCGAAACGGTCTTGTGTATGGTGGATTTCCGCTCCTTCTCTTCAGCCATACTCGACTTCTTGAGATCCATCACAGTAGACAGCCGTACAAGCTCGTGAGAATGCTTCTTGACTTCCTCCTCAAGCGCTTGCGCCTTGCCACCTTTTTTCAGCTCCTTCTCTCGTTGAGCCTTGACCCTCTTGACATCTTCCGCAAGATGTTCGATTTCATTCTTTAACCGGACAGCGTTATCCTCTAGGTCCTTCGCCCGCTGCTTCTTCAGCTCCAAATCTCCCGCGGACTGCTTGAGCTTCTCTTGATTCTTGGTATAATCATGAGCCACCACGACCCTCGTCAGCCTCTCGAGATCATTCTGTGTCTGCTGGAAATCCAAGAATGCTCTCTTCTCTGTCCGTAATTTCTCCAACTTTGGTTCAATCTCATCCTTCAGCAACTCCGTAATCTCCTGGACCTTCATCTCCTTCTTGGCCATGGTCTTGAACGCCTTGTCTCTTCGATCCTCGAACATGCGTGTACCAGCTGCCTCCTCAATCATAGCCAAGATCTCCACTGCTTTCATATTCAGCACCTTTGTAATCCTTCCCTGCATAATCAAGAAATTCGGGTTGTTGATATTCAGCTGCACTGAGTGAAATAGATTCTGGACCGTCTGTTGCTGCGCTCGGTGGCCATTGATCAGGTATTTTGTCGTACCTCCCAACACAATCTGTCGGGTAACGCTGATCTGGGCATACTCTTCGAATCCGATGGGAGACTTCTTCTTGTCGCGGTTGTCGAAGACAATCGTTACACTGGCCTTGGTGACTCCGGCCTGGCCACGCTTATAGATGAGATCTTGCAAGTTCTGCGCTCGAACGACGTTCATCGCAGTTATTCCCAAACAGAAAACAATGGCGTCGAGAATATTACTCTTGCCCGAGCCATTGAGGCCCGTTATGCTGTTAAAAGAATCATCCCTAAACAAAAGTCAACAATCTCGCTCCGCATATACGGCTGCCACAAACATACCATCCAGATATTACCGTGCGCACGGCGTACGATTTAAAACCGTCTATGATAACCTCCACAATCCGCATGCTGGCGATTGTCGTCGGTGTCGTTGTCGTGGTTGAATTTGTATGTTGATTCCGGGAACGCGCAAAACAGTGGTTGCTATTGTTTACGCGATTAAGGCATTGAACGACTCCCTGCCCAGGCAGCAAGGCACTCACTTTTCTCGGCAATCTTATCGTCACGTACCTCGGCGCTACATTTGTACTTCCCCAGATTCGAAGATGGACTTCAACAATTGCATTTGTCTCCAAGATAATGACATACATGGCTCCTTGAACCTTCTCTCTTTCACTCTTTAAACTCTCATTGGGGCTACAAGAATGGCCCCTCACAAGTCAAAGGTCAATATGCCTGGCGTTGCTGCGGGAAAAGAGGTAGCTGGAATTCCAGTCGGCGCCGAGTCCGCCAAAGAGCGCGTGCTTGCTCTGTTAGGAGGGTCAGTTGCTGAGGATAAATATCAAGTGAGTGCTTCTCCGTAATTTAGGACTAACCTATGTCCTGCGTTTGGATATTGTCATTCTTCACTCCTGGTCAAGTCCAGGAGTGGTACACCTCACGCTACATGGGAAGCTGCACAATTGTAAAGATGCTTCGTGCCCCCAACTTAGCACTTTCGAATTCACCCAATTGGCTTCAATTGGTCTGAATCATTCTTCAGTCTCCCCTGGTCCCACATCTACTCAATGCTAACCACCTCTAGGGCTGGGCCTCCACCCTCATCAACGACTCCCTCACGCTCATCTCCGCCTCCTCCAACCCCGGGCGCACCGTATTCTCCTTCACCGTCTTGCCGTCCCACTGCAACCGCCTGGGCAACCTTCACGGCGGCTGCACCGCCACAATCTTCGACTTCTGCACCACAACCGCTCTGGCCCCAATCGTCAGACCGGGATACTGGCAGTACGCGGGCGTGAGCCGAGGATTAAGTGTTACGTATGTAAGGCCTGTGCCGGAGGGAGAGAAAGTGCTAGTGGAGAGCGAGGTCGTCAGTGCGGGGAAGAGGATGTGTGTGCTGAAGGGGGTTATGAAGAGGGAAAGTAATGGGGAGGTGCTTGCGATTTGTGAGCATGGGAAGGTCAGTATTGATCCGCCCACTCCAAAGATATAATCATGATCTAGATGGACGTTGGTAGATGGGATGTTTATACAGTAGATGTTACAACGAGTACTACGTACATATAGATTTCGATACCTGAAGAGGAAGTTATACCGGATCCTAGAGAGGATGTGAGAGGTTTACGGCACACATAGCGAGAAAGTCCTCACCTATCAGACTGCCAAACCAAAGTAAAGATAGGGCAAAGCTTGTACAGTAGTCCGAGCTCCACACTCCACGTATCACACCCTTCTCCACCACCTCCCAACGGCCCCTTCACATGTCTCCCACTTCCTCAGTCTCTTCCATCCTGCTGCCTTGCATTTATTTGTTGAGCCCTCATTTCGGAGGGGATACAGTACAATACTGTAGATCATGACGTGGTACACGTTTCGTTGGGGCCTGCAACGCTCGGCCGAGTACTGTACTGTAAATAAGTCGGTCAGATAAATAAAATAAAAAACATGTGATTTCTGCATTTCGAGCGTGGTTTGTAGCGTGAGTTGTTGCGTGGTGGTGCCAGGCGGGGTGATCCGGGATATACAATAGGGTTTACCGCATAGAGAAAAAGGGTATTTGATATTGGTGGTTCGAGTCTCAATCAGTAGAGAGAAGAAGTAGCTTTCCATGCTTGTGAGATGCTATTTCGGCATTGAGAGTTGCGCTGCGTTTTAAATTTGAAGAGGAGTCACGCTGAAAGCGACACGTTTCAACGAATCACTTGCTCAGGGGCTTGTTGATTTTGGGGGAATTGGTTGTATTTTTTAATGTCAATGTGATATGTATAGCCCTTAGGCATGATTCTTCTATCTCACCCCAATCCTCAAATGGCCAAAGCCTTGATTCAGAATGAGTGCTTGAATGTGCTCCCTTCCGAGTGGGATAAAAACGCGCCCGCCCAAACGCCCTCCAATCTAGTAAACAAGCCCACGCTCAGAAATAACACATCAGATGCAATTTTCTCCTCAGCCAGACAGCCCTTTTCATTGACTCATTAAATGTGCTCCATGCACATGTCCAGGTCCAACATAGAAAAAGCCTACGCGGCATCTGCTGATGCTACTGGCTCTGCGATACGGGTAACTTGGCTACCGGCTCTGACTGCGAGGTGTTAGTACATTTTCTGGATCGTGGCAGAAAAGAAGTGAACTTACTGATCTTTTGACCGGCTGTGTCGGACACGAACGAGATATCCTTATTCTCACGCTGAGCTCGCTTCCAGATCTCCACCTCACAACCTCCTCGGATCACACCCACACGCATTGTTGATAACAGGTTGTGTGCGGCGTTAGAGTGGTTGTAGACACCGCCGTTGAAGATGGCGGTAGCATCCTTTCCAATACCGGAAGAGATGAGAGCCTTTCCACCTGGGTGGTCCTTGATGAAGTCGGTGACATCGTGGATAACACCAGCAACAGCAACGAGAGCACGACCGTTCTTGGCCTCAGTCTGATAGTCGTCCCAGTCGATGATTGGCAATTGCTCAAGAGGAATACCCCAGTCAAGAGTCTGTCTCTTCTGGTCGAGCTTCTTCTGCAATTGTTGGAGCCGTCCCTTGTCGATCTCGTTCTGTTTGAACTGCTTCAAATCATAGGCGAGGCCGAGCTGCTTCCAGATCCAGATAGACCACTTCGTAGGGTCATATTGATGCCATTCGATAGCATTGCGGTAATCTGAAGGGAACTCGTGATGGAAGTTGTGGTAACCCTCGCCGAGAGTGACAAGAGCAGTAATAACGTGGTCACGAGGAGAGTTGCGGTCGTCAAATGGCTGGTCACCGAGCCAATGTGCCAACGAGTTGACACAGAACGTGGCTTGTTGAACGAAGAAGATCCGCAGAATTCCAGCGTAGATGAATCCACCCATCCAGTCACCCCATCCAAGGCCGGTAACAAGGCATGGGAAGATCATACCCATGAAGATAACGGTCTTGATGTAGTTGCGATGTTGCCAGACAACGACGGGGTCATCGTTCAAGTCGGAGATGTCGGTACGACCAATGCGTTTTGGGTTCTGCTTCATGATCATCCATCCGATGTGCGAGTAGAGAAGACCCTTTCGAACGGAGTATGGGTCCTTGTCGGTATCGGTGTATCTGTGGTGTGCTCGGTGATCTCTCGACCACCATCTGATTGAACCTTCAACTGCTCCACCCCCAACGGCCGCAAGGAAAATCTTTAATGGGGTTGTTGCTGAGTATGATGTGTGTGCCCAAAGTCTGTGGTAGCCTGCAAAAGAAGAAAAAGTGTTAGCAATAGGTCGGAGGGTCATTGGCATGAGCATCAGCTTACCAGCTGTGATACCGAGACCAGTCATGAAATAATAGGCAACCGCCCAGATGGCCGTCTTCAACTGGAGAGGTGTCCAGTAGGCCGCGATGAGGCCGTAGATTGGAAGGCCAACAATGAGTGTGACATTGAGCCAGTTGACGTGCTTGTACCAGTTGGTCTTCGTAATGGGCTCCTCGGTGATGTGAGGCTTCTTTGGATCGTACTTCTTGTTACGATTCGGCTCAGAAGCTTTTGCCATGCCGGATGGCGGTTGTTGTACTTGAGAAGCCATGATGTGTGATGGCGAGGACAGAGTTGTGGTCGTGAAGAAAGAAAGGTTGGCTTGGATGGGGAGAGGTCAGGTTATAAAGCTCGGTGTGTTTCGCCCAAATGCACTAACGAACGAACCCAAGACGTCGGCGAAATGGCGTGGGGAAGGTTTGGGTGCAAGGATTTCTCGACGTCGAGAAGGGGCCGGGAGGGGGCTCTGTTGGGTTCTGGGTGTAGTGGTGGTGGGAGAGCTACGCGCCACCCTCTACTTCGTACTGGGAGCTACTTTTTCCCCTAGTCCCCTATGTTTTCCAACTGTGACCAATTGCTGGGACTCGAATGGGCTGAGATCTGGTGTCGTGGTCGTGGTCGTGGTCGTGGTCGTGGTCGACCAAGGAGACAGATCGGATGGCAATCTTCACGAGCAATTGCTTTGAACCGAGGAGCAAAGGAAGGGCCCTGTTGTTGTGGAACTTTTCGTGAGTGTGCAACCCTCCTCCGTCCCCAAGGGTTTTTGGCCCTTGGTACGAGTCCTCAACATTTCAGATAAGCGAGCAAAGGGCCTTTCCCCATCGGGATTCGGGAGCATCGCAGCCAGCGGGAAGAAAGCAAGTTCCTTCACCAATGGACCAACTCAGCTCCACCTACTTTGCTCTCGAATTAAAAGTTGCCTCCTCGAACGTTTTCCATGTCTGGATCATCGCGATTGTCTCGATCGTCCGATCAAGCACGCGTGGTTCTCACTTTCATCAGCGTTTCCAAATAAAGCCTGGACGCTGCGGGCCGTAAAATAAGCGCAGAATAGGGGTTCAACGCTTTCTGCACAATGACGAGGCCGACTCTCGCCGCTGGTCGTTCCTGAATATGCTGCCATCACGACGCGCATTCAACCACGTACCGTCTACTGTAGGGGCTTATGGATATATTTTCAGTCGTCCAAGTCGCCTTTGGAGGCCAGTTGTTATTGTTATGAGTTTCTTGAGAAACACCTGCATCCCCAGGCGCCGGGTCATCCCAAGCCGCTGCCAAACAACGAAACGACCCTGATTGGCTCTAGTGCAAACGCAAGTCCCAACAAAAATACAGGTACCTACAGTAGGGTGCCACATGTATTCGTACAGGGTCAATGCGCAACGCCACCAAATTGTATGCCGCTTTAATAATTGATTACCCTCTTG
>Ga0302325_10023518_pt1 | contig 12841 bp, 8 predicted proteins | sample Palsa_T0_2_FD_201948 | JGI IMG/M metagenome (GOLD analysis project Ga0302325, IMG submission 201948) | Peat permafrost microbial communities from Stordalen Mire near Abisko, Sweden - Palsa_T0_2 | ecosystem: Environmental > Terrestrial > Soil > Palsa > Peat permafrost | place: Sweden: Abisko... | reverse complement strand
CCAGCGCGACCACTCGGCCGATCACGGTGTGCACCAGCGTCGCCGCCAATTGCCTTGCGGCACTGCGCCGATCCATGTCCATCGCTGCCGCGTCGAACATGGTCTGCAGGCGATCGGTGCTCAATGCCGACGTCAGCGGCCACCACCGGCGGACGGAGACATCGCCCAGCACCGCGACACCGTAGACCCGTGGACACTGCGGATACAGTTCGCGCAGTCGCCGCGCGGACTCGTGCAATGGCAGCACGCGGTCAATGGCCATCGCCGAGATCAGCGGGTCGTCGATCAGTGTTGTCACGGGCAACCTCCTCATGTGAGGTTAGCCTAACCATAGAATCGAGATCTATGCTGTGGAGACCTTCACAGACGTGTCGATGCACGACGGCGGGGACCACGACTTTCGAATCCCCGCTACGAGAGGTACGACCGTCGGTAGTAAGCGCGAGTACGCTGGCAGCATTGCCAAGGAGATGAGCAGACATGGCTAAGCAGACGCGGCTCGGGGACCTCGAGCGCGCCGTGATGGACCACTTGTGGTCGGCTCCGCAACCGCAAACCGTCCGTCAGGTGCACGAGGCGCTCTCTGAGCGCCGCGAGCTGGCTTACACGACGGTGATGACCGTGTTGCAGCGGCTGGCCAAGAAGAATCTCGTTTCTCAAATCCGCGACGACCGCGCGCACCGGTATGCGCCGGTCCATGGGCGTGACGAGCTGGTCGCGGGGCTGATGGTCGACGCGCTGGATCAGGCCGCGGACACCGGCGACCGCCAGGCCGCGTTGGTGCACTTCGTCGAGCGGGTCGGCGCCGACGAAGCCGAAGCGCTTCGGCGCGCGCTGGACGAATTGGAATCAAGTCATCGCAAAGCGTCGCCTGGTGGCGCTCGGCCCGAGGGCTGAGGGAGACTGGAAAGGTGTCCGGGCTGGCCTTCACCACTCTTGCGGTGATGCTGGTCGGGCCGGTGCCCGCCCTCCTGGCCCGCGCGACGTGGCCGCTGCGGGCCCCCCGCGCAGCGATGGTGCTCTGGCAGGCGATTGCGGTTGCCGCGGTCTTGTCGGCATTCAGCGCCGGCATCGCGATCGCCAGCCGGTTGTTCGTCCCGGGAGCAGACGGACGGCCGACCGCGAGCCCGTCCGCCGAAATCGGTCGGCTCGGCTGGCCGCTGTGGATCCTGGACGTCGCGGTCTTCGCGCTCACGCTGCTGATTGGCGCACGGCTGGCGGTGGCCGTCATCCGGGTCGCCGTCTCAACGCGTCGACGGCGGGCCCATCACCGCATGCTGGTCGACCTGCTCGGCCTGTCGCCCGATGCGGCCTCGGTCTCCGCGCGGGCCTGCGCCCGAGGTCGTGACCTGCGCGTGCTGGAAGTGGCGCAGCCGCTGGCCTACTGCCTGCCCGGCGTACGCGGCCGCGTGGTGGTCAGCGAGGGCACCCTGGACTCGCTCGCTGAAGCCGAGGTTGCCGCGATTCTCGGCCATGAGCGTGCCCACCTGCGCGCCCGCCACGATCTGGTACTCGAGGCGTTCACCGCCGCGCACGCCGCGTTCCCCCGATTCGTCCGCAGCGCAAGCGCTTTGGACGCGGTGCAGCTGCTGGCCGAGCTATTGGCCGACGACGCCGCGGTACGGGTAGCCGGCCGCGCTCCCCTGGCCCGCGCCCTGGTGACCTGCGCGTCGGGCCGCACCCCGGCAGGCGCACTGGCCGCCGGCGGTACGCACACCCTGTTGCGGGTCCGACGGCTGTCCGGCAGTGGCAACAGCCTGTGGGTGTCGACAGCCGCCTACCTCGCAGCCGCGGCGGTGCTCATCGTGCCCACCGTGGCGCTGGCTATCCCCTGGCTCACCGAACTGCACCGGCTGTTCACCGCCGCCTAACCCGGCAACCGGGCAATCACCTCGCTTTGGCGATACTTTGCAGGTACTCCAATCCCGCTGTGCCACAGTGTTCGGAGCAGGGCGTTGGATGGCCAGTCACGAATCGAGAGGCGCACACATGAGCTCGTCGGAATCAAAGACCGGGACCGCGCAGATCGGCGTCACCGGCCTCGCAGTGATGGGCTCGAACCTCGCCCGCAACTTCGCCCACCACGGCTACACCGTGGCGCTGCACAACCGGTCGATCGCCAAGACCGACGCGCTGCTCAAAGAGCACGGTGAAGAGGGCAAATTCGTCCGGTCGGAGACCATCGAGGAATTCTTGGACGCGTTGGAGAAGCCGCGGCGGGTGATCATCATGGTCAAGGCCGGTGACCCGACCGACGCCGTCATCAACGAGCTCGCCGACGCGATGGAAGACGGCGACATCATCATCGACGGCGGAAACGCGCTCTACACCGACACCATCCGCCGCGAAAAGGCCATCCGTGAACGCGGCCTGCACTTCGTCGGCGCCGGCATCTCCGGCGGCGAGGAGGGCGCGCTGAACGGCCCGTCGATCATGCCGGGCGGCCCGGCCGAGTCGTACAAGTCGCTGGGCCCGCTGCTGGAGGAGATCTCTGCGCATGTCGACGGCGTACCGTGCTGCACCCACATCGGCCCCGACGGCGCCGGGCACTTCGTCAAAATGGTGCACAACGGCATCGAGTACTCCGACATGCAGTTGATCGGCGAGGCCTATCAGCTGCTGCGCGACGGACTCGGCAAGACCGCACCCGAGATCGCCGACGTCTTCGCCGAATGGAACAAGGGCGACCTGGACAGCTTTCTCATCGAGATCACCGCGAAGGTGCTGCGCCAGATAGACGCCAAGACCGGTAAGCCGCTGGTCGACGTCATCGTCGACGAGGCCGAACAGAAAGGCACCGGTCGCTGGACGGTGAAGTCGGCCCTGGACCTCGGGATTCCGGTCACCGGTATCGCCGAGGCGGTGTTCGCCCGTGCACTGTCCGGCTCGGTGGCCCAGCGAAAGGCCACCACCGGCCTGGCGTCCGGCCATCTAGGCGAAAAGCCGAGCGATGCAGACCAGTTCATCGACGATGTCAGCAAGGCGCTGTACGCGTCGAAGATCATCGCCTACGCCCAGGGGTTCAATCAGATCCAGGCCGGCAGCGCCGAATACAACTGGGGCATCACGCTGGGCGACATGGCGACGATCTGGCGTGGCGGATGCATCATCCGGGCCAAATTCCTCAACCGGATCAAGGAGGCCTACGACGAGGACGCCGACCTGCCCACGCTGATCGTCGCTCCATATTTCCGTAGCGCGATCGAATCGTCCATCGACAGCTGGCGCCGTGTGGTGGTGACGGCCACCCGATTGGGTATCCCGATCCCGGGCTTCGCCTCGGCGTTGTCCTACTACGACGCGTTGCGCACCGAGCGGCTGCCCGCCGCGCTCACCCAGGGCCTGCGGGACTTCTTCGGTGCCCACACCTATGGACGGATTGATGAAGATCCGAGCAAAAAGTTCCATACTCTCTGGAGTGGAGACCACAGCGAGGTGCCGGCCTAGCGAGGCCAGCCAGGGAGTACACCGATACCGATGAGGTTTCTGGAGGGGCACCGTCCCGCGTACGACCTGACGTACAACGACGTCTTCATCGTGCCGAACCACTCGGATGTGGCGTCGCGCTTCGGTGTCGACTTGTCCACCAACGATGGCTCGGGCACCACGATCCCGGTGGTGGTGGCCAACATGACCGCGGTCGCAGGCCGGCGAATGGCTGAGACGGTGGCCCGCCGCGGTGGGATTGTCGTTCTGCCGCAAGACCTCCCGATCACCGCGGTGCAGCAGACGGTGGATTTCGTCAAAAGCCGCGACCTGGTCGTCGACACCCCGGTGAACTTGGCACCGGACGATTCGGTGTCCGACGCGTTGGCGCTGATCTCCAAGCGCGCACACGGTGCGGCCGTTGTGGCATTCGAGGGACGGCCGATCGGACTGGTCACCGAGTCGTGCTGCGACGGAGTCGACCGTTTCGCGCGAGTTCGCGATATCGCGATCACCGACTTCGTCAAAGCCCCGGTGGGAACGAATCCGCGAGAAATTTTCGAACTTCTCGAGCACGCCTCGGTCGATGTCGCGGTGCTGACCGACGCCGACGGCACGGTGGCCGGTGTGCTGACCCGCACCGGCGCGATCCGGGCCGGCATCTACTCACCGGCGGTCGACGCGAAAGGCCGACTGCGCATCGGCGCCGCGGTCGGGATCAACGGCGACGTGGTCGCCAAGGCACAGGCGCTGACCGAAGCCGGCGTCGACCTGGTTGTCGTCGACACCGCTCACGGGCATCAGGTGAAGGCGATGGACGCGATCAAGTCGATCGCGTCGCTGGACCTGGGCGTGCCCTTGGTCGCCGGCAACGTGGTGTCGGCCGAGGGCACCCGCGACCTGGTCAACGCCGGTGCGTCGATCGTCAAGGTCGGGGTGGGTCCGGGCGCGATGTGCACCACCCGCATGATGACCGGCGTGGGTCGGCCCCAGTTCTCTGCTGTCCTCGAATGTGCATCGGCCGCAAAGCAACTGGGTGCCCACGTGTGGGCTGACGGCGGGGTGCGTCACCCGCGCGACGTGGCTCTGGCGCTGGCTGCCGGCGCCTCCAACGTCATGATCGGATCCTGGTTCGCCGGCACCTACGAGTCCCCCGGCGACCTGCTACGCGACCGCGACAACCGGCCGTACAAGGAGAGCTACGGGATGGCCTCCAAGCGCGCGGTGGTCGCTCGCACCGCGGGTGACAGCGCTTTCGAGCGGGCCCGCAAGGCGTTGTTCGAGGAAGGCATCTCGACGTCGCGGATGGAGCTGGACCCGGCCCACGGCGGCGTCGAGGATCTGCTCGACCACATCACGTCCGGTGTGCGGAGCACCTGCACCTACGTCGGTGCGTCGACGCTGGCCGAGTTGCACGAGCGGGTGGTGGTCGGTGTGCAGTCCGCAGCGGGCTTTGCCGAAGGCCATCCGTTGCCGCTCGGGTGGTAAACCACACGGTTGACGGGCGTGTCGGCGCGGCAACGATTGCTCGGGCGCACCGCGCCTTCGCTACCATCAAAGATCACGTCATTCGTGGTTTCGTCGAAGGAAGGGTCTCCGTGCCGCAGGCACCCGCGCCGTCCGGCGTGTGTGACGCCGACTCCGAGGAGCCTCCTTCGCGTAGGTGGCCTCGATGAATCTCGTCGTCACCCTGCTGAGCCTGCTGGCCATCGTGATCCTCACCGCAGGCAACGCGCTGTTCACCGCCGCCGAGTTCTCCTTGACCACACTCGAGCGCAGCACCGTCGATGCCAACGCCCGCGACGGTCGCCGTCGCGATCGCTTCGTGCGCCGCGCCCACCACACCCTGTCGTTCCAGCTGTCTGGCGCGCAGCTGGGCATCTCGATCACCACGCTGATCACCGGTTACCTGACCGAGCCGCTGGTCGCCGAGCTGCCACACCCGGCGATGGATGCGCTCGGGATACCCAACCGGGTCGCCGACGCGGTCATCACCTTTCTGACCCTGCTGGTCGTCACGTCGCTGTCGATGATCTTCGGTGAGTTGGTGCCGAAGAATCTTGCCGTGGCCCGGCCACTGCAGACCGCACGCGCGGTTGCCGGGTTGCAGTTGCTGTTCTCATGGCTGATGACGTGGCCGATTCGGGCGACCAACGGCGTGGCCAACTGGGTTCTGCGCAAGCTCGGGGTCGAGCCAGCTCAAGAACTGCGGTCGGCTCGTTCGACGCAGGAGTTGGTGTCGCTGGTGCGTAATTCGGCTCGCAGCGGCTCGCTGGACCCCGCCACCGCGGCGCTGCTGCACCGGTCGCTGCAATTCGGTGACCTGACCGCCGAGGAGCTGATGACTCCGCGGTCGAAAATCGTTGCGCTGCAAGTTGATAACACCGTCGCAGATCTGGTGGAAGCAGCCGCCGAGAGCGGCTTCTCGCGGTTCCCGGTCGTCGACGGCGACCTCGACGAGACGGTCGGCATCGTGCACGTCAAGCAGGTCTTCGGAGTGCCGCCCGCCGAGCGTGCGCTCACGCTGGTCACTGCCGTCGCGCAGCCGGTGGCCAAGGTGCCCTCCACGCTGGACGGCGACGCACTGATGGGGCAGATCCGGGCCAACGACCTGCAGACCGCGATGGTCGTCGACGAGTACGGCGGCACCGCGGGCATGGTTACCGTCGAGGACCTGATCGAAGAGATCGTCGGCGACGTCCGTGACGAGCACGACGACGCCACGCCGGATGTGGTGGCGACCGGCGACGGTTGGCGGGTGTCCGGCCTGCTGCGTATCGACGAGGTGGCTACCGCGACCGGCTACCACGCCCCCGAGGGTGAATACGAGACGATCGGTGGGCTGGTCATGCACCAGCTGGGCCGCATTCCGGCCGTCGGCGACGAGGTGCAGCTCAGTGGCTACGAGCACGACGGTGTCCCGCACACCTCGGCCTGGCGGGCCAGAGTGCTTCGGATGGATGGCCGGCGCGTCGACCTGCTCGAGCTGACCCAGCTGCCGGATCACGCCGATTCCGCCACCGTGCGAGGCCGATGATGGGTGACCTGCTCGAGCTGTTGGCGACCATCCTGCTGGTCGGCGCGAACGCGTTTTTCGTGGCCGCGGAGTTCTCGCTGATCTCCGCCCGCCGGGATCGCTTGGAGGCGTTGGCCGAACAGGGCAGATCAAGCGCGGTCACCGCGCTGCGGGCCGGCGAGCAGCTGCCGCTGATGTTTGCCGGGGCTCAACTGGGCATCACCGTGGCGTCGCTGATGCTGGGCCGGCTCGGCGAGCCCGCGGTGGCCGACCTGCTGCAGCGGCCGTTCGACCTGGTCGGCGTCTCGCCGACCGTGCTGCACACCGTGTCGCTCGTGGTGGCGCTGGCGATCGTCGTGACGCTGCACGTGCTACTCGGCGAGATGGTCCCGAAGAACATCGCCATCGCCGGCCCGGAAAAGGCGGCGATGCTGCTGATTCCGGCCTATTTGGCCTACGTGCGGACCGTCCGGCCGATCTTGACGTTCTACAACTGGTGCACCGGTGTGACCTTGCGCGCGCTGCGGGTGCAGCCCCGCGACGAGCTCGAGGTGGCGGTGTCCACCGTCGAACTCAGCGAAATGATCGCCGAGTCGGTCTCGGAGGGCCTGCTGGATCCCGAGGAGCACACCAGGCTCACCCGGGCGCTGCAAATCCGCAATCGCAGGGTCGCCGATGTGGCGGTCCCGGTCGCCGAGATCCACGCGGTGCCGGTGGCCGCCGCTGGCTCTGGGCCGACGGTCGGGGTTGTCGAAAAGGCCTTGGCCGCAACCGGTTACTCGCGATTCCCGGTGGTCGACAATATCGAAGCCGACCGCAAATTCCTGGGCTATCTGCACATCAAAGACGTGCTGTCGCTGGCCGACGACCCGCACGCCGTGATCGACCTGGCCAGAGTCCGGCCGTTGCCGCGGGTTTCCGGGTCGCTGACGGTGCCCGAGGCGCTGTCGCGGATGCGGCGCAGCAACAGTCATCTCGCGTTGGTCACCGGCCACGACGAAACCGTGGTGGCCATGGTGGCGCTGGAGGACTTGGTGCGGGATCTGGTCGGCCTGGTGCGCGACGGGACGCAGCGTGCTTAGTACGAGCATCCAGTTGGATGCCGAGCAGTGGACGGCCCGCGCCGGCGAATATGCGTCGCGCGTCGAAAGATTCGTGGCCCCGCACGCGAGACGGGCACAAGTCGGCGAGCCGCATCCGGTGTGGGACTTCCTGTTCAGCTACTACAGCCTGCGACCGCGGCAACTGCGCTGCTGGCATCCCGGCTACGGGGTGCACCTGGGAGGCAACGAAGCGGTCCGTCGATACCGCGATCGCCGGGGCTACACCGTCGACGTGTCCGGTGTCACAGTGAGCGACTCTTACCTGCGCAGCCGGGTGGAGACCATTTCGTTCGTGGCCGACCTGCTGCGCGCGACCGCGCGGCGGCCGGCGCAGCTGAACTGCTTCGGACTGCACGAGTGGGCGATGGTCTACCGCAGCGGCGAGGTACGTCACGACCGTGTCCCGCTGCGCCTTGGCGCTGCGGGCACCGACACCCTGGTCGAGGCCGAAGTCGCCGGACCGTTGCGGTGCAGCCACTTCGACGCGTTTCGCTTCTTCACGCCTGAAGCCGTGCCGCGCAACGCGGGCTCGCCCAGCCGCGCCACGCAACAGGATTGGGAGCAGCCCGGTTGCCTGCACGCGAACATGGATCTGTACAAATGGTCGTACAAGTTGAGCCCGCTGATCGACTCCGAGACGCTGCTCGACTGCCTGGAACTGGCTGCGGCTGCCCGTGAGATCGACATGCGAGCCAGCCCGTATGACCTGAGCGGCTACGGATATACGCCGATCGCTGTCGAGGACGCGGCGGGCCGCGCCGAATATGTGCGTTGCCAGAAGGCCATCGCCACACGTGCTGAGCCGTTGCGGGCAGCGCTGCTGGCACGGTGTGACCTGCTGCTGCAGGCCGCCGGTTGCCGGTAATGGGGCTGCTGGCCGGTAGGCTGACATTTGATTTCGATAGGTAAGTGCGGAGGAAAAGATGACGGATCGCGTGTCGGTGGGGAACCTGCGCGTCGCTAAAGCGCTATACGACTTCGTCAACACCGAGGCTTTGCCCGGCACCGACATAGACCCCGATAGCTTCTGGGCGGGCGTCGACAAGGTGGTCACCGACCTGCAGCCGCAGAACCAGGACCTGCTGGCGCGCCGCGATCAGCTGCAGGCTCAGATCGACAAGTGGCACCGCCAGCATGTCATCGAGCCGCTCGACCCCGAGGCGTACCGCCAGTTCCTCACCGAGATCGGTTACCTGCAGCCAGAACCCGCTGATTTCACCATCACCACCGCGGGTGTCGACGACGAGATCACCACGACGGCCGGCCCGCAGCTGGTGGTGCCCGTCCTCAACGCGCGGTTTGCGCTGAACGCTGCCAATGCCCGCTGGGGCTCGCTGTACGACGCGCTGTACGGCACCGACGTGATCCCGGAAAGCGACGGCGCCGACAAAGGCACCAGCTACAACCGGGTCCGCGGCGACAAGGTGATCGCCTACGCGCGCAAGTTCCTCGACGAGGCGGTTCCGCTGGCGTCGGGCTCGTGGACCGACGCGACGGGACTCAGCGTCGACGGCGGACAGCTGCAGATCACGAGCGCCGACGGTTCGGTCGGCCTGGCCAGTCCGGAGAAGTTCATCGGCTACACGGGCGAGCTCGGCTCCCCCGACTGGTCCGTGCTGCTGGTCAACCATGGGCTGCACATCGAGATCCTGGTCAACCCGGGATCGCCGATCGGCAAGACCGACGCCGCCGGCATCAAGGACGTCGTCCTGGAGTCGGCGATCACCACGATCATGGACTTCGAGGACTCGGTGGCCGCCGTCGACGCCGACGACAAGGTGCTGGGCTACCGCAACTGGCTCGGGCTGAACAAAGGTGACCTGTCCGAGGACGTCAAGAAGGACGGCAAGACCTTCAGCCGCGTGCTCAACCAGGACCGCACTTACAAGACGCCGGAGGGCGGCGAGCTGACCCTGCCCGGTCGCAGCTTGCTGTTCGTCCGCAACGTCGGCCACCTGATGACCAACGACGCCATCGTCGTGAGCGACGGCAACGGCGCGGAAAATGAAGTGTTCGAAGGCATCCAGGATGCGCTGTTCACCGGTCTGACCGCGGTCCACGGGCTGAAGACCGGCGACGGCAACGGCCCGCTGACCAACAGCCGCACCGGGTCGATCTACATCGTCAAGCCCAAGATGCACGGGCCGGACGAGGTCGCATTCACCTGTGAGCTGTTCAGCCGTGTCGAGGACGTCCTCGGCTTGCCGCAGGGCACGCTGAAGGTCGGCATCATGGACGAGGAGCGCCGCACCACGGTCAACCTCAAGGCATGTATCAAAGCCGCCGCCGACCGGGTCGTGTTCATCAACACCGGTTTCCTGGACCGCACCGGCGACGAGATCCACACCTCGATGGAAGCGGGCCCGATGATCCGCAAGGGTGCGATGAAGAGCACCACCTGGATCAAGGCCTACGAGGACAACAACGTCGACACTGGACTTGCCGCCGGCTTCAAGGGCAAGGCGCAGATCGGCAAGGGCATGTGGGCCATGACCGAGCTGATGGCCGACATGATGGAGCAGAAGATCGGCCAGCCGAAGGCCGGCGCCACCACGGCGTGGGTGCCCTCGCCGACGGCAGCCACCCTGCACGCCATGCACTACCACTACGTGGACGTGGCTGCCGTGCAGGAAGAACTCCAGGGCAAGAAGCGCGCCACCATCGACGAGCTGCTGATGGTCCCGCTGGCCAAGGAACTGGCCTGGGCGCCCGAGGAGATCCGCGAGGAGGTCGACAACAACTGCCAGTCGATCCTGGGCTACGTGGTGCGCTGGATCGACGCGGGTGTCGGCTGCTCGAAGGTGCCCGACATTCACAACGTCGCGTTGATGGAAGACCGTGCCACGCTACGGATTTCCAGCCAGTTGTTGGCCAACTGGCTCCGGCATGGCGTCATCACCGAAGAGGATGTGCGCGCTAGCCTGGAGCGGATGGCTCCGTTGGTGGACGAGCAGAACGCCGGTGACTCCGGGTACCTGCCGATGGCTCCCAACTTCGACGACAGCATCGCGTTCCTGGCCGCCCAGGAGCTGGTCCTGGAGGGCGCCAAGCAGCCCAGCGGGTACACCGAGCCGATTCTGCATCGACGCCGGCGCGAGTTTAAGGCCCGCGCCCATGAGTGACGTCTGTCCGGGGAGTATCGACCAGCCCCATGACTAGAGCTTGCAGGCACCTCCGGCGCGTAGGAGAGGACCGGCATGGGTAGGCACAGAGCTCCTGATGATGAGGAGCCGGCCGACGAACCGTCGGGCGACTATCCCGGGCCGGAGGACTTCGAGGACGCCGGCGGCTATCGCGAACCGGGGAATCTCCCGGCGGACGAACCTCCTTACACCGATTCGTTCTCGGCGCCGCGTTATCCGAATCGGCCGCCCGAGGAGTTTCACGACGACTTTGACGACCACCGAGGGTTTTTGGACTTCGACGACCCCGCTGACGATCACCGCGACGAGTTCGCCCGCCCGGAGCAGCCCGAGCGGGACTTGCCCCCCGCCGACATCGATCCGCCGGACGACTTTCCCGGCTTCCCGCGACGCAGCCAAGGGCCACCGACTCCACCCCCGCCGTCTCAGACCGGCGGCCATCGAGGCCTGCCCGAGTTTGCTGGCGGCCATCGCAACGAGGACGGCCGGCGCGGCGTCAGCATCGGAGTGATCGCCGCCCTGATCTCTGTCGTCGTGGTGGTCGGCGTGATCATCCTGTGGCGTTTCTTCGGCGATGCGCTGTCCAACCGTTCGCACAGCGCGCGATGCGTCGGCGAAAAACAGCCCGTCGCCGTCATTGCTGATCCCTCGATCGGCGACCAGGTGGCGCATCTCGCCGAGCGCTTCAACTCCAATGCCGCACCGGTCGGCGATCACTGCGTCTCCGTCGGCGTCAAATCCGCCGGTTCCGACGCCGTCGTCGACGGCTTCATCGGGAAATGGCCGGGAGAGCTGGGCCAACGACCGGCGCTGTGGATCCCTGGCAGTTCGGTATCTGCTGCGCGGCTGACCGCCGCGGCGGGCAAGGAGACGGTCACCGACAGCCGGTCGCTGGTCACCTCGCCGGTGGTGCTCGCGGTGCGACCTGAGCTTCAAAAAGCACTCGGCGACCAGAACTGGGCGACGCTGCCTGTTCTGCAGACCAAGCCGGACTCGTTGGCGGGATTGAAGCTGCCGACGTGGGGTTCGCTGCGTCTGGCGCTGCCACTCAGCGGCAACAGCGACGCCGCATACCTCGCCGGCGAGGCAGTAGCGGCGGCATCCGTGCCGCAGGGTGCGCCGCCGACCGACGGCAGCGGTGCAGTGCGCACGCTGATCGGCGGTCAGCCCAAGCTCGCCGACCCCTCGCTGGACGAGGCGATGAAAGCGCTGCTGACGTCAGGTGACGCGGCGACCGCGCCGGTGCATGCGGTGGTCACGACCGAACAGCAGTTGTTCGCCCGCGGCCAGACGTTGCCCGACGCTGGCAGCGCGCTGAGTTCGTGGCTCCCGCCTGGCCCGGCCGCGGTTGCCGACTACCCCACTGTGCTGCTCAGCGGGTCCTGGCTGTCGCAAGAGCAGGTGACGGCGGCCAGCGAGTTCGCCAGGTTCATGCACAAACCCGACCAACTGGCCGAGCTGGCCAAGGCTGGCTTCCGCGCCGAGGGCAACAAGTCGCCGAAGAGCGATGTCACCAGCTTCCCCGCGCTTCCGTCAACACTGTCGGTCGGTGACGACGGAACGCGCGCGGCCCTCGCCAACGTGGTGTCCGCGCCGGCGAGCGCACCGGCAGCGATGATCATGCTCGAGCAGTCGATGATCACCGCGGAGGGCGACAAGACCCGGCTGGGCAATGTCGTCAGTGCGCTCGACGATCGCATCAAGTCGCTGGCGCCCAATGCCGTGATCGGGCTCTGGACCTTCGATGGCAAGGAAGGTCGATCGGAGGTGCCGGCCGGCCCGCTGAGCGATCAGGTCGAGGGCCAGCCGCGCTCCGCGGCGCTGACGGCGGTACTGGATCGACAGCACGCCTCGTCAGGCGGGGCGGTGTCGTTCACCACGCTGCGGCTGATCTACCAGAATGCGCTGGCCAATTTCCATGCCGGACAGACGAATTCGGTATTGGTGATCACGGGCGGGCCGCATACCGACCAGAGCCTTGGCGGCCAGGGCCTGCAAGAATTCATCAAGCAGAGTGCCGACCCGGCCAAGCCGGTCGCGGTCAATGTCATCGACTTCGGGTCCGACTCCGACCGGGCAACCTGGGAGGCTGTCGCAAAGCTCTCCGGCGGCAGCTATCAGAACCTCGCCACCTCGGCGTCGCCGGACCTGGC
>Ga0302325_10023516_pt1 | contig 12842 bp, 10 predicted proteins | sample Palsa_T0_2_FD_201948 | JGI IMG/M metagenome (GOLD analysis project Ga0302325, IMG submission 201948) | Peat permafrost microbial communities from Stordalen Mire near Abisko, Sweden - Palsa_T0_2 | ecosystem: Environmental > Terrestrial > Soil > Palsa > Peat permafrost | place: Sweden: Abisko... | reverse complement strand
TTCGTGCCATACCAACCGACCGCTTGCCCGACCCAGGTTGCGACGAATGCGCCGGCAATGCCGAGGAGCGTGGTGAGAATGAAACCCGCCGGATTGTTCGGTCCCGGCGCCAAAATGCGGGCAATGATGCCGGCGACGAAGCCGATAATGACTATCCAGAGAATGTGCATGGTGTCCTCCGTGCGATGCGGCGATCAACGCCACAGCGGATGCGCGATTCCATAGCGGAACAGCGGCGCTCTCGGCAACGGCCGACCCGCGCGTTCGCGCTTATTTGTGACGCGCTGGGACGAAGCCGCCGCGCGGATTATAATTGCCGGCTCGCTCACGCCCCGGCGGAGTGTCTTTGATGTCCAAGACCCTCGTCAAACCGCGCACCAAAGTAAAGACGACGACGCAGCGGCCGCCGCTCTACAAGGTGATCCTGCTCAACGACGACTACACGCCGCGCGAGTTCGTCGTCCTTGTGCTCAAGGCGGTATTCCGCATGACCGCCGATCAGGCCTACCGCGTGATGATGACGGCGCATCAGCGCGGCGCCTGCGTCATCGCCGTCTATGTCCGCGACGTCGCCGAGACCAAGGCCAAGGAAGCCACCGACCTCGGCAAGGAAAAAGGCTATCCGCTGTTTTTTACCACCGAGCCGGAGGAATAGCGGCGCGCGCCTTCGAAAAGTTTCAGCGCGCGATAATCGGTGGCGCGCCGGCCGGAACAGGCATCGCAGGTAGGGTTTCAGTCGATGCCGTTCGCGTCGGCAATTCACCCTTATGCGCGAATAGATAGCCGCCAATTGTCACGCCGGCGACAAATACCGCGGCGATCGCCAGCATCATCGTGCCGCCGCTTCGCGGCGGAGGATTAAGATGGCCCAATTGCTTGTTCAGCAGGTCTTGGTCGCGCCGGTCCATTGTTGAGACTCCCGTCCCTTGAAACTCCTTTACGCGCGATGTGCATAAGAAACCCGCGAATAGACCAGGCGTTCCCTCCTACTCAGTGTTTCGCAAACCTTTGAGAAAATTCATTAAATCGCGCCCGCGCGGTTAAGCCGCGGTACCCAATTGTGGATGCTATTTCTTCTCGATCGACAGGCCGTTTGGGCCGACGTCGATATGCACGCCCTCGGGCTTCTTGCGCTCCTGGTAGAGCTGATAGCTCATCACGGCGACCACAATCACCAGTGCGCCCACGATGAGGTAGAGGATGTTGCTGCGACTCACGGTCTGATCTCCACTGCGTCATGTTAGCGCCGGATGCCGCAAAAGCGAAGCGCATCCGTGACGCAGTCGTGCGGCGATGATGCCGGGACCTCGCACATTTATACGGTCCAGCCATACGCTGGACGCGGCTTCAGGACTTCGTGACGTACGCGTGACCCCGATTGTCAGTTACGTGGCGCATCAGGGGCGCACGAGAGAATCTGCCAATGGAATATGCTTCGACTCCGCCGGCCCGCTCCACCACCGGCTCGTCACCGACATCGTTTGAGCGCGTGGCGCCCTATGTACTGAGCATTCTGCGCATCATGGCGGCATTGTTGTTTCTGGAACACGGCCTGTCGAAGTTCTTCGGCTTTCCGTCGAATACGATGGCGCCCCCCGCGCTCTTCGACATGGAGTGGTTCGCCGCACTGATCGAGTTCGGCGGCGGCGTGCTCTTGACGCTCGGACTGTTCACCCGCGCAGCGGCGTTGATCATGTCGGGCGAAATGGCGGTCGGCTATTTCCTGTTCCACGCGCCGCAGGGGCTCTATCCATATTTGAACCACGGCGAGCTGGCGGTCATGTATTGCTTCGTGTTTCTGTATTTCGTTTTCGCCGGCGCCGGGCCGTGGAGTCTCGATGCGCTGTTGTGGCGGAAGGGGCGAGGCTGAATCATTTCGTCACCCTGAGGTGCGAGCCAAGCGAGCCTCGAAGGGCGGCGGTCCTACATTGCACCTCCATGAGCGTCCATAGTATTGCTCAAATGGGCCGCTTGGGCCTTACCGATGTGGCAATGGGGCGTCGGACATGGCTCTGATCCACGATCATGAGGCCTGGCAAAGCAAGCTTGCCGCGCTTCCGCTTGCCAGTTACGAGGCCGGCGAAACCGTGTTTGCCGAGGGCACGAAAACCGGGCGGCTTATGATTCTCAAAAGCGGCGCCGTCGGCATTTTCAAGGGGGATATCGAGTTCGCCCAGGTGGCCGAAGCAGGCGCCGTGTTCGGCGAGCTCTCGGCGCTGCTCGATCAGCCGCATAGCGCGGATGTGCGCGCACTGGAAAAGTCGGAGTTTCATGCCGCCGACGCCGCGACATTGCTGCAAGACCCGGTGGCGCTTCTCTACGTGACGATCGTTTTGGCGCGGCGGATCGACGCCGCCAACCAGGGGCTTCTCCAGCTGAAGAGCCTGCTTGAGGCTGGCGAATCGCGGGGCCTGATCGACAAGACACTTGATGGGATCGAAGGATTGTTGAGCGCCATCGGCACCGGCTACATCCGCGCCGGAGCTGGGGTTTCCAACTATCCGTTTGCGTGAACCGCATTCGTCATTGCCGGACTTGATCCGGCAATCCATGGGGCCGACGAACCAGCATGGACCACCGGGTCAAGCCCGGTGGTGACGAGGAAGAAGCGCTTCGCTCCATCCGGGCTTCGCGCTTCGCCTTGGAACGCATCCATAGCCCCTCGGTCTCGCGACGCGATTTCGCGGGCGAGTTTTGGGCAAAGCATTCCGCACCAAGCCGCGACTGTCCCCAAAGCCGAGGGGAGCGGAGCGCCGAAAGGCGCAAATGATGTCAGGCCGCGCTTGCGAGGCGCGGCAGCGGGCCACTTTGGATGCCTTATTTGGCTGGCCCACTACCGAAAAAGTGCAATGCTAAAGCCGTTGCCCAGCAAGACGGTCTTTTGCGTCGACCCCGCCGCTTTGAGGCAATCGTCAAAAGAATATATTTTTTCGGTCATCGCGGTTACTCGTGACGCGTTGCGATGTGCGTAAGAATGTCGTTTTAGTTAGGTGCTACCACCCGATTTTATTCACGAACTCCGTCATCCGCTCCCGCGCGGCTGTTCTCACGAACACCCCGTCGTTGACCCGCACGTATCGCACTTCAGACACGTGCCATTACGCACCAGCGTGAAATTCCCGCACTCGCCGCAGGCTTCGCCTTCATAGCCTTTGGCCTTGGCCTCAGCGCGTTTCTCGGCCGCCGCGGCGCGGGCGTCGCGATGCGTCCATTGCTGTTGCTCCAGCGCCTGCGTCGGCGAGAGTTTTTGCTCGGGCTCGCTTTTGAGCGCGGCGGAGCCTGCGGTCTCACCGCGCGGGCCGGAGGAGGCGAGCGCGGTGACGTTGCTGGTACCCCGTCCGCCTTCGCTCGCCCCGCGCGCTTCGGCCGATGGCGCGTCCGCGCCACCGCCCTGCATCACCTTGAGGCGGTCGGTGCGCGAGCGCGTGAGCCCCTTCGAGACGTAGCGGGTCTCGGTCGGCTTGCCTTCCTCGACGCCCTTGCCGAGCGCATCGAAGCCTTCGCCCGACGGATCGACGTGGGCGAGATCGAAGCGCGACAGATAGCTCACCGCCAGCTCGCGGAACACATAATCGAGGATCGAGGTGGCGTATTTAATCGTGTCGTTGCCCTGCACCGGGCCGGACGGCTCGAAACGGGTGAAGGTGAAGGCGTCGACATATTCGTCGAGCGGCACGCCGTATTGCAGGCCGAGCGACACCGCGATGGCGAAGTTGTTGAGCAGCGAACGCAGCGCCGCGCCCTCCTTGTGCATGTCGATGAAGATCTCGCCGAGCTTGCCGTCGTCGTATTCGCCGGTGCGCAGATAGATCTTGTGGCCGCCGACCACGGCTTTTTGCGTGTAGCCCTTGCGGCGGTCGGGCATGCGCTCGCGCTCGCGCATCACCACGATGCGCTCGACGACCTTCTCCACGATCTTTTCCGCAAGTCCCGCAGCGCGGGCGGCGGCGGGCTTTTCGATGAAGGCCTCGATCACGTCTTCGTCGTCCTCGTCGTCGGCGAGGAGCTGGCTTTGCAGCGGCTGCGAGAGCTTCGAGCCGTCGCGGTAGAGCGCGTTAGCCTTCAGGCCGAGCCGCCAGGACAGCTTGTAGGCCTCCTTGCAGTCCTCGACGGTGGCCTCGTTCGGCATGTTGATGGTCTTGGAGATGGCGCCGGAAATGAACGGCTGCGCCGCCGCCAGCATGCGGATGTGGCTCTCGACCGAGAGATAGCGTTTGCCGGTGCGGCCGCAGGGATTGGCGCAATCGAACACGGCGTAATGCTCGGGCTTCAAGTGCGGCGCGCCCTCGACCGTCATGGCGCCGCAAACATGGATGTTGGCGGCGTCGATCTCGCGCTTGGTGAAGCCCAGATGCGCGAGCAGGTCGAAGCTCGGCGCAGCCAGATCGGCCTCGTCGACACCGAGCTCGTCACGCAGGAAATCGGCGCCCAACGTCCATTTGTTGAAGACGAACTTGATGTCGAAGGCGGTCGGCAAAGCCTTTTCCACCTTCTCGATCGCTTCCGGGGTAAAGCCTTTGGCCGCCAGTGTGGTGGGATTGATCGCCGGCGCATCCTTGAGCACGCCGTGGCCGACGGCATAGGCGACGATCTCGGCGATCTCGCTATCGCCGTAGCCGAGCGTGCGCAAAGCTTCCGGTACCGCGTGGTTGATGATCTTGAAGTAGCCGCCGCCGGCAAGCTTCTTGAACTTCACCAGGGCGAAGTCGGGCTCGATGCCGGTGGTATCACAATCCATGACCAGGCCGATGGTGCCGGTCGGCGCCACGACGCTCGCCTGCGCATTGCGATAGCCATGCGCTTCGCCGAGCGCCACCGCGCGATCCCAGGCCAGCTTGGCATGTTTGGCGAGTTGCTGGTCGGGCACGGCCTTGTGGTCGAGCGGCACCGGCGGCGTCGCCACCTGCTCATAGCCCGAGCGTTCGCCGTAGGCGGCGCGGCGATGGTTGCGCATCACCCGCAGCATCACGTCGCGGTTCTCGGCATAGCGCGGGAACGCACCCAGCTCGGCGGCCATTTCCGCCGAGGTGGCGTAGCTGACTCCGGTCATGATCGCCGACAGCGCGCCGCAGATGGCGCGTCCGGCGTCGGAATCGTAGGGGATGCCCGACGACATCAACAGCCCGCCGAGATTGGCGTAACCGAGGCCGAGCGTGCGGAAGTCGAAGCTGCGCTGCGCGATCTCGCGCGAGGGGAACTGCGCCATCAGCACGGAGATTTCGAGCACGATGGTCCACAGCCGCACGGCATGCTCGTAGCCCTCGACGTCGAAGAGCCCCCGCCCAGACCCTTCCCCGCTTGTGGGGGAGGAAGGGGTAGAGGGATGAAACGCGAGCAAGTTCAGCGAGGCGAGATTGCACGCCGTGTCGTCGAGGAACATGTATTCCGAACACGGATTGGAGGCGATGATCGGCCCCGAGGCCGCGCAAGTGTGCCAGTCGTTGATCGTGGTGTGGAATTGCAAGCCGGGATCGGCGCTGGCCCAGGCGGCGTAGCCGATCTTCTCCCACAGCTCGCGCGCTTTCAGGGTCTTGGCGATCTTGCCGCCCTTGGTGCGCCAGAACAAATCCCAATCGCGATCCGCTTCGACGGCTTTGAGGAACTCGTCGGTGAGCCGCACCGTGTTGTTGGAATTCTGCCCGGAGACGGTGAGGTAGGCTTCCGAATCCCAATCGGTGTCGTAGATCGGGAAGCTGATGTCGGTGTAGCCCTGCTTGGCGAACTGGATCACGCGGCGGATGTAATTGTCCGGCACGTGGTTCTTGCGCGCCGCCTTGATCTCGCGGCGGAGCACCGGATTCTTCTCCGGATCGAAGCAATCGTCGCCCGAGCCTTCGCAGTTCACGCAAGCTTTGAGGATCGAGCGCAGGTGGCGCTGGTTGATCTTGGACCCGGTGACGAGGTTGGCGACCTTCTGCTCCTCGATCACCTTCCAGTTGATGAACTGCTCGACGTCGGGATGATCGGCGTCGAGGATGACCATCTTCGCCGCGCGGCGCGTGGTGCCGCCGGACTTGATCGCGCCCGCCGCGCGGTCGCCGATCTTCAAGAAGCTCATCAGGCCCGACGACTTGCCGCCGCCGGACAGCCGTTCGCCTTCGCCGCGCAATCGGGAGAAGTTCGAGCCGGTGCCGGAGCCGTATTTGAACAGCCGCGCCTCGCGCACCCACAGATCCATGATCCCGCCCTCGTTGACGAGATCGTCATTGATCGACTGGATGAAGCAGGCATGCGGCTGCGGATGCTCGTAAGCGGTGGCCGATTGCTTGAGCTCTTTGGTTTTGAAATCGACGTAGAAGTGGCCCTGGCTCGGGCCGTCGATGCCGTAGGCCCAATGCAGCCCGGTGTTGAACCATTGCGGCGAATTCGGCGCGACCATCTGCATCGCCAGCATGTAGCGGTGCTCCTCGAAGAACGCTAAGGCGTCGCTTTCCGTGGAAAAATAGCCGCCCTTCCAGCCCCAATAGGTCCAGGTGCCGGCGAGCCGGTCGAAAACCTGCTTGCACGATAATTCGCCGACGAAGCGTTCCTTCTCCGGCAATTCGTTGAGCGCGGCTTCGTCGGCCACGCTGCGCCACAGCCAGGAGGGAATGCTTTCCTCCTCGACCTTCTTTAAGCGCGCGGGAACGCCGGCCTTGCGGAAATACTTTTGCGCCAGCACGTCGGAGGCGACCTGCGACCATTGCTCCGGGACTTCGACGCCGTCGGCGTGGAAGACGACGGAGCCGTCCGGATTGCGGATCTCGCTCACGGTGAGACGGAAAGCGATGTCCGCGTAAGGCGATTGTCCCTCTTTGGTGTAGCGCCGCTCAATCCGCATTTTCTGCCCCTTTGAGTCTTTGCGTTTCTGTTAGTCGGTGACCCAGCGGGTTACCCGCTCAATATAGGACACCGACGATTTCCCCGCGACGCGGCGGAGCGAACTCCGCCGTGCCAAGCCTCGCCCCTGTATCTGTCTGCCACCCACGCCCCTGCCGGTTGTTGCACCGGCTACTCTTTTGGTCCGTCCGAAACTCCCGCGTCAGGGCGCAAAAAACCACGCTCGCGCCACCGCGGCACAGAGCACTCCCGCAAACCCTTTTTGGAGAGCCCGGCGGACTTCGTTTACCCGCGCGCCGAACTTGATGAAGCTAGGCCAAGCCGGTCGCGTGCGTCAAGACTTAGTATGAAATCGTAAATAGACCCCCAAGATGTGGGGATAGCGGGGACGAATCGGGAGGGGATGCGCAAGTATCGGATATACCGGCCGGATTCCAAAGCCTCTTCCAACCTCGCTGCGCATTTTCCACGGGATGGCGACCCGCGAGTCACGCTCGCACCGCCCGTCCCGCGTGCGCGCCGGACTCGATGCCGAGGCCGCCGCAGGTTCCTCGCGATGGGACCGTTCACAGTTCTGTCACGCAACGACGCCCGTTTCCGGCTGATTCTGAGTGAAACGATCCGAAAAAATCGGTGCTATTGTTGTTTGATGCCGGCAGCGACCTGGCTAGCTTATTGAAGCGACAAGCGAATCCGAAACGCACCAGCGCGCTCGCCGCGCCGTGACGCGCGTCGGTGGTGCTCCGGCGCGTTTCGACGCTTATCGATCCGGCGCCAACTGAGGCAACGCGAGCGAAACGAACGGGCCAGTTCGCGCGCCGAAGTTCGTTAACCTCAAAGGGAAACTGGCATTTTTCCGTGCGGCCGTTCGCTTGACGGGCCGGGAGCGATACGCCGATAACCTTGGTTAATGACGTGGGGGTGGTTGCAGCGTTTCGTGCGTGCTGGGCGCAGCGTTGCGTGTTCCGCCCTGCTGGTAGCCTGCGCCCAAATCCACAACGACCCGATCAATCAGCCGCTTACGGCCGGCGCCAAGCCCAGCGCCGAACTCGGCCGCGACGTCGAGACCTTTTACGACGATACGGTCGTGGCCCTGTCCTTCTCCGGCGGCGGCATGCGGGCGGCGGCGTTTTCCTACGGCGTGCTGACCGCGCTCGATCAGATGCCGACACCCGGCCGCTCGACCTCGCTGCTCGATCGCGTCGACTTTGTCACCGGCGTATCGGGCGGATCGGTCCTTGCCGCCTATTACGGGCTGAAGAAGCGCAAGGCGCTGGCCGATTTCAAGCAGCGCTTCCTGCTGCGCAATGCCGAGGAGGGGTTGCAGACCAACCTCAACCTCACCAACATCGCGCGCGGCCTGCAGGGCGGCATCAACGACACGACACAATTTCCGAAGTGGCTCGACGACAATCTATTCGACCACGCGACCTATAAGAGCCTGCTGTTTCAGCGACGCCCGTTCGTCTGGATCAACGCCTCGGATATCTACAGCCGTACGCCATTTGTGTTCGGCAATGTCATATTCGGGGCGCTTTGTAGCGATCTCGCCAACTACCCGATCGCTCTGGCCGTGGCAGCGTCGGCGGCCGTGCCGGTCGTCTTCGCTCCTATCGTCATTCAGGGTTTCCCCGGCGGATGCTCGGTGCCATTGCCGGCTTGGGTAGAACGCGTGCGCAGCCGCCAGGATGCGCCGCCGGTGCTCAAGCTCTTCGCCAACGCGCTCGAGCGCTATCACAGCGGCGAAGTTCGTTATGTGAAGCTGCTCGACGGCGGACTTGTCGACAATTACGGACTTGCCGGTCTCACCATCGCGCGTCTCGCCTCCGACACGCCCTATGGGCCGCTCGAGCCCGAGGAGGGCGTGAAGCTGCGGCGCCTGATATTCCTTGTCGTCGATGCCGGCCGCGCGCCTTCCGGGACGTGGTCGCAGACGGTGGAAGGTCCGAGCGGTGTTACGCTTGTCACCGCAGCGGCCGATACTGCAACCGAATCCGGCGCGGTCGGCAGCTATTCCGCCTTCCAGGATACCATCGACGATTGGCAGAACGCGCTGATCGATTGGCGTTGCAAGCTTTCCGCGGCCGAGCGCCGGCGCTTCGGTGCGCCGCCCGGCTGGAATTGTCGCGACGTGAAATTCTTCGTCGGCCGCGTCGCCTTCGATCAGTTCGACCCACAGCGCGCGGCCGCGCTGAACGCCGTGGAGACGCGCTTCGTGTTGCCGCCGCAGCAAGTGGACTTGCTAATCGACGCCGGCGGCGACGCGCTCAGGGGCAACGCCACGTTCCGCGCGTTCCTTGAATCGTTGGGCCGCGCGCCTGGGCGCGGCACGCCGGTCGCCTCTCCCGCGGCCGGCCCGCAAGAGGCCGCGGCGCAGCCAAACTGAGCCAGCAAGTCGCCGAAAAAATTTACCGGATGCCTGACCACCCAGTTTTATCGTGCCGCTTCGCGCATGATGCGCTCGGCAAACGCTTTGAGAGGCGGCGGGTCGCGCTGAGCGATTTCCCACAATATGCTCGGCTCGACGCGGTGATAGGCATGGCGCAGCCGATTGCCCAAATCCAGCATGCCTCGCCAATCGATGTCCGGCTGCTGCGCCTTCACATTGTCGGGAATGCGGCGCGATGCTTCGCAGATGATTTCAAAGGAGCGTTCGACCGCCAGATGCATCAAGTCGCCGGTCACGTCGTCGAATCGTTTGTTCGCCAGCGCGTTCTCAATCGTGTCGATGGCGGCGAGGATATGCACCAGTCGATCGGCCAGTGTCGGAGGCATGATTAGAAGACGTCAATAAGATCATCGGCGATGCGTTCCGCGAACCGAGGCTCAAGTGACTTGCGCATCTTCGCTTGCGTGGGAATGCCGGTCACGGCCTTGATGGTTCGCTCAACGTCGGCGAGGACGCCGATAACAGCGAGGCCGTAAAGTCCCGCTTCCGGATCGATATCGATCAGTACATCGAGATCGCTGTCCTCACGCGCATCGCCGCGGGCGCGCGATCCGAATATGGCAAGCCGCGTCACGCCCTCGGCGCTCAGCGCCGGAGCGGTTTCCTTGAGCTTGGCAATTATATCGTCGCGGGTCATTCAACGTCCAACGGCTTGGCTCTCGCCCCTAACTTAGTCTGCCAAATCATTTCACGCGCTACAATTTGCTCTCGTGTCGAGGCCGAGCCGGTCACCTCAAGTATCGATACCACGGCGTCTCTTCTGGCGCTGGAAAGACGCCCTCAACTTTGTACACAAAGCGCTTATGACCAATCGACCGATATAATCGGTCATTGCCGTCTTTTCGGATTGCATGTCGTGAATGTAGTCCCGCGGGTCGACAGGACGGTCCAGAACAGGAAGGCGTTCGCCCTCAACAGCCGACCTTCGGCCAACTGTTTTTGTAGAGTCCTACAAAAACAGTGTCACCCCGACTGACTACAAACGAAGCAACAAGTCGGCCTACATTGAAAGCGTTCTTTGGCCCTTGGACGCTTCGGTAAGCATCGAATTTGTCTATTTCATTAAACCAAACATCAAAGAGACTTTTTCCCTTCAGGCGAGCATCCTTGTGACGAATAAGCTGGACACGACCGGGGTCGAGCCCCTCTGCTTGGAATATCGTGTTTAACAACAACACCAGGCACGCTATTCCGCCGCGGCCTTTGCGTGGCCGAGCCGGAGGTTGAGCGTATCGAGGAGCGCCTCGGCGGCTTCGGCGATCACCGTGCCGGGCGGGAAGATCGCTTCCGCGCCCGCCGCTTTGAGCACCTCGTAATCCTGCCGCGGCACCACGCCGCCGACCACGATCATGATGTCGGCCCGGCCGTTCCTTTCGAGCTCGGCCTTAAGCTCCGGCACCAGCGTCAGATGCGCACCGGCGAGCGACGAGATGCCAAGGATGTGCACGTCATTCTCGACCGCCTGCCGCGCGGCTTCCACCGGCGTGGCGAACAGTGGTCCGATATCGACATCGAAGCCGAGATCGGCGAATGCCGAGGCGATCACCTTCTGGCCGCGGTCGTGGCCGTCCTGGCCGATCTTGGCGACCAGGATACGCGGGCGGCGGCCTTCGTTCTCCTCGAACTCGGCGACGCGTTTCTGCACCCGTTCGACGGCGTCCGACATGCCGACCTCCCGCCTGTAGACGCCGGAGATCGACTTGATCTCCGCCTGATGGCGACCGAAGACCTGCTCCAGCGCCAATGATATCTCGCCGACCGTCGCCTTGGCGCGCGCCGCATCGATCGCAAGCGCCAGCAGATTGCCGTTGCCGCCCGAGGCGTTGCGCGTGAGCGCGCCGAGGGCCTCGGCGACCGCCCCCGCATCACGCTCGCGTTTCAATCGCGACAGCTTGTCGATCTGCAATTGCCGCACGGCGCCGTTGTCGACTTTGAGGATTTCGACCGGCACCTCGTCCCGCGGCCGGTACTTGTTGACCCCGACCGCCGTCTGCGCGCCGGTATCGATGCGCGCTTGCGTGCGTGCGGCGGCTTCCTCGATGCGCAATTTCGGCAGCGACGCTTCGATCGCCCGCGTCATGCCGCCGAGCTCCTCGACCTCGCAGATATGCGCCCAAGCCCGCCTCGCCAGCTCGTGCGTGAGCCGTTCGACATAGAACGAGCCGCCCCACGGATCGATCGTGCGCGTGGTGCCGCTTTCGCGCTGGAGAACGATCTGCGTGTTGCGGGCGATGCGCGCGGAAAAATCGGTCGGCAGCGCCAGCGCTTCGTCGAGCGCGTTGGTGTGCAGCGATTGGGTGCCGCCCTGCGTCGCCGCCATCGCTTCGATCGAGGTGCGCACGACGTTGTTGAAGATATCCTGCGCCGCAAGCGACCAGCCGGAGGTCTGGCAATGGGTGCGCAGCGAGAGCGAGCGCGCGTCCTGCGGATTGAACTCTTTCATCAGCTTCGCCCACAGCGCGCGCGCGGCGCGAAGCTTCGCCAGCTCCATGAAGAAGTTCATGCCGATGCCGAAGAAGAACGACAGCCGCGGCGCGAAGCGGTCGACGCCAAGCGAAGCGGCCAGGCCCGCGCGCACGTATTCGACGCCGTCCGCGAGCGTATAGGCAAGTTCGAGATCAGCCGTCGCGCCGGCTTCCTGCATGTGATAGCCGGAGATCGAAATCGAGTTGAATTTCGGCATGTGCGCCGAAGTGTAGGCGAAAATGTCGGAGATGATGCGCAGTGAAGGCTTCGGCGGATAGATGTAGGTATTGCGCACCATGAACTCCTTGAGGATGTCGTTCTGGATGGTGCCGGCGAGCTTCTCCGGCGGCACGCCCTGTTCCTCGGCGGCGACTATGTAAAGCGCCAGCACCGGCAGCACGGCGCCGTTCATGGTCATCGACACCGACATCTGGCCGAGCGGAATGCCGGCAAACAGCGTGCGCATGTCGTAGATCGAGTCGATGGCGACGCCCGCCATGCCGACGTCGCCGGTGACGCGCGGATGATCGCTGTCGTAGCCGCGATGCGTGGCGAGATCGAAGGCGATCGAGAGTCCTTTTTGTCCGGCGGCGAGATTGCGCCGGTAGAAGGCGTTGGAATCCTCGGCCGTGGAGAAGCCGGCATATTGCCGGATGGTCCAGGGCTGGGTGACGTACATGGTCGGGTAGGGGCCGCGCAAATAGGGCGCGATGCCGGGATAGGTGTCGAGGCCATCGAGCCCGTTGAGATCGGGCGCGTCATAGACGCTGTTGACCGCGATGCCTTCGGGCGTGAGCCAAGGGGCGACAGCGCCGCCGGCTGCGGCGGAAGCGGCCGGAATTGCCGCCGCCGGCTCCGCGTCGGCGAACTCGATCTGTGCAAAATCCGGGATGCGGCTCATCTTTGATTACCCGATCTCGATACCAAGAATATCGTACGCGCTCTTGAGTGTCGCTAGCGCATCGCAACCCTCGTAAATGAACGATTGCACGCCGGCCGCCTGCAAGGCGGCTTCGCGTTCGCCGGGCCGCCCGGCAAGATAAAGGTGCCTGGCGCCGGCGGCCTTGAGCGCGGCCGCCGCCGCGTTCGCCTCTTTCTCATAGATCTT
>Ga0302325_10023515_pt1 | contig 12842 bp, 9 predicted proteins | sample Palsa_T0_2_FD_201948 | JGI IMG/M metagenome (GOLD analysis project Ga0302325, IMG submission 201948) | Peat permafrost microbial communities from Stordalen Mire near Abisko, Sweden - Palsa_T0_2 | ecosystem: Environmental > Terrestrial > Soil > Palsa > Peat permafrost | place: Sweden: Abisko... | reverse complement strand
CGCAGATTTCATGGTGTTACCCGCTCGGTGGCTGGTGGCAGAGCATAGCTTCCGGCCGCCAGGCTTCCATCGCAATAGCGTGGCGGAGTTTCTTGGCATCATCCTAGGCAAGCATGACTCCAAAGACGGAGGCTTCTCGCCCGGAGGCGCCAGCCTTCACAACAACTGGAGCCCCCACGGTCCGGACGTAACAACTTACGAAAAGGCGCGTGTGGCGAGCCTCGCCCCTCAAAAGCTCGACGATACAATGGTCTTCATGATCGAGTCCCGATATCCGCTGCAGGTGACGCCAGCGGCCTTCGAAGCACCAGAGCGGCAACGCGACTACCAAGACTGCTGGAAGGGTTTCGTGAAGCGTTTTTCCGGCTCTTCCGTTGGGGTGCCGTCTGCCCGGTGAGCGCGCGGGAACATTTCGAGATTGAGGCGGATTGGGTCCACGTCGTCTTCAATGAAGACTCTCCGGTGCGGGAGGTCTACGGCTTCACGGGAGCGCAAGGCCGCATCAATCTCGAGGGCGTGCGCTTTCGGCCGCGAGGGAGGCCCTCGCGCACACTGCTGATATACATGCACCCGGCGTCGACGCTGGAGCTCCTGCCGGTGCCTCGCGCGATGGCGGCCGCTGGCGCGCATGTGCTGTGCGCTGGAAGCCGCTACGCACGGAACGACGCGCCTCTGATCATGGAGAAGGTGGTCGTGGACTGCGGGGCCTATGTCCGCCACGCGAAGGAGGTGTGGGACTACGACAAAGTGGTCTTAGCCGGCTGGTCGGGCGGCGGTTCGCTGGCGGTTTTTTATCAATCCCAGGCGGAGCGCCCGACCATCACCCAGACCCCCGCAGGCGATCCAGTCGAAATGGCTGGTCTGGTCCGAGGCGACGGAATCATATTTCACGCCGCCCACCTTTCCCGGGCCGAGGTCCTCTGCGAATTCATCGATCCTTCCGTTCTGGACGAGCACGATCCCTCGATCCGCGATCCGGAGCTCGACCTCTATGATCGGCGAAATCCGAATCGGCCGCCATACTCGGCCGAATTCCTGGCCCACTTTCGCAGCGCTCAGCTCGCGCGGGTTCGGCGCCGCACGGCCTGGGTGAAGGAGGTTCTTGCAACGATCAGGGCGCGGAGGTCGCAAGAGTCCGAGCGAGCGATTCTAACCCACTGCACCATGGCCGAGCCGCGTTTCCTAGACGCAACGATCGATCCGAACGATCGAGCCATCGGAACCTGCTTCCTAGGCGATCCGCGGTCGGCCAACCACAGCCCCGCGGGAGTTGCGCGTTACTCCACGCTTCGGGCCTGGCTCTCTCAATGGTCGATCGACGACAGCCAAGCGCTTGCCTTGCGAAATGTTCGCAACGTCACCGCCCCGTTGTTAGTCATTGAAAACTCAGCGGATGACGCAGTGCCGCAACCCCATACGCGAATGCTGTTCGAAGCGAGCAGCAGTCCAGACCGACAGTTTGAGTGTATCAAAGGCGCCAATCACTACTATGCGGGACAGCCAGATCAGTTGCAGGAAGCTGTGGCGGTGGTGTTCGAGTGGATGCAAGGGCGACGGCTCATTGACTAGTATGCGTGAAGGCAGCGGGTGCACAGCCTCTGGGGCGCGCCCTGTCTCACACACGCTGAGCGGGCGTGCAATGACGCCCGGCGAGACCCCGTGAAGGGAATGCGCTCTTCGCTCGCGTTGGTCGTAGGCGGCGCGAGCGGAATCGGCAAAGCCTCCGCCGCGGCGTTGGCCGACGCCGGCGCGCGCGTGGTCGTTGCTGATATTGTCCCTGACGCTTGTCAGCGGGCGGTGGACGGGCTTACCGGGAGTGGGCACCATGCCGTAACGCTCGATATCCGGGACGAGGCACAGATCGAAGAAGTGTTCAATCGCATCGAGATGGAGATTGGCCTCGTCTCTATTCTCGCGAACATAGCGGGTGTTGGTGGCTTCGTAGATGGAACGCGCCCCAGTCTAGCTGACACCACCTTGGCGGACTGGTCCGCCGTGATGGCGGTGAACAGCAGTGGCGTATTTCTTTGCATCCGTGAGATGCTACGACGACGAGTCCGGGACCCGGTCGAAAATGGCCGCATCATCAATATCGCGTCTATGGCGGCGCAAGGCGGGGGCGTGAACAGCCCGCCGGCTTACATTGCTTCCAAAGGCGCAGTTTTGGCCCTAACTAAGACGGCTGCCGGCGAGGCGGCGCCGCTCGGGATTACGGTCAACTGTGTTTCGCCAGGGGCGATCGATACGCCAATGTTGCGCGCAGTGATGCCCAGCGACCGGGACGCGATTTATGCTGAGCGGGTGCCCCTCGGGCGTGTTGGCTCGCCCCAGGAGGTCGCCGCTGTTGTCGCTTTTCTGGCATCGCCGGCGGCGTCCTACATCACCGGCGCCTGCTTTGATGTGAACGGTGGCATGCGGATGGCGTAGGATAAAAATGCGCCGACGCTGGCGCGCAGTACTCAGCAGGTCGCCATGCGTGGTGGTAGAAGGAGGGCCTGCGGGAGCCCGGCACGGCGCGCCGTTGGGGGCGCAGGCCTATTGTATGCATTCTGGAGTCACGGTAAGATGTTCGCCCGTGCCTCTCTAGGATTTGAAGCGTCATAATGGGAGCTGATGTCGCGGCTCGCGCCGAAGCGCCGCGGGTCGATTTCGATCCCTTCGATCTTGAGAGTCTCCGTGACCCACACGCCGCTCAGGCACAGCTGCGCGACCTCGGCCCGGTGCTTTGGATCGAGAAGTACGGTACCTACGGTGTCGCTCGCTACGAGGAAGTGAGCGCGGTCCTGAGGAACTGGGAGCAGTTCAGCTCGGCGGGTGGTGCGGGTATGGCCGATATCCGCAAGCCGGGCGCCTGGCGGGATCCGGGTCCGATCGTCGACACCGATCCTCCTCATCATACGTCCGTAAGGTCGACGATGAACCGAATTCTCTCGCCGCGCGTGATTCGTGGATGGCGCGAGACTTTCGAGAGCGCGGCCGAGGCGCTGTGCGACGAAGTCTTGAAGGAGGATCTCTTTGACGCGGTCTCTGATCTGACGGAAGCGTATGTGTTGAAGGTCTTCCCTGAGGCGCTGGGTTTGAAGGTTATTAGGGAAAATCTGCTGGTTATCGGCAATCACAACTTCAACGCTATCGGGCCGCAAAACGTTCTCTTTCGGCAGACGGAGGCTGCGCTCGATGTCATCGCAGAGTGGTTTGCTAAGAGTCAGCAGCAGGAAAGCCTAATTCCGGGCGGCTTCGGCGAGTTGATATTCGAAGCCGAGGCGGCCGGTGATCTGCCAGCGGGTGTCGCCCCAGCGATGATGAAGACGCTGATGCGTGGGGGAATGGACACGACGATCGCAGGTCTGGGCAATGCGCTCTGGCTGCTGGCGGAGCATTCCGACCAATGGGCGACGATTAAGGCTAACCCGCTCCTAGTGAGGGATGCTTTCGAGGAGGCGCTTAGGTTGGAGTCGCCTATCCAGTCCTATTTTCGCACCACGTCAGGACGGGTCGAACTCTCCGGCTTGGTGCTCGAGCCTGATACAAAGATCCAACTATTCATTGGCGCGGCCAATCGCGATCCGCGCAGATGGTCTGATCCGGATCGCTTCGATGTAGCCCGCAAGCCGATTGGCCAGCTCGCTTTTGGGGCTGGAATTCACGTCTGCGTGGGTCAGATGATCGCGAGGCTGGAAGCAGAGTGCCTGCTGACAGCGTTTGTCCGACGCGTCTCGCGCATGCAGGTTGTGGGCGAGGCCCGGCACCGTTTGAACAATACTCTGAGGACCCCTGACACTTTGCCGCTTCGGATCGAGCGAACTTAATGGACGCGGCTCGGCGCCCGGACCGACCGGCCGGCGTCCCGTTGGAAGAGGCGGCTAAGTGGACTCTCGTTTTGGTGCGTGATTCACCATCGATGGTCCGTCGCCGCAAGCCGCCGCGCGAGGGGCTGTATGGAAGGCCGCCCCCCACCTCCCGCCAAACGAAGGAGCCTGGCTAGCGGCAACGGCTCAGGGATCTCGATTTCGGCCCTTCCGCAAGGCCACATCTGCATGCATTGTGAGGAAGGAGTCGTGCGCTGGCGCGACGAGAGATGATCAGCCCGAGATTCGAATGCGGACAACGCGTCAAAAGGCAGTGGTCGACGCGCTTCGCGAGATGATCCTGCGGGGCGAAGTCACGGGGGGCCATCGCTTCTTGGAGATTCCGCTTAGCAATCAGCTCGGGATCTCGCGCACGCCGATTCGCGAGGCGATGATCACGCTCGCGGAGGAGGGCCTCCTCGAATACCGGATAAACCGGGGCTACATCGTCCGCAGTTTTGATGTCTCTGAGATCATGGACGCCTATGTAGTGCGCGAGGCACTAGAGGGGCTCGCGTGCCGGCTTGTAGCCGAGAGGGGCTTGCCGCGAAGCCTGCGGAAAGATCTTGAGAACTGTCTCGCGGAGGGCGACCGCATCCTTTCCTCGGGCCGATTGTCGGAAGACGACATGGAGCCTTGGGGCCGGATGAACGATACTTTCCATCGTCTCATCGTCGGCGCAACCGGCAATATGGCGCTCAACGACGCTTGGATCCGCGTGACCAAAATTCCCTACTCATCCAGCCGTGTCGTGCACTGGTTCGACGAGGCTGATGTCGAAGGGTTTCATGAATTGAAGTTCGTACACGGTGTCCACCATGCGATCCTGCGCGCAATGCTCGAGGGAGATGGCTATCGCGCCGAGACGAAGATGCGTGGACATATTGAGCACACCGCGGAACACATCCGAACGAAGTTCGCCAAAGTGCCAGGGCGGGAAGACCGAGCGCCACAACCTCTGCGCGCTCAAGCGCGCCCGCGCGCCTCTTACGCGTTGGGCGTCGGTCCCCCCGGAACGGCACGATATGGGGCCCGCTCGAGCAGGATTCGGTCGACGCGCTCGATAATCGGCGTCCCGTAACGCTCTAGATCCGAGGCCCGCTGAGCCGCCAACGGCGGCGCTTGTTCGAACGACGCTACGGCGTTTCGCCGCGCTTCGGCATCGCTCCAACTGAGGAGCAATGCAGATTGCGGCAAGTCCCCGACCATGAAATCAAACCCTCCCACCACCGCCGCGCCAGCCGCCGCCAGGGCTGAGCTCTCTGCCTTAAGCGCCGTCTGCTTGGCGGCCGAGCTGCAGCCGAGGCGCAAACGCAGTATCCAGAGTTCATCCTCGGCCGTTTGGGCGCCTTGGAAGCTTAGTGGCTCCGTACTCCAGGGCTCGAGAAGACTCACGTCAGTCCGCAGAACGAACTCTGGGCTGGCGTCCTCTTCCCGTACGGCGCGCCAGACCGGGTAGAAACGACGCCAGACTTCGAACCGGGTTTGCACGTCCGGCCACGCCAACAACCAGACAAGTTGAGGGAGCGATGAACCTGACGCCGCATCCCAGATTCCGACAGGTAGCGGCACGCCGTGCTCGGTGAAGAGTGGCATCAAAACGCGCTCCATGCGGGCGTGCATGTCTCTCATACGCCCCAGAGCCACGGAGTAGCGGCGCAGCTCGTAGATCATGATGCTCTCCTAGGTCGGACAAATGCATACAAGGCTACCACAAAGCCATTGCCAACTTTCGCCCGTGGGTGTACGCCCCAATGTATGCAATCTCGGGGAACGAGCAACGGTTCCCACCGTTCGTGATTCGGCGGCCGAACTGAAGCCAGCTGATTCCCGAGCTGTTCAGAGGGGGAGGCGCAATGAGGATAATGAACGGTGCTCCGCCTTGTCGCGGGTCGAGTTTGCGTTCGAGGCGTGGATCCTCAAGCGCCGTTGCGGATGTCAGGAGCCCTCAGGCTATGGGCCGCGCGCCCAGCGCGCGCAGTGTTAGGCTTCACGGGACCAACTCGTCCCGCCGGCTGGCTGCGGGCGAGATCTCGGCGTCGCGACCAGAAACAATAGGGGAGGACGAAGTGCCAGCGGGAATAACAAATGTGTTGTCTGGCACTGCCGCGACGGCGAGGTTGTCTACGAGCGCCACGCACAAGAACTTTTTAGCCCGTATGTTATGCGCAGCCTCGCTGTATACAATCGCTCTTTGCTCCAGCGCCCATGCGCAGGCGACTTCAGACACCAACCCAAACGCAGGAACGGAGGTAAATTCCGCATCTACTCAACTTGGCGAGATCACGGTGATGGCCAGGCGCCGGGAAGAAAATATACAAAATGTGCCCGCCTCGATCACCGCACTTTCCGGCGCGTCGTTGGAGGCGGCCTCCGTCCAGGACGTCACGGATCTCGAGAAGGTCACCCCGGGCTTGACGTACAATCCAGGCACTGCCGGACAGGTTGCCGAGCCCGCCCTGACCATTCGAGCCCTGGGGGCATACGTGGGGAACAGCTTCCAGGATCCCCCCGTGGCCCTCTATTTTGCCGAAGCCCCTGTGAACCGTCAGGCTGGAATGATAGCCGCGCTCTTCGATATAGACTCCGTAGAAGTGCTTAAGGGTCCTCAGGGGACCCTGTTTGGACGCAGCACCACCGGAGGGGCGATCGTAGTGGCGCCTGTGCGCCCAGGCGATACATTCGGCGGCTATCTCGAAACCACCTTCGGCGACCACGGTACCCGAGATTTCGAGGGCGCGGTCACCATTCCCATCACTTCGACACTTTCCATCAGGTTCTCTGGCCTAACGGAGAACTTCGACGGCGATATCACCAACCTCTTCGACGGGACAAAGTTCAACTACAAGCACGACAGCTTCGGCCGCGTCGGAGTGCTGTGGACTCCAAACGACAAGCTCCAGTCCTATCTGGTAGTCGATGGCCTCGAACTTAACGAAGGCGGCATTCCGGATTTCAACGTACTCGCGACGCCGGGGGAGGGCCTGGCAGCCATAGTTCCGGCCTATGTCACTGAATCCGCTCTTCAGGCTCAACGGGCCTTCGACGGCGGCACGACTACCTCCCTGAACGACCCCCACGGGGTGCACGTCACCAACGTTGGCGCCACGGACATCACCACCTATGACCTTGGTTCGGTCACTTTGAAAAATGTCGCCAGCGTACGGCAAATCTTCCAAGTCGAGCAAGTAGACGCTGACGGCACCGATCTCGACCTCGTCTTCGCTAGAGTCCCGCAGAACACTACGCAGTATACCGAAGAGTTGCAACTTTCTGGCAAAGCGCTCGGAGACAAACTCACTTACGTGACTGGCTTCGATTATTTTCACGAGAGAACGTTCAAACTTACCGATACCCTCATATTGGGCGGCGCCGTCGTAACCTACATCGGCGGCACCACTACAATCGATGACTACGGCGGTTACGGCCACGTGACCTATCAATTTAATCCAGAGGTAAGCATGTCCGCTGGCGCGCGTTACACCGCTGATGATAGGACCGGGCTTGAGTTTGGCCAATCGGCGCCGGGTGCGAGCGGCCCGTGCGAACTCCTCGACGCCAACTTCAATCCCCTGCCTGCGCCTTGCCTCCGGGCTACGCAGGAGAGCAGCGGGACCATAGATTACATGGTGGACCTCGATTATAAGCCGAGCGAAGCGATACTATTGTATCTGGCGCAACGCCGAGGGACCTTGGCGGGAGGGGTCAATCTAGAAGGCATAACACCTCTGGAAGCGCAACCGTTCGCGCCAGAAGTTGTAGAGGACGTTGAGTTCGGCTGGAAGACCACCTTTTCGTTGGCTGGGATGCCTACAAGAGTGAACGGAGCGGTTTATTACTCGTTTTATACCAACCTACAGGAGGATATCGCTTTCACGCGAGCCAATCTGACACCAGGTTCGCTCGTCGAAAACGCTGCGGCCGCCCAGGCAAAGGGCTTAGAGTTGGACTTTGTCGTTAAGCCGACGCCGAGTCTGACGATCTCAGGTAACACATCTATAGTGGACGCACATTTTACCAAATACATAAACCCGCTGACGGGGCAAAATTTCACCAACACACCATTTGATACATTACTTCCGGAATACACCGCCCGCATCGCGGCGGACTGGCAGCTGCCGTTTGCAAATGAGGATATACACTTTATCCCATCGTATAACTGGCGGAGTTCAACCCCCTTTGGCGGGACAAACAACGCCGAGACGGCGGTTTTTGTAACCCAGGGAGACCAGCAACCTTACGGTTTATTGGATTTGAGGCTCGACTGGCGTAATCCGGTGCCGCGCTGCAGCTGCGAGCTGTCGGTGTTCTCTACGAATGTACTCGATGAACACTATACGGTGCTAGGCGGCTATAGTCCGCTACAAGGAAGCGCAAACAGAATTTATGGTGACCTGCGGAGAGTGGGTGCGTCGCTTAAATACAGATTCTGAACCGGAGAGACGCTGATGATGGATCGGATTTTGCCGTTTATGATGATCGATTATGGCAGACGAACGACGGGACGTAGCCTAAGGCGCTTTGTTCGGTCGGTTCTGCTCGGTGGGATTGCGATCATGTCGCTCGGCGGTTCATCCGCGGTGGCGCGGGATGGGGTGTCCGACGCGCCCCAACGGGCGCACATAGGAGAGACCAATCAGTTGGTCATGGGGTCCTTCGCTCCTCGGCCGGCCGATTTTGGGCTCGAGACCACGATCTTTGGAGCCTCGAAGTATACGGACTCCTGGCCGGTCGCGATCTTGCACAATTCCGAAGGCAAGACCTACTTCATCATTCTTGGGCACAGGCGGGACGGGGAGAGCTTTCTATCGATATGGGTGAATACGCCCGACCCGAGCGGGAACATGCCGATTGATCCACGGTTGCCGAAGATTGGCAAGCGACCCCTTAACTATCGGTATGACGGCGCCACTGACGAACTGCGCTACACCGCTGAAGGGACAGGCGTGGATTCGGCTGAAATTACCATCGGCGAAAAGGAGATGAGCTGGAAGCAGGCGGGGGTGATGGATCTCCACGGCGTCGAAAAGACGCCAGGCATTTTCGTCTACCTGCCCTGGCGGAATGAGTCCCTTTCCGGCGTCGAAACATGGAACGCCGTGAAGTATCTCGCCAGCGGCACCTTGTTTGGCGAACCGGTCACGGGTTTCCTCCACATTAGTCGTAACTTCGATACGGTCCCCTATTCAGAGGGAGCCATTACCCGCGTACTCCACGGCATGTCGTTGCAATGGACCAATCTGTACGGCGACGGATCGATGGAACAGGGAGTGTTTCGTTGTGGTCAGGCGGGGCTTCAGGGCGCAGTCGTGGTGAACAGCACTGGCAGGGAACTCGCTCACACCAATGACGTTGGCATCCAAATTCATTGGACGCCGGACAAGCACATTACTGGGGCCGACCTTCGGATCGGCAAGGAACTGTGGAAGCTTACGCCCGCCGCAAACGCGACCATCGTGCGACCGCCGCCTTCGATTGTTTCGGTCAATGACGGCTTGATGGTTCGCAAGAACGAAAGCCGCAAGGTGGTGCGAAACTGGATGACGATCGAAGCCGATCCTACCAAGATGTGCGTGCCACCGCCCCAGTAGGTCGAAACTCCGTTAGACGCGTTGGGATGGTGGTGACTCACGTCAGACGTCTGGGACGTCCGTCTGAAGGCACGTAGATCGGTATCGAACGACCCATCGGGCGGTTGAGTATTCGCTTAGGCGTCGCCAGATAACTCCGCTTACGCGCGATGACTCGGCCAGAAGGGCGCCGCGGCGGCAAGGCCCGACGCAAGCGCTGACACGGACCAGTTCGTCCCCTTCCGGCAAGGCCGGTTAGCCCTCGGCCAACAGCAGACCGCAGGGGACCGTTCCTCCTTCGGCCCGAGGGTCTATCGCGTCAGGCGCTAGCCGCCACGTCCAGACGGTGCGGGCTCACGTCGTTTGCGACCCGCGCGACTTCCGCCATCAGGGCCGCTGGAGAGATCGGCTTTGGCAGGACTCCATTCATTCCGCACCGCCGGTAGTCGATGAGCTGCTGGGGCATGACGCTGGCGGTGGTCGCAACGATCGGCACGAGGCAGGCGGGTTCGGGGAGAGCGCGAATGCGCCTGGTCGCTTCGACCCCGTCCATCACCGGCATCTGGATGTCCATGAAGACGATGTCGTAGGCGACGCAGCGCACCGCCTCGACCGCCTCCGCTCCGTTCTCGGCGATATGCACCTCGGCCCCCAGAGCGGCCAGGATGTGCGTCGCCACCAGGCGATTGGTCGGATTGTCCTCGACGACGAGCATCCGCAGGCCGGCAAGCCAGACAGGCGCCGCCTTCTCCGCCGGGACTGGGAGGCTCGCCGGCGTCGCGACCTCGAACCAGAAGAGCGAACCGCCGTCTTGGCGCGGCGTGAAGCCAACGGCGCCGCCCATCAGTTCGGCGAGGCGCCGCGTCATCGCCAGACCCAGGCCCAGGCCGCCGAAGCGGCGGGTGTTGGAGGTATCCGCCTGCGAGAAATGGCGGAAGAGGCCCGCCCGCGCCTCGGCAGCGACCCCGATTCCCGTGTCTTCGACCTCGAAGCGCAGCCGGCGGCCTTCTCCATCGGCGCTCGCGGAGAGACGCACATCGACAGTTCCCTCGCTGGTGAACTTCACGGCGTTGGAGATCAGATGGAAGAACATCTTCCGCAGGCGGCGCGGATCGGCGGACACTAGGCCGATCCCAGGGTCCGATGAGACGACTAGGCGCAGTTCCTTCTCCGCCGTCCGCGGCCTCATCAGGGCGATGACGTGGTCCAGCTCCAGGACGGGGTCGATGGGTTCGCACGCCAGCTCGATGCGGTCGGCCTCGACGTCCGAAAAGTCGATGATGTCGTTGAGAAGGTCCGAGAGGCCGACCCCGCAGGAGAGCGCTTCGTCGATCAGTCCGTCACGCTCCGCGCCGGCCGGATCCTGCTTGATCAGTTGCAGCACCCCCAGGACGCCGTTCATCGGCGTGCGGATCTCGTGGCTGACATTGGAGAGGAACTGCGACTTGGCGGCCGCGGCGGCGCGGGCTTCCCGCTCGCCGGCCAGGGCCGCATCGCGCGAGGCGACAAGTTCGGTGACGTCCTGGGCGATGCCAAGAACCTCCCAGCGGCCGGAGGCGAGCTGGCGCATGCCCCGCCAGGCGACGCGCATGTGTCGCCACGACCGGGCGGGCGTCAGCTCGCGGTAGCTCATCATTCCGGCCTCGCCGGTCGAGAGCGTGTGCTCCCAGGCTTGCTGCAGGGCAGGGGCGTCCGCCTTGTGCACCGCCGAGCGCACGTGATCGCCGCCAGCCTTGCGCTCGGCGACGCGCGTACGCTCGGACCGGGTGAAGTCCGGGTTGATGGTGTATTTGTCGGTATCGGGGTTGTAGCGCCAGACCGTGACGCCGGCGGTGGCGGCGAGCATGCCGGCGGCATGGCGGGCCTCGCCGCTGTCGTCCTCCCGCTGCCGCTCGGCGGTGATGTCGCGGAAGATCGCCAGGATCCAGTCCTCGTCGCCGCGAACCAGGTGGGCGCGCATCCAGAGCCACGCGCCCGCCTTGGAGTGGAGGCGAAACTCGACCTCGGTCCGCTCCAGGTGCGACAGCCTCTCGATGGCCTCTCGCGTGGTAGCTGCATCCTCCGGGTGGACGAAGTCCCAGATGGATCGATCGAGGGCGTCCTTGACGCTCCAGCCAGTCTGCCGGCGCCAGGTCGCATTGACCTTCCTGATGACTTGCCCCTGGAGGCTAAGGAAGATGTCCAGGCTGTTCTCGAAGAACCAGGCGGCCGCTCTGAGCGCGCCCAGCGACATCATCACTTTGGTGGAGTCATCGGCCATGGCCGCGTCCTCGGGACCGGCGTGTCCTAGCAGCATTTAGTAAAGGGACTGTGGTGGAGAGAACTCTGTCTGGTCTGGTGGGGCGGATGTGCGCGGCGGCCGGGCGCTCAGAAGCTTGGGCCCGATTAGCCGATGGTAAGGCTTTTCCAGCCTTCGTAGGCGCTCCTTGCTCTCCTCCAGCGCCTCTATGGGACGAGGATGAGGCTTCGCGCTACTGTCCTTCGCCGACGAACAGGCCCTGCTTAGGTCTGAGTTAGCCATGGCCCCCACATCATGTTGGGTTCTCCCTGTTGCGCGAGCCGCCAGACCGCCTTCCGCCGTAGCCTCATAGCATCCCCAGACGCCTTGCCAGAAGCTATGCAGAGGTAAGGTGATTTGGGTGCGATGAGTTATTTTGCACAAGACCCATGGTCACGAAGAAAGCCTTGGACCCTTTGACGCCGTCAGTGACCCGTTGACGCAAGCGCGAACGCCATTTCGGTCTTTGGCTGATCTCCCTCAGAGAGACAGGAGGGGAAGCCGGGCGCGATGCATTCTACTGACGGACGGTGACGATCGTGACGTGGCCTCGCGCCTGACCGCGCTCATCGCACCCTTTGGGCAGGTTGACGCTGCTCGCCACGCGTGGGCGCCCCGAGGCTTGGCGGATCCGACTGAGGCGCGCCTAGGAACGGCGCAAAGGCTCCTACCTCCTGACGTCCGGCAACGCTTGATGAGCGGTTCTGCCGGGGGGCCGTCGAGGCCGCCGACACGGGAAACGTAGCCGGTCAATTTTCAGGATAGAAGCTGAGATGAAGATGCGACGGATGATCGCGAGCGCTAGGGGCAAGCTGGTGTCAGACAGCGCCAACGGTTATATAGCAAGCAGTATAGAATATGGGCTTTGTCAACAATGGGCCGTCCTCGCGAATTTGAAATCGACGACGCGATCGAGGCGGCGACGGGCCTCTTTTGGCGAAATGGCTACGAGGGGACGTCGCTTAGCGATCTGACGAAAGCGATCGGGATCTCTCCGCCGAGCTTCTATTTTGCTTTCGGCAGCAAGGAGGGTTTGTTCAAAAAGGTCATTGAACGGTACTTTGCCGAGCAAGCTAAAATTGCTGAGGCGGCTTTTCGGAAGCCGACCCCGCGAGCCGTCGCGACGCATTTTCTCCACGGGTATGC
>Ga0302325_10023513_pt1 | contig 12842 bp, 3 predicted proteins | sample Palsa_T0_2_FD_201948 | JGI IMG/M metagenome (GOLD analysis project Ga0302325, IMG submission 201948) | Peat permafrost microbial communities from Stordalen Mire near Abisko, Sweden - Palsa_T0_2 | ecosystem: Environmental > Terrestrial > Soil > Palsa > Peat permafrost | place: Sweden: Abisko... | reverse complement strand
AACATTACCAATGGGCTGGTCCTCAATGGCACCGCTACCGTGTCTGCGGGCATCACGTCGGGCGTCAACTCCCTTCAGTTCAGTGGCACGCAGACGCTCAGCGGAGACGGAATCTTCGTCTTGGGTGCTGGCAGTGTGACCATTTACGCTCAAAGTGGCAACTCGGCAGCGCTGACGATCGGTTCGGGCACGCTCATCCGGAGCGAAGGAGGTTCGATCGGCAACAGCGGCACATGCAATCTGGTCAACCAAGGCACCATTGAGTCCGATGGCAGCGGCGACACAATGTATTTCTCGGTCAATGTCACCGATTCGGGCACAATCGAAGCGACAAATGGGGGCAATTTGAATTTTCGAGGCTTGCTTACCGTCAATGGCCAGGGTTCTCTCAGCAGCGGCTTATCAAGTGCCGTCACTTTTGAGGCCGGCCTGCTGGGAAACACTACGAATTCTGCGCAGTTTTCCCTTGCTGGGGCAGTCTACTTTTATAGTTCCGGCAGCCAGAGCGCTCCCATGCAGATCGAGGTCATGAGTCAGGACGATGGCGCAACAGCAGGCGGCTTCATCAACAATTACGCCACCAATTCGCTGCTGCTCCAAGGTGGTTACATTCAATTGGTTGACAGTTCCCACAATAGCGCCGATACAAGTGCCGAAGCCATCTACACCAACTCGCTGGCGGTGCCCGCGGGTACAACGCTCAACCTGAATGGGCTGCATCTTTATGCACGATCGGCCCTGATACAAGGCACCGTGGCCAACGGATCAGTCACCGTTATGCCCGCGGGCGGAAGCCAACTGCCCCTGGATCAATATGTGTCAGGAGTCATCGCAACGCCGGGTCAGGCGGATCGATGGACCTTTTATGGCCAGGCCGGCCATTCCATCGAGGTGGGCCTTGTTGCGGGTGACGGTGCCGCCGGGGCGCAGGTCTTGCCGATCCTGCAATACCTTCAACTACATCTGATCGGTCCAACGGGAACCATGCTGGAGGCGCTCAACAGCACAATCTCTTACGGATCGCTCAGCTTCACAATCAACCTGCCTGCCAGCGGTAACTATGTCGTCATCGCTCAAGCGGCCAGTCAAAACCCAAGTTCCACCGGAAGTTATGCGCTCATTGCGATCGATACCACGCCGGTAGCCAAGGGCACGATCGTGCCGAATCAGCAGGAGAACGGCACAATCGGTTCGCCTTACGGCGTCGATGATTGGACTTACACCGCGGCCGCAGGGACGCAAGTACAGTTTGCCTTGGCAGCAGCCTCAAGCTCGGGGTTGGAGTACAGCCTTACCGGGCCGAACGGCTTTGTTGGATTTACCAACGCCACGGGTAGTTCGGGGCAGATCACGCTTCCAAGCTCGGGTTCATATTCGCTCACTGTGGAAGATTCCGGTGGGTCAACCGGCTCCTACTCCTTTGAACTCTTTCAGACCAGCCAGACTGTCCTTGTCCCTGGCACACCTTATTTAGGAACCTTTGCCGGGACCGGCCAGATTCAGATCTTCGAAGTTCCAATTAGCGTCGCCGGTCCTGCCACGTTCACGCTGACAGATGACGATACAAGCGATCATAACGAACTGTATGTGAAATACGGATCAGCACCGACGTTGGAAAGCTACGGTTATGCGGCGGACGCTGCTGGTGCCAGCCAGAACATTGTGGTTCCAGACGCGGAAGCAGGGAATTGGTACGTTCTGGTCTACAGCGAATATGTCGCCTCTGCTCCGGCCTCATTCACTCTCGGTGTCTCAACAGGCCTGACCGTTTCCGGATCGAACGTTATGACGGCGATTGTGGCTGCGCCAACTACCTTGACATTGACCGGAGCCGGATTCAGTCCAGGCATGACCGTTAGCTTGGTTGCTGCAAATGGCACGTCTTATACCGCTTCAAGCACGTCCACTAACCTGCCCACGCAGCTCACCGCAGATTTTGCGGCCGACGCCGTTCCGGCAGGGTCTTACACGGTTCACGTCGCCCGAAGCGATGGTGCAGTTGCAGCCCTCCCATTGGGCGATAAGTTCATTTTCGTTGCCAGCGGGCAACCGCAGTTGACGACGAATCTGGAATTGCCTGATCCGATGACGATTCACATCGCTCAGACACTCTATATTGATTACGCCAACACCGGCACGGCGGCCATGCAAGCGCCCTTGTTAATCCTCAGCGCGACCAATCAACAGGGGCAACAGGGTGCGTTGCTTACGCTGGACAAGGCGCTACAGGGTCCGGGGCTATTCGCTTATGCAACACCTCCTGGATTCTCTCACTCGATCGAAATCCTCGGTAGTGGAGCGAGTCCCGGTCTTCTCCAACCCGGAGAATCGGAACGGATTCCGGTCTATTATTCGGGCTGGCTTTTGAACGAATGGCAGGGAGGCCAACTCAACTTTACTTTGCAGGCGATTCAACCCAATGACACCACGCCGGTTAATTGGTCATCGTTGCAGGCATCACTACAGCCGCCAGGAATCAGTTCCACGGCTTGGAGCACCATCTTCTCCAATCTTCAGGCGCAGATGGGTACGACAGCGGGCGGGTATGTGCAACTGCTGGACAACGAAGAATCGTATCTGAATCAGCTTGGAGAGAATGTAACATCCGTTTCGAGCCTATGGGGCTTGGCGGTGCAGCAAGCTGACAACGCGCTGAACCCGCTCGCGCCCTTCCTGGCATCCGCGACCGACGATTCCGTGCCGACACCCGGAAGCCTGTCGCTGAGCTTCGACCGCGAATTTGCCGAATCGATCTCCGGCCGTGATCTGTCGGGACCGCTCGGAATGGGCTGGTCCACGCCCTGGCAGGAATCGGCCACAATCGGCTCCGACGGAAGTGTGACACTCAACGTCCCCGGCGGCGGGCAGCGCGTGTTCGATCCCAGCAGCATCATTTCCGGGGCCTACTACTCGCAGCCCGGCGACACCGGCACGCTCGCGGCCGATGGCTCGGGCGGATATCTGCTGACCGAGGCGAGCGGAATCGAGACTGACTTCACTTCGGCGGGCCTTCTGAATTACATGCAGGACACCAACGGCAACCGTATTACTGCCGGATACACCGCCGGCGAGCTAACGAGCCTGACAGCCTCCTCGGGTCAATCGATCGATCTCGCCTACAACTCCGCCGGATTGATTTCTTCCATCACCGATTCCACAGGCCGGACCACAACCTATTCTTATGACCCGACCGATACCTATCTGACATCGGTTGCCAGCTACAACGGCCAGACAACGAGCTACACCTACAACACAGCTTCGGGATCGGCCGCCGTAGGCGCGTTGACTTCCATCGCTTTCCCTGGCGGCACGCACCAATACTTCACCTATGATTCTTTGGGTCGAGTGTCCAGCACCTACGGAGATGGAGACGCTTCTCCCGAGTCCTTTACCTATTCCCTGGGGCAAGTGGACGTGACCGATGGCACCGGCGATATCTCCGCTCTCTATTACAATGAGGATGGACTGGTCGTAAAGAGCGTGGACGCCCTGGGCAACCCAACCTATTTCACTTATGACGGTAACTTCAACCTGTCGACGGTCACCAACGCTGCGGGCCAATCCGAATTTTATTCGTACAACGCCGCAGGCGAGGTCACGTCGTCAACCGATTTCTTGGGCAACAAGACCTATTTCACTTATGGCGGTTCTTTCAACAACCTCACGTCATTGACCGATTCCAACGGAAACATCACTTCATATTCCTATAACACTTCCGGTGATTTGCTCAGCACGACCTATGCCAACGGCACGATGTCGTCCTCCACCTTCAACCCCGAAGGCGAAGCCACGTCGTTCCTCAACCAAAACGGTCAACCGATCAATTTTACGTACAATGCCGCCGGGCAGGTTTTGACCGAAGCGTTCTCAGATGGGTCGCAATATACCTACACCTATGACTCACACGGGAATCTGCTCACCGCCACCGACGCGACCGGAACAACCACATTCACGTACGACCCGACGACGGAATTCATGACGGAAGTTGCGTATCCCAACGGCACCTATCTGAAGTTCGGCTACAACGCCGCCGGCCAGCGCACTCAGATGGTCGATCAAACCGGCTTCACGACTAACTATCAATACGACTCCGCAGGCCGCCTGTCCGGACTAACCGACGGGAACGGCAACGTGATCGTCACTTACAGCTACGATGCAGCCGGCCGCTTGAGCAACAAGGTCAACGGAAACGGAACTTACACGACGTACAAATACGACGCCGACGGCAACGTGCTGCAGCTGACTAACTATGCCCCCGGCGGCGCTGTGAACAGCGAATTCACCTACAGCTACAACGCGCTTGGATTAGAAACCACGGAGGCCACGATCGATGGCACATGGACCTACGGATATGACGCCGATGGCCAGTTGACCACCGCCGTCTTCGCATCGACCAATCCGAGCGTGCCGAGCCAGAACCTGGTTTACAACTATGATGCGATGGGAAATCGAACCAGCACGGTCATCAACGGCGTGACGACTAATTACACAGTCAATGACATGAATGAGTACGCGAGTGTCGGGGGTGTTCCGTATACTTATGATGCCGATGGTAATCTACTGTCGGACGGGACGAATACTTACAGCTACAACTCTTTAAACCAGTTGGTCGGAGTGGTCGGAACCGGTGGAATGACCGCCTATACATATAATGCGTTGGGCCAGCAGATCACTTCGACGGCAAGCGGTGTGGCGACGCAGAATCTGATTGATCCAGCAGGATTCGGCAGCGTCGTCGGCCAATTTACGGGAAGCGGAGGCTTGATCGCCGATTATGTTTATGGGCTGGGGCTGACGAGCCAAGTTGTGGCCGCTGGAAGCTACTACTACGACTTTGACGCGCTTGGATCGACGGCGGGTCTTTCGAATCGAACGGGCGCTTATGTGAACAGTTACATGTACCTTCCGTTCGGTGGGCGGCTTAGTTCCGCGCAATCAGTTAACAATTTATACGGTTTTGTTGGTCAACTCGGCGTGTCAGGGTTATCCGGAGGGTTGGACAATATGCGCGCACGGGTATACCTCTCAGCGATCGGCCAATTTCTGACGGAAGATCCCATGGGCATCGGTGGTGGCGACATGAATATGCGACGATACGTCGCCAACGATCCGACCAATGAGCTCGACGCTGGCGGAACGATCGGAATCGGATTCAAGGAAATTACTTTTATAGTTAATGTTCTCATCGGATTTGGTGAGGCGAACTTTCCAAATAATTATCTGCCGACCGCACCATCGTCATCGCAAACGCAGGTCTATCCCTACGATGCCAACAAGGACGAGTTGATCAGAGAATTGAATAATTCGGGCTCAGGAATAACGGAGGAGGATTCCCTAGGCGATCTCGGAAACGCGCTGCCGTTGGAAGGAGCGGAGGGAACCGGGGGCTTGACTGCGGGGGGGCTCGGCGGGGTATTTGCCGGCGCATTTATTGGCGGAGTTGTTCTGGGAGGCGCCCTTGAATATTTGGGGATTGATTTTGGGGTCAATCTTGGTCTCGGCGATTGGGTTTTTGGCTTAGGTGCAAAGGCTCCGAGTGTCAATAGCCCAATCGCTACGACCACTACTGCGCAGACAGCCACCGTCAACGTCGTCGATCCCAACGCCCTCTACGGCCCCTCCGGCTACGGCCCCACCAATTTTGTCCTCGGCACCGACAATTCATACCCCTACCAGATCGACTTCGAGAATTCCCCAACCGCGACAGCACCCGTTCAGGAAGTCACCATCACCGATCAACTCAATTCCAATTTGAACTGGAGCACCTTCCAGCTTACCGGCATCGATTGGGGCAGCTTCGCTTTGACGATCCCCGCCGGCAGCCAGAGCTACGAGACGACGGTGCCGATGACCTATGATGGCGAGACATTTGATGTCGAAGTGAACGCGGGAATTCACACCAGCACCGGACAGGTGTACGCGACGTTTCTGAGCATCGATCCCAGCACCGGCCTGCCGCCGTCAAATGCCCTTGTTGGGTTCCTACCCCCCGAAGACGGAACCGGGCGCGGGCAGGGATTCATTACTTACACCATCGCACCGAATGCGAATCTGGTCACTGGAACGCAAATCACGAATGTCGCATACGTTAGTTTTGATGGCCAGACGCCGATCGCCACGGACGAAGTTGACGATGAAGATCCCACGCAGGGGATTGACCCCACCAAACAGGCTCTGGTCACCATCGATTCCGGCGCGCCCACCAGCAGTGTTACCGCGCTCGCACCGATGAGCGGGCCAGATTTTACCGTGAGCTGGTCCGGAGAAGACGATGCCGGTGGCTCCGGAATTGCCGACTACACTATTTACGCTTCTGTGAACGGCGGCGCTTTTGCTCCATGGCTGACGGATACGACCGGCACAAGCGCCGTTTATACCGGAGTGATCGGCAATACCTACAGCTTCTATTCGGTGGCTACCGACAACGTCGGGAACGTTCAGGCAACGCCTGCTTCTGCTCAAGCGACCACCGAAGCGGTGGCGCTACCAGCCTGGCTATCTCCCACGAGTTTGGCAACGTGGAACGCCAGCACACAAGTCCTCACCGTCTCCGGCGCATCGACGATCATCGCCGACCCTGGAACCGATGAACCGATCATCGAAGCCAGCGGCTCGGCAGCGGTCGTGACGATCGATCCGACCAGCGGAACCGACATCCACCTCGGCGGATTGAGCCTGACCGACGGCGCATCCGCGACGGTGACATCGCTCGGCGCAGCCCGCTCGCTCACCAACTACCGTCTGCTGGTCATCGGCAGCCCCGGCGCAACAGCCGCGCCGATGTACACGATCGACCCCACCAGCACACTCGATCTGGCCGACAACGACATGGCCATCCTCTATGGCAGCGGCACCAGCCCGCTCTCGACGGTTGAATCGGAATTGAGCGAAGCTTACGACAACAGGGCCTGGGACAAGCCCGGCCTCACCAGCAGCATCGCCAAGACCAGCGGTGGGGTCACAGCGCTGGGCTATGGCGAGGCATCGACACTTGGCCTCTCGACCTTCGATGGCCTGATTCTGGGCGGCAACGCCGTGCTGGTGAAGTACACCCTCACCGGCGACGCATACCTGACCGGCTCTGTGGGTCTGAGCGACTACAACACTGTTCTCAGCAACTTCAACGGATCGGGCGATCTGTGGACCGACGGCAGCTTCGATTACTCGGGGAATGTTGGCCTCGCCGACTACAACGCGGTGATCAGCAACTTCAACCAAACGCTGGCAAACGTGCTCCCCGGCGGATCGTCCCCCGCTCTGGGAAGTACCACTATCAAACCCACATCCACCACGCCGGCAACTGGCACTCCGACGCACAAGAAATCCTCCAATTCATCCATACGCAGCGCCAAGGGAGATTAACCGCTTCACTGTTTCGCCCGAATCGCCAGTTGATACTCCGGCTCGGCCGTGACCGAGCGCATTTCCAGCGCTTCTCCATTCGGGCCAAATTGCGGAACCTTTTCAGGCTCGATGTAGATCGGGGAATCCTTGCGCAACGGAAGCACCTTGACCGTCAAGCCCTTCTCCGAAATCGTCGGCGAGAAGCGCTTCATGCCGATCTCCCATGGCTGGCCGAAGTAAAAATCGTCATCGATGAACTGATCTCCGATGTAAGCCCGCCCGGCATCGCCGGCGTAATCAATCTTCACGAAAACTTCGTGGACGCCGTTCATGGCGTCAGCGGGGATGCTGACCTGCCAGATGCCGGCGGCGTCAAAGTCGGCATCGGTTGGCTCAGTTGGAACGGGCGGGCGGCGGGCAGCACCAAAAACGATCGCCCGCGCCGGACCGGCATCCTTCACCTTGGTCAACTTCAGCGCGATCTGCTTTGCCGGCATGGACGCGGCATATTTGGTGAATATGCCGTCGGCACTGCCAGGCAGTGACTTTCCGTGTGTGGCTAATCCTTTGGACGGAGCGGGATAAACGGAAATCGACATATCCTGTGGATCGCGCGTCGTCACAAAGATACTATCGCCGTCAAACGCAAGGTCAGCCGGCGACATCACGAGCCGCGGCGCGCCCCATAGATTCGCCTTCCACAGGTGCATCGCCTGCGATTGGGTCAGCAGGAGGACCTTCGCCTGCCGACCATCCTTGGATTGAACGGATACAACGCTGTCAGCGCCGTTCCCGGGCTGCGGGCTCACCACTGTCAAGCCGTCGGCGCCATCGGGCGCGTTGCCATTGACAGAAGCCACCGTGTTGTTGGCCAGCACAAATTCACTCTTGGTTTCACCGGGCGTGAAGAACACAAACACGGGCGTCGGCCCATCTTCCACCCGGCAGATCAATTGTGCCGTCGCGTACTGCAGCAATGTGCCGTTGAGATCGAGATTGAACGGCCAGATCATAAAGGCGTTGCCCGGGATCGCTGCCGGGGCGGTAGTGGGGATCTTCAGAGTTTCGCTCGAAAGCTTGAGGGAAAGTTGCTCGCTGCGCGCCGGCATATCCTGGCCTCGTTCGTAATTGTTGATGAAGATGTAGCCGCTCTTTCCATCGGTCCGAACCGTCCACCGTAGCGTCGTCGTGTCGGCAACTGACCTGGGCATCTCGCCGGGGAACACCGCCGGCATGGTCGCCAGTTGCGCGCCAAAATCCGCGATGAATGTGTGCAGCAATCCCAGCGCGTGGTAGACCGGACGCACCTCGCCAAATTCGCCTAGCGGAGCCTGAAAATCGTAGCGGATCGGCGGGAGATCGTTGACGTTCGTCGTCGGCGAATCCTGCTTCTCCTGCAATTCCTGCCCGTTCTTTCCCAGCGGATCAGCGCCGCCATGATACATGTAGTAGCCAAGTAAATTTGATCCCGCGCCAAACTGCGTCAGCGCGGAGGCCGTGACGTCCTTCCAGGTCATCAGCGGCCTGCGGGAATAAGCGATCGCCATCCCCGCGCCGATTTCGCAGGTAAGAAACGGATACTTGTTGATGAAAGTCAGGTCGGGCGAGTTGCGCGTCGGCAGGAGGTTGCGCGTTTGGATTTCCGAATCGTCGCGAACAGGATTAAAGAAATAGTGCACCCGCCCATGGAGCGGAATCCCCTTGGCGGGATACCAGAAGCCATCGGAATATCCGCCGAACATCGGCAGCAAACCCGAATCCGGCGGGCGCACATGATCCCAGGCGGTAATGCTATAGAGCGGAACCTCAAAACCGGTCTTGATCGCCAGTTCCTTGAGCGCAAGCAGATAAGGGATATTGGGCGATTCATTGTCGAGCTGGATATCGACGATCGGGCCTCCGTCTTTCCACATCATGCCCTTTACCTGCCGGAAAATCTGTTCGTAGAACGTCTTGGTAAGACTCATGAACGCCGGATCATCGTGCCGGACGCCAGCGCCGCATTTCTGCACGACCCAATCGGGAATTCCGCCGTTACGCGCCTCGGAATGAACCCACGGCCCGATGCGCAGCGCCACCTTCAGCCCATTTTTTGAACAAGCAGCAATAAACGCGCCCAAGTCCTTGTTCCCGGACCAATCGAACTGTCCCTCTGTTTCCTCATGAAAAATCCAGATGACGTAGGTGGACAGAACGGTGATTCCACCCGCTTTCATCTTTCGCATTTCCTCGTCCCAATCCGACTTGGGATATCGCGCGTAATGAAATTCACCCATCACCGGCGTCCAGGGCTTGCCGCCCTGCGTGAGGTACTGCGTATTGGCGTTGATCTCGATGCCCTCGGGATTTTTCCCGCCGACATCCAATGTCCCGGCAACGGGAACCGGCAGAGGTTGAGTGAGGTCGATGGAAGCATCGCCCCGCGCCGTCGGCATCAAATAACCAAACGCGATCAAACCCCAAAGGCAAGTCGCAATGGAGCAAATCGGGGAGCGATGTTTCATCTCATTGAGGCTAATGCGTGGAACACGCACTTGCAAAGCCCGCCAGGAAATGAACCCGCTTGGCATTATTGTCATGCCTCGATACGGTTCATCAATGCTTAATGCACGAACATTCTTCGCCGGATTGTTGTTCGGTTCATTGGCTGTTATCGCGTTACATGACAAGCGCGGCAGCGCGTTGGGAGATGCGTCAACACAACCATCGGAAAGAGCGGCGTCCGGCCCCGTGACCGGCAAAGATTGGCATCTGGCAATTTCCCCAATTGCAACGCTCGACATGGCGTGGATTCCGCCGGGACATTTCAGCATGGGCAGCCCGCCGTCCGAGCCAATGTCCAAAGCGGATGAACGCCCGCAAACACAAGTCACCCTCACCAGCGGATTCTGGCTCGGCAAGACCATTTTCACCATCGGCCAATGGAAGAGCGCGACCGGCCTGGACGTGCGCGGCCAACTCAGCAAGATGCTCCATGACAACACGCTTTACGACTTGGGCGCCAAAAAGCAGAGCGTGCGCGACTTTATGCGGTTTTCCAGCGATGCCGATCCGGGTCGATATCTGGCCGGTGACGACCAAAACCTACCGATGTATTTTGTCAGTTGGAACGACGCGATGGAGCTCTGCGGAAAATTGAACCAGCAAGAACGCGCCGCCGGGAGGTTGCCGGCGGGCTATCAATACAATCTTCCCACCGAAGCCCAATTCGAATATGCCTGCCGGGCAGGCACGACCGACGCAACATACGCCGGCCCCTTGCTTTTGGTGGGCCGCGATTCGCCCGTTTTAGACAAGATCGCCTGGTACAGTTGGAACAGTCCCCACGGCTACGTCGGCAAGGGCTTTGCCGTTTCCGGCCGGACGGGCGGCCCGCGGGCCGTCGGGCAAAAGCAGCCCAACGCATGGGACCTCTATGACACCCTGGGAAATATCTGGCAATGGTGTCGCGACTGGTACGGCCCCCTGCCTGGCGGCAGTGTGATTGATCCCACCGGTCCAGCTACGGGCACAAATCGGGTGAACCGTGGCGGCAGTTTTGGCAGCGGCCCCAATGCCGAACGCTCCGCCAGTCGCGCGCAAAACCCACCCGCCGAGGCCAGTGCCTACCGCGGATTTCGCCTCGCGCTGTGCCCGATTCAATAGCTGCGGCCGCCCATCCATTTCACAAACCACGCAACCGCGGCAGCCTTGGCTGGTTGATTGACTGCATGAGCCGTGTTCGGTTGAACCAGCACGTTGAACTTCTCGTCTGCCCCGGCGCTGTCATACGCTGCGCGGGTGGGAATTTCGCAAAGGTGCAGACCTTGCATCGGATTGAGCGGATCCTTGTCGCCGGCGATCACCAGCAGCGGGCGCGGCGCGATCAGTGGCACCATTTTCGGACCATCGAATGTTGTGTAGATGCCGGGAAGCAATCGATCGTAAAACTTGCGGGCAAAGGATGCATCGGGGTTATCGATGCCGACGGACTTGGCGGCTGCGGTAAATCCCTTCTGGAATGTTCCGACCCGCCTGGGCCATGCGTTGTTTTCCAATCCCCACTGGAAACTTTGCACGGAGATGCCGGGAATCGCGACGGTGACGCGCGTGTCGACGGCTGCGGTCAACCAGGTTTCGATGCCGCCCTTGGAGATTCCCATCAGCCCGATGCGCTTGGGGTCCACATCAGGACGGGACTGGAGATAGTCGATCAGCCGCATGATATCCCAGACTTCGTCGAAATAGAGCGGATGCGATTTGCCATCGGCAAACGCCTGCGCGATGGCGGCGTTGTACGTGGCCGGTGTGCCACGCTCGCCGTGATAGCGACCGTCGATGGCAACGGCAATAAAATCCTTTGCCGCCAGGGCGGTGAGGATGTCCAGTACAGATTCTTTATTTCCGTTGGTGCCGTGGAGGACGATCACCGCCGGATGGCGCTTGGCATCCTTAAAAACAGCTTGTTTCGCCAGCAGGATTCCCGGCACGCGCTGATCGGCTTCGCTCGAATAGGTGAAATGGAATGTGGCGATACCGTCGCGTACTCCCTGCGGTGTCTCCTGAGGCGAGAGTTCCACGCGCGATCGATCGATGACCGCAAGAAACGCTTGTCGCGTTTCCTGAACTGACGACGCGGCTGTGGTTGGCAGCAAAGCCGGCGCATCGGCGAGAAGGGTGGTCGCCACGATGATCGATGCGATTATTGCGAAGAACACCGACCGGCGGACAGTCGAATGACCCATTATTCAGTCCCTCGTTACCCCCGCAGTCCTGCGTAGCGGTCGCCCCGCAGGGGCACTTTTCACCAAAAACCAACACTCGATATTGATGGCCCGCATTTCGTGCCCAAACGATTCACGGCTTCAATCCGTAATCCTTCACCATCTGATCATACACGCCCATTTTCGCCGGAATGACGGCGCCCGGCCGCGTGGTGGGAGATGGGGCGACAGGCGGCGTTGCTGCATCCGCAGCTGTCGTGGGCCGTCGCCGGCGGCGCGACATCGATGTGAACAGCCCCTGCCGATTGCCATTTTGCGTTGGCTCCCAGATGAACGTCCCCAGCCCCTGGCCATTGGGCAGGCTACGCATGATGTCGTTGGAAGAGCGCACTTCATCGGCGATTTCGGCACAGACAAAATGCAGATTTGGATATCTCTTGGCCAGGTCGTCAAAATTCGCTTTCCATTGGGGTGGCTGCCCCTGAAATTCCACATAGCACGATTCGCCCAGCACATCGAACCTCACGCCGCGAGACAGGGCGCTATCGACCCAGTGCCGGGTTCCGCGGTTGTCTCCGCCCTGGGCGAGGTGGAGCATGATGATGATCTTCGGATCGACCTCTTCAACCCCCGATATCCCGGCCTTGAGCAACCGTGCGAGCTGATCCCAATTCCGCGTGCTCCCGCCGCCATCGGGCTGGTGATCGGTCATCATCCCCGGCGTGATTTCGTTCCCCACCTGCACCATATCCGGCTCGGCGCCCGCATCTTTCATTTGCTCTACCGAGTCGCGCG
>Ga0302325_10023511_pt1 | contig 12842 bp, 13 predicted proteins | sample Palsa_T0_2_FD_201948 | JGI IMG/M metagenome (GOLD analysis project Ga0302325, IMG submission 201948) | Peat permafrost microbial communities from Stordalen Mire near Abisko, Sweden - Palsa_T0_2 | ecosystem: Environmental > Terrestrial > Soil > Palsa > Peat permafrost | place: Sweden: Abisko... | reverse complement strand
GTGGGCGATTTCTGGCAGGGCAACGATGCCACTGCGACCGCACGCGGTCCTGAGGAAGGGTTGAATACGCGCTGAAGACCGGTCAAAGATGGACCGGCAGCGCTGTACGCGGTGTCGCTCGGACCATGGTCAACACGATTCAGTGTCCGTGATGCCCGCGTACGGGTGGGTATAATCTAAAAAGGCCGGCTCGGCCCCATGAATCCGGCTGTTGCAAAGCAGCTCAAACATCCTCGTACCGCACCCGATGGCCGCAATTCACACTCGAACCCTGAGAATTGGCGACTGGCGCGTGGATCCAGCGCTGGACGAGATTGCCAGGGACGGCAAGGCGCTGAAGCTCGAGCCGCGGACGATGCGGGTGCTGCTCTGTCTCGCCGAGCACGCGGGCGAAGTCGTTAGCGTCGAGCAGCTGCTTGATGCGGTCTGGAAGGATGTGGTGGTCACGGAGGACTCGGTGTACCAGGCGGTGGCGATACTGCGCCGTGCGCTCGGCGATGACGCCAGGGAGCCGAGATACATAGCCAACGTGCTTCGCCGTGGGTATCGCCTGGTAACGCCTGTACTTCCATGCGTCGATTCTGAGTCCGTATCGGCCGCCGACTCTTCGGTTGCGGCGGCAATAGGTATCGCATCGTCCAATACGAACGCGCTGACTACCCACGTGACTGATAAGTCGATTGCCGTCCTGCCGTTCGCGGATATGAGCGAGAAGAAGGATCAGGCATACTTCGCGGACGGCATGGCGGAGGAAGTGGTCAATCTATTGATGAAGGTGCCGGGCATTCGCGTCATTGGCCGCACCGCATGTTCACAATTCAAAGGGAACAGCGAGAATCTGCAGACCATCGGCCGCGTGCTCGGCGCGACCTACGCGGTCGAAGGCAGCGTCCGCAGGTCCGGCAACCGCCTACGAGTCACTGCACAGTTGATCGGCACACAGGACGGCTCACACCTGTGGTCCGGGAGGTACGACAAGGAATTCGATGAAGTGCTTGAAATTCAGGACCAGATCGCCGCCGGTCTGGTACGTGCATTACAGGTGGCCGTTGGGGTTGATCTGCCATCGCGCCCGATACCCAAAGACGCCGTGGGGTACGACCTCTATCAACGCGGACGGCACGCACTCGACCGCTTCGATAAAGTAGGGTTTGAGAGTGCCGCCGCTTACTTTGAACAGGCGCTCGCGCTCGACCCCACAGCGCTACGCCCAGCCGAATCACTCGCTCTGGTCCACATATACATCGCCGAATGGGGGCATGCGCCGCCCCGGGAGGGCTTCGAGCGCGCGCGAAATTCGTGCCAGGGCGTACTCAAACTCGACCCGAGTTCCGGTATGGCGTACGCCCAGCTGGCCTTTATACACGCGGTTTATGACTGGGACTGGGCAGCAGCCGTTGACAAAGTTCAACGAGCTCTTGCCCTCGACCCACGCGACCCCGGGATTCTCGTCACCGCTGGCATCATCCAGTTGGGTTTGGGCCGACTGGACGAAGCAGCGAGCTTTTTTAACGCCGCCTCCGCGCTCGATCCTTTGGGTGCCGTCTCGCACGGAGCCCTTGGCACTGTCTTTTTTCGGAACGATAGGCTCGCCGAGGCGGAGGCGAAATTTCGCAAGACCCTGGAAATCAGTCCGACCTATCAGTGGGCCCGCTGGTCCCTCGGCACAGTGCTATTGATGGCGGGCAGGCTCGACGCGGCACTCGCGCAGATGCAGCAGGTAACTCCGGATTGCGGCGGCGATGCGGGCCTCGCTCTGGTATATCACTCTCTGAAACGCAAGGCCGAGTCAGACGCGGCGCTGGCACGGATCACGAAGGCGTATGCGGGACGCTTCGCATACACCATAGCTCAAGTACACGCATATCGTGGCGAGATCGATCAGGCTTTCGCCTGGCTTGACCAGGCGTTCCGCCAGAAAGATATAGCGCTCTACCGGGTTAAGGGCGACCCGCTCATGAGGAACCTCGAACCGGACGCGCGCTACCCGAAGTTCCTGCGCAAGTTAAATCTGCCGGAGTAACCGCCTCGCAAATATTGGCGGCGAGGGTGAGAGCTCGGAGCGGAGAATCTGACAGTCGCCTACACTCAGGCGCGCGGTGACCGAGGCTCCAACAACGTTTATGGGGGATCGCGCCATGCATCGATGCTGCTCTGCCGTGCTGATGGGACTGGTGTGTCTGGCCACGACCGAGGCCACGCACGCCGAGAACACGACGGCGCCGCCGCCTGCCCGTGACCTGCTCCGGGAGCTGGTGGAAATCAACAGCACGCACGCGCACGGCTCCACCGAAGCGGCGAAGGCGCTGGCCGCGCACTTTCTCGCCGCAGGCTTCGCGCCGCAGGACGTCACGTTCCTGGCGCCCGCCGATCATCCGAGCAAGGGTAATCTCGTCGTGCGCCTACGCGGTCGCGGGCAGGGGCGTCCGGTTCTGTATATCGGTCATCTCGACGTCGTCGAAGCCAAGCGGGAGGACTGGAGCTACGATCCGTTCAAGTTGACGGAGCAGGACGGCTGGCTGTACGGCCGCGGTGTCATCGACATGAAGGGCCAGGACGTGGCCATGGCGGTCGCTCTGATGCGCCTGAAACAGGAGGGTTTCCAACCGGCGCGCGACCTGATCGTGGCCTTCACTGCTGATGAAGAGGCAGGCGGCGACGCCAATGGGGTCGGTTGGCTGCTGGTGACGCACCACGACCTCATCGATGCGCAGCTCGTGATCAACCCCGACGGGGGCGAAGCTGGCATGAAGCAGGGTCGCAAGCTCTACGTAGCCGTCCAGACCAGCGAGAAGAGTTTCCTGACCTTTGGTGTCGAGGCCACCGACAAGGGCGGACACAGTTCCCGGCCGACCAGCGACAATCCGATCTACCGCCTGTCCGCCGCGCTCACTCGCCTGTCGCAATATCGCTTTCCGGTGCATTTGACCGAGACCACCAGGCAGTACTTCGAGCGCCGCGCCGAGCTTGAAACCGGGCAGACACAGGCTGATATGCGCGCCGTGGGTCTGGGGAGCGCCGATGATGCGGCAATCGAGCGTTTGTCGTCCGTCGTGGAGACGAACATCATGCTGCGCACGACCTGCACAGCAACGCAGATCGAGGGCGGCCACGCCGAGAACGCCCTGCCGCAGCGCGCCCGCGCCACTCTGCAGTGTCGAGTCATACCGGGCGAATCGCCAGATTCGGTCCAGGCGGCACTACAGACCGTGGTTGCCGACCCACTCGTCACATTCAGCACCATCACGCCCGCGACTCCCAGCCCGGAATCACCCCTGACTCCGTCTCTCCTGCGCGAGGTCGAGAACGCGGTGCACGGGCTGTGGCCCCAGGTCATCGTCCTACCGGAGATGTCCCCGGGCGCGAGCGACAGCCGCTACACGCGAGCGCTGGGCATGCCCAGCTACGGGATAGACGCCATGTTCGATGACTTGGACGACGGCCGCGCCCACGGACGGGACGAGAGGATCGGGGTGCGGGCCTTTGATCAGGATGTCGAGTTCACCTACCGTTTGATGAAGGTGCTCGCCAGAAGTTGAGCGGTCCCGCTCGGCTCGCCGGATCCGCATGCCTGGCGCACTAATGCGCCGGCGTGTTGCTGTCTGGTTGGTCGAGAAACTCACGTATCGCCAGATTTACCAGATCGCGCCGACTGATGAATGTTCGATGATTGCTCGCCGGTACAAGTATCGACTCACCTGCTTTATACGTGCGCCAAAGCTCCGCGCGTTATGGTCGCCGCCCGCGGCCACCTCAACCCAGTGGAGTGGTCTTCACGTACTCCACCAGTTGCTCAAGCACTTTGCCCCAGCCCTTCGTAAAGCCCATCTTGTCATGAGCGGCGGCGCTCTCTTTGGTGGCATGGATAGCAGTGGCCTTGTACTTACAACCTCCGTTGCCGTGTGGTTCGAACGTTAGCAGCGCGGTAAAGAACCACGGAGCGGAGGCAGGGTCGTGCGGTCGGTAACCGGGCCCGAGCGCAGAGGTCCAGATGAGCTTGCGGTTTGGCACAATCTCCAAGTAGCAGCCCGGTACTGCTGGCAGCCTGTTGCCATCGGCGTCCACCATTTGCGTGAAGAATTTGCCGCCAGGCTTCAAGTCGATTTCGCACTCGATGGTGCGGTAGGGTTTGGGGCAGAACCAAGGCATTAAATGTTTCGGTGTAGTCCAGGCTTTGAACACCAGCTCCGGCGATACGTCCACCACGCGTTCCAACACCAAGTCCAACTCATTCTTCATCTTCAGCCTCCTCCATCGTAAGCACATAGGGATCCAACTGATCCAAGCGACGCTCCCAGAGTTTCCGTCGATCGAGAATCCAGTCTTCCGCGGCCTGTAGACGTTTTGGGGCGAGTTCGTACGTCCGAACCCGACCAGACTTTTTGGATTTCACCAACCCGAACTTCTCAAGCATGCGCAAGTGCTGTGTGAATGACGGCAGTGCCAAGTCAAAAGGACGCGCCAGTTCAAGCGTTGAAGCGGCCCCGCCACTTAGGCGTTGCAGCACCGCCCGGCGCGTTGGATCCGCGAGCGCCTGAAATATCTGGTCTAGTTTCACTGAATAGTTAGGCATATACCTAAATATATCGACTTACGTTACTTATGGCAATACCTAAGTGTTCTCTTATGTCGAGATGGCCGCAGAATTGAATCAGCGTCCAGCGAGGGAAGCCCCGGAGCGGACGTAGGCCATAGGCGGCCGCAGTCAAAACCGGCGATTCGCTCCCACCGGCCGGGTCCGGCCAAAAGCGGAAATTGGACCCAGCAGAATGCCTTCGGGAGGGCAGACATTCAGCTTGGGATGTTTGATTGCCGTGTTCGCGCCGACAGCCGTCGGAAAACCCGCGTAAACTCCTCACGTCGATGTCCAAGGCTCACCACGCGCTACAGAGGCGATGGCTGGCCTATCATTTATCCAACAACTCCAAGAGGGAAAGCCATGATAATCCCAATGCGACCTTTGCTGGCCGCGCTCGTACTGAGCGTTGCCGGTTTCTCAATGGCGAACAGCGCGCAGGCCGGATGCGACATTGCACCGCCGCTGCTCAAACCAAACGCCTGGAACCCTTCTACGCAAGCGTCCCCGACGCTGCGCTCGGCGTACTATCGGTCAGGGACGGAGGGACGATTCCTGCTGACTGGCGACGATTGGGGCTGGCCCGGCGAGGCGAGTATCGTCGGCATGTGGCGCTTCCAGTTGCTCGCGCCCAATGGAACAGTGGTGGACGACGGTTACGCCCAATGGCATTCCGACGGCACCGAAATCCAGAATTCCGGTTTGCATGCCCCGATCACCAGCAATTTCTGCCTCGGTGTTTGGCAGCAGGTCGGACCCAATACGTACCAGCTCAACCATTTCCCCCTTGCCTGGGATTCGACCGGGCAGAGTCCTGCCAATGCGATCCAGATCACCGAGACGGTGAAACTCACCGACAAGGACCACATGACCGGAACGTTCAAACTCAAAGTGTACGTGTGGACCACCCCGGACTCCCTCGATGTCGCACCAGGTGGGCCTGTGGCGACGGTTACCGGAACCATCACTGCAACACGTGTCACGATCTATTCCACCGTGCCCGGTGCGTAGTAGGTAGTAGATAGATACACGCGACTGTCAGTGCTCAGGGACTGCCTGCATGGAGGCGGGCAGTCCTTTTCCCCATCAAGTCTTCGGCAATCGGCGTCCGATGAGAGCTTACCTAGCATTAAGTTCATCTGTGCGATTAATCTTCAAGGATAGGACATGCAATCGATACCAGTCGGGGCCACGGGTTCGTTCAGTCTTGTCGTCATGCCCGATCATCTCGCCAGCCGTTTCAAGGATGTGACATTACCTCCGGTCCTGGCGACGCCAGTCATGATCATGGTCATGGAGAACGCGGCGCTCAACGCTATCAAACCATATCTCGACGCCGGGGAAAGCGCGCTCGGCACGCACGTCGACGTACGCCATCTGGTGGCGACGCCAGCTGGTCAACGCGTCATCGGCGAAGCGAAAGTGACCAACGTTGATGGGCGGCGCATCGAGTTTTCGATTCGTGCGACCGACGGGCACGAGGAAATCGGAGTGGGCACACATGAACGCGTGGTATTGCAGCTGTCGAAGTTATCCGAACGAATTAAGGCCAAATTCGGCTAGACTCGATCCCCTCCTGCAGTTGCTAAAGGTGGACTGGCAACTTGATCCGATTCGTCATGAGCCGCAGTTCAAGGCAATCGTGGCGCAGCTTAATTTCCCACCGTAAGTTGGCCTTGAATCGGAGTGCGGATGATGATCCGGAGGGCCGCGGCTCGGGGTAGCGGTAAGGCGAGCGGCTATCTGTAGAAGTATGGGTCGAGCACGTGCACTTCCGTAATACTTGCGACGGGAAGCCTGCTGCGACTTGCCGCGCGACGAATTGCCTCGGGCGACGGTCCGTCGTACACGCAGAATGTCTTGGTCCTGTCGGCGCTCACGTAGGAATGAATCCAGGTGACCTGGTCAGTCAGATTGCTCTGCACGACCGCCAGGCAGCCCTTGGCGCCGATCTCATCGACAGGAATCCACAGTCCCTCGCTGAACTCTCTTTCAACCATATAGCGCGGCATAACATCCTCCTCCGGCATCGCGGCTTACGGGATTTAGACCGAGCACGATAGCGGCCCGAGGCCACGTCGCACATGGGGCGACCTACCCAGATTGCGCGCTCAGAACCCCCAGATTGGAGCACCCGTACTCAAGCGCCGTGACTTGAGTGATACTTCCAATGTGGACCTCCTTGAACGCCAGGCTCAGCTCGACGAGCTTGCGCAATATCTGCGCGAGGCGGGAACGATTGCAGGAAAAATTGCGTTCGTGAGCGGCGAGGCGGGCGCAGGCAAAAGCGCGCTGGTCGAACAGTTTTTACAGCAGCCGCCAAGAGGGACGCGCGTGCTCTGGGGCCACTGCGACGCGCTGCAGACCTCACGCGTACTCGGACCGGTCAACGAAGTGGCCGCCGGACTCTCACTGTCGGTACCACCCGAGTCGGATGGTGCACGCGAGCAGCTGTTCTCACGTCTGCTCGAGCGCGTCTCGCCGCCAAATCCGGTCAGCGTTGTGGTGCTGGAGGACCTGCATTGGGCCGATGAGGCGACGCTCGATTTTGTTCGCTTCATGGGCCGCCGCATCCAGCGCACGCGCTGCCTGATGATCGGGACTCACCGCGACGAAGAGCTTGCCGCGACGGATCTGTTGCGCGGCGTTCTCGGGGACTTGACCGGACGGCATACGGCGCGTCTGCGCGTGCCTCCGCTTTCGTTCGCCGCCGTCAAACAGCTTGCCCATGGCACCCAACATGATGCCAGCAAGGTTTACAACGTGACCGCGGGCAATGCGTTCTTCGTGCGGGAACTGCTGTCCGCGCCGAAGGACACCGTGCCTGAGACGGTTCGGGACGCGGTGCTGGCGCGCCTGCTGCAATGCTCTGCAGCGGCACGCGAGCTGGCGGAGCTCGTATCGCTGCTACCGGGCAGAACCCCTGCCTGGCTCACGCGCACGTTGCTTGGCGATGTCGGTGTTGCAGCCGATGAGACGGTCGGACGCGGCCTGCTGCGCCACCACGACCAGGCGCTCGCCTTTCGGCACGAGCTCGGACGGCTCGCGGTTGAGAGTACCGTGCCTCGCGCGCGCGCGCGTGCGCTTCACGGCCGCATTCTGCGGGCCCTCATCGAGCACGACGCCGATCTGTCGCAGCTGGTGCATCACGCCTCACATGCGCAGGACGAGCAGGCCGTGCTCGAGTACGCTCCGCGGGCCGCCGAGCGCGCAGCCCTCGCCGGGGCGAATCGGGAGGCGGCTGCGCATCTGGCGACGGCTCTGCGGCATGCCGTATCACTTAGCGCTCCAGAGCGCGCCCGTCTGCTCGAGCGACATGCGGCCGGCTACAACCTGACCAATGAAGCCGCCGTATCCATAAGCTCCGGGACCGAGGCACTTGCGCTCTGGCGGGAGCTGGGTGATGTTTCCGGGCAAGCCCGCCTGCACCTATTGCTGTCATTCCAATACTGGAAGGCGGGCCATAAGGTCTTTGCTGATCAGCACGCGGCGGCGGCGATCACGCTGCTGGAGAGTCTGCCACAGTCACGTGAACTGGCAATGGCGTACAGTGCCCGTTCGCGATTGGCGATGACAAACTATCACGTCGAGGAGGCCCTTGAGTACGGCCAGCGCGCGCTCGATCTAGCCGCGCAGTTCGGGGACCACGTGGTGCGAGCACACGCACTCATCAACATCGGCACTGCGCTGATGTCGAGCGGCGACCATGAGGCCGGACAGAGCAAGCTGCAACAGGGTCTCGCCATCGCCCTGGAACACAATCTGCCTGAGCATGCCGGCCGCGCTTACTGCAACCTGGTGAGCACCTCGGTCACTGAGCGTCGTCTCGACCTTACGCAGCGGTACCTTGCCAAGGCCCTGGAGTATTGCGAGACGCACGAAGTCTGGGACGCTTACTCCTACGCACGTGCATACGGGGCACGCTTCTCGCTTGACTGCGGCCGCTGGGACGAGGCCGCGCAGGCGGCCACCGAGCTCATCGAGCATCACGCGCCCGCCACCGCGCAGCGCATCCCCGCCCTCACGGTGCTGGCGATTGTGCGCGCGCGGCGCGGCGATCCGGGGGTGGATACGCTACTCGATGAAGCCATGCGGCTCGCACTGCCGACCGGCGAGATGCAGCGCATTGGACCTGTCGCCGCAATTCGTGCCGAGGTCGCCTGGTATCGCGGCGACTTGAAACGGGTTGCAGAAGAGGTTCGCGTGGGACTGCAAGCCGCCGGAGGACGTGGCGATATATGGACTCGGGGCGCGCTCGCGTATTGGGGACGGCGCGCTGACCCGGCGTTCGAAGTGCCACCGGATATCGCCCCGCCCTATGCGCTGATGATTGCGGGAAACTGGCGGGAGGCGGCAGCAGCCTGGAAGCAGCTCCAAATGCCCTTTGAGCGGGCGCTGGCCCTTGCCGACGGACCGGAAACGGCGCTGCGCGAATCGCTCGCGATCCTCGAGCCACTCGGTGCGGGCCCGCTCGCAGCCATCGCGCGCCGGCGCCTGCGCGAGCTCGGGGTGCACGGAATTCCGCGCGGTCCACACGCCTCGACGCGCGACAATCCCGCGGGACTCACGTCGCGCGAGGTCCAGGTACTGCGGCTGCTGGTGCTGGGACACACCAACACCGAGCTCGCTCACCGGCTGCACGTCGCGCCCAAGACCGTTGATCATCACGTCTCCTCCATCCTCGCGAAACTCGAAGTGCGTTCGCGCACGGAGGCCGTCGCAGCAGCCTTCGGGTTGGGACTTGCCAGGACGGCTGATTGAGGCGGGAGGACGGCGCGATCCACCGTCCTCCCACGGCTCTTCGTCATCGCCGGGCGATGGTGGGACTCGGCGAACTCTTGGTCAGGTAGTAACGCGTCAGCAAGGGCGCATTCACCGCCGCAACGGCGCGTGCAATCGCCTGCTTCGTGCAGCGCTTCGAGGTTGCGATTGCCTTCAGATCGCGGGCGATCAGCGGCGCGCAGACCTCCTGCGCGGCGTGTTGGATGCGGTTATAGAGCGCGAGGGCGCCAGCCGTGTGGCTCAGATCCAGGTCCGCGAACTTAACCGTGCGCATGGCGGAGTCATCGCCCACTTCGCCGGCGGCAACAACCGCACTGAGTGAGCCCAGGAACACTGCGAGCAGTGTGCAACGGATTACAGATTTCATGATCGTTCTCCCATTCGGTTGAGATGCTTCGGTCAGGATCCGCGCACCTTGCTTGGTTGCGAGCCCTTTCCGGACGATCGTTAAGCTATGTCGTTCGGCCGACCCGCAAAGCGGAGGGCCTGCCTATTTTTCGCCTTCGGATACCCCCAAATCAGCGCTGCCGTGACCCCAAATTGGCGGGCTCTCAGGAAGGCACTCCGCGTCTGTCTGGGGCAAGTCTTTGATTTGGCGGAGAGGGTGAGATTCGAACTCACGAAGGGATTGCTCCCTTGCCGGTTTTCAAGACCGGTGCATTCAACCGCTCTGCCACCTCTCCGTCGGACCTGCCGCTCACGGGTGTCCAGGCGGGCGAACGTGATCCTATCTTATAACGGCGGCGACATCGGCTGGCGCTTGGATATCGGATTCGGTGAACCGGCGCGCCACCAGCACCGCTAACGAATTACCAAACACATTCATCGCGGTACGCCCCATGTCGAGAAAGACGTCGACGCCCGCCAGCAGCGCGACTGCTTCCGCCGGCAGCCCCAGGGCCAGTATCACCGTCGACAGCGCGACCAGGGAGCCGGACGGCACGTTGGCCACGCCTTTGCTGGCGATCAGGGCGGTGCCGAGTATCGTCAACAGCTGCGGCAGTGACAGCCGCAACCCGTAGGCCTCCGCGATGAACGTCGTTGCAAGTCCGATGTAGAGCGCCGCGCCGTCGAGATTGAAGCTGTAGCCAAGCGGCAGGACGACCGCTGCAATGCGGTTGGGCACACCTATCGCCTCGAGCTTTTCCAGGTGCAGTGGCAGCGCGACTTCCGAGGAACGCGTGACGAAACCGAGCAGCACCGGACCGGCCATCTGCCGCGTCACGAACAGCGGCCGCTCGCCCACCAGGCCGAATCCGGCAATGCACAGCAGCGCAAACAGCGCGTAGCCGAGATACATCACCGCCACCAGCTTCCCCAGCGCCCACACTGTCGCCGCGCCCTGCGTGGCGAACAACCAGGCGATCACGCCGAACACGGCGAGCGGGGAGAGTGCGACGATCCAGTTGGTGATGCGGAACATGACGGCCAGAATGCTCGCGAGCAGCTCGGCCATGGGGCGCGCACGCTGCTCGCCGACGGCCGCCAGTCCAAGGCCGAAGAGCAGCGCGAATATCAGCGTCGGCAGCACCTTCTGCTGCGCCATGGCCGCGACGATATTCGATGGGATCAGATCGAGCAGGAACTTGGTCCAATCGATGCCCGCGCCCAGACGCGCCGGTAAGTCCGTGGGTGCCACCAGATGCAGCCCTAAGCCGGGATGGAACAGGCCGTTGAGCGACAGACCGATGACGATGGCGGCGCAACTGGCGAAGTAGAACCAGCCGAAGGCGACTAGCGCGACGCGGCCCAGACGCGGCGCATCGTGACCCATCTTCATCGATCCGAGCGCCACGGCGCAGAACACCAGCGGGATCACGACCATTTTTATCGCCGAGACGAAGGCCGTTCCGAGCGGCTGCATGGCCGCGCCCGCGGACGGCAACAGCAGTCCGGTGAGGAGCCCAAGGAGCAGACCCAAGACGATCTGCAGTGGCAGGGCCGGTACCGGCCGGCGCCGCTGCCGCGGGCTGTCAGCCGTCATCGCGGCGGCGACGGCGAGAACTGCAACAGCGCCGCGACCAGTCGTTGCAGCAGTTCGCGCAGCGGCGCGGCGCGCGCCTCGTCGTAGACGGCGCGCTCTTCATCCATGTAGGCGACCTGCGCCAGTTCGATCTGCAGCGCGTGCACGCCGTGGGCGGGCGAGCCGTAGTGGCGCGTGATGTGGCCGCCTTTGAAGCGGCCGTTGATCACGTAGGTGAATCGGCTCTGTGCGCCCAGGATTTCCAGCAGCGGCACGATCAGCTCTGGGCTGCAGGAGCGCCCATCGTCGGTGCCGATATTGATGTCGGGCAGGCGCCCGGTAAAAAGGCGCGGCACGAAGCTGCGGATCGAATGCGCATCGAGCAGCAGCGCGAAGCCCCGGCGCCCCCTGGCATCGGCGATCACGCCGGCCAGGGCGTCGTGATAGGGCTGCCAGTAGTGTCGACGCCGCCGTTCGATCTCACCGGCGGGCAGGGTTTCGACCGAGCTGCCGTAGAGCGGTTCGCCGGCAAAGCTGTGCGTGGGACAAAGTCCGGTTTTGGCCATCCCCGGATACAGCGCGGCATCGTCCGGCGGACGATTCAGATCGATCACGTAGCGCGAATAGCGGGCCGCAATGACGCTGGCGCCAAGTTCCGGGGCGAAATCGTACAAACGCTCCACATGCCAGTCGGTATCGGTCAGCGCACGCGCGACCGGCGTGAAGCCGTGTTCGATGTCCTGCGGTACCAGCGTGCCCACATGCGGCATGCTCACGATCAGTGCCGTGCGGCCCGGCGCCAACTGATATACGGATGACTCGGCCTGCTCCATTGCTACCGTCTCGTTCAACTCGCGAACAGCTCGCCGCCGGGCAGCGTGCGCAATTGGCCGGAGATGACCAGCTTCCTGGCCGCCTCGATGTCCGGTGCAAAGAAGCGATCCACGGTATAGGGGGGCACCCGCGCGCGCACCAGTCGCAACGCGCCCTCCAGTAGGCGCGAGCTCCTCATGGGCCGATGGAATTCCAGACCCTGGGCGGCGGCCAGCAGCTCGATCGCAATCACCGTGGCCGCATTGTCGGCCATCTCGAGCAGGCGTCGCGCCCCATGGGTGGCCATCGACACGTGATCCTCCTGATTGGCCGAGGTCGGAATGCTATCCACACTGGCCGGGTGAGCCAGCATCTTGTTTTCGGATACCAGGGCCGCGGCCGTGACCTGTGGCACCATGAAACCGGAATTGACCCCGCTGCGCTCGACCAGGAACGGCGGCAGACCGCTCATCTTCGCATCGATCAGCAACGCCAGGCGGCGCTCCGACAGCGAGCCGATTTCGGCGATCGCCAGCGCCAGCTGATCGGCCGCCAGTGCCACGGGCTCGGCGTGAAAATTCCCGCCCGACAATACTTCGCGCTCGCGCGCGAATACCACCGGATTGTCGGTCACGGCGTTGGCCTCGCGCTGCAGCGTGAGCGCGACCGTCCGGATCAGATCGAGACAGGCGCCCATGACCTGGGGTT
>Ga0302325_10023510_pt1 | contig 12843 bp, 10 predicted proteins | sample Palsa_T0_2_FD_201948 | JGI IMG/M metagenome (GOLD analysis project Ga0302325, IMG submission 201948) | Peat permafrost microbial communities from Stordalen Mire near Abisko, Sweden - Palsa_T0_2 | ecosystem: Environmental > Terrestrial > Soil > Palsa > Peat permafrost | place: Sweden: Abisko... | reverse complement strand
CCCGGTCGAATCCAGTCAGGGGCAAATTCGATTGGGAGTTCGGTCGAGGCGCGGCCGGTGGTGGTGACGTCGGCGCCGAACGTCCCGGTCGAATCCTGTCAGGGGCAAATTCGATTGGGAGTTCGGTCGAGGCGCGGCCGGTGGTGGTGACGTCGGCGCCGAACGTCCCGGTCGAATCCTGTCAGGGGCAAATTTCGCTCAGGCCCAGCGGTCGAACGCGGGGCGGCCCGAGGGCTCCATCATCACGTGCAGTCCCTCGAACGCCGGGTCGAGGTCGGGGAAGTCGCGTCGCTGGTGCGCGCCGCGGCTCTCGGTGCGCGCGAGGGCCGCATCCGCGATCAGCCGCACGAGCGGGTGCGGATCGTCTCTGAGCGACCATAGCCCGTCGCGGTCGCGCTCGATCCCCGCGTGCTCCCACAGAGCTTGTCGGCTCGCGGTGCTCAGCGGCGGCGGGCGCGGCGGCCGGGCGGCGGCGTCGAGCGCCGTCGCCGTCGCGGTCGGCTCGGCCAGCGCCGCGCGGGCGGCCCTGGCGCCGAACACGAAGCACTCCGACAGCGAGTTCGATGCAAGGCGGTTGGCCCCATGCAGCCCGGTGCACGCGCACTCGCCGACCGCATAGAGGCTGCGGACGGTCGAGCGGCCGTCGAGATCGGTGGCGATCCCGCCCATCATGTAGTGGGCCGCCGGCGCGACCGGTATCAGCTCGTGCTCGGGGTCGATCCCCGCCTGCCGCAGCGCGCCGACCACGTTCGGGAACAGCGCCGGGTCGACCTGCCGCATGTCGAGCGCGACTGAGGTGACACCGGTGCCCGTCATCAGGTTCTGGATTGCGCGTGCCACCTCGTCCCTGGGCGCGAGCTCGTCGACGAACCGTTCGCCGCTCGCGTCCAGCAGCAGCGCGCCCTCGCCGCGGATCGCCTCGGTGATCAGGAACCCGTCGACGCCGTTGGGCGCGGCGACGGCGGTCGGGTGGAACTGGACGAGCTCCAGATCCGCGAGCGCGGCGCCCGCCGCGTGCGCCAGCAGCAGCCCACCGCCCGTCGCGCCGGCCGGGTTGGTGGTGCGCGCCCAGAGCGCGGCTGCGCCGCCGGTCGCCAGCACCACCGCGGCGGCGGCGACCCGGCGGCCATCGTCGAGGAGGATGCCGGCACAACGGTCATCGACGACGGTCACGCCAACGCACCGCCGGCCCTCCTGGACGTCGATCGACGGATGCTCGGCGACCAGCGCCGACAGCTGGCGCGTGACTCGGCGCCCGGTTGCGCTGCCGCCCGCGTGGACTACCCGGCGCGCGGAATGCCCGCCCTCGAGCCCGAGCGCGAGCCGGCCCCGGCGGTCGGCGTCGAACCGCACGCCGAGCTGCGCGAGGTCGCGCACGATCCCTGGCGCTTCGTTACAGAGAACGCGGGCGGCTGACTCGCGGACCGCGCCGCGGCCGGCGAGCACGGTGTCACGAAGATGGCGCTCAGGAGCATCGTCCGCAGCGAGCGCCGCCGCGAGGCCTCCTTGCGCCCAGTAGCTCGCCGACTCCGCGAGCGGGGTCGCCGAGACGAGCATCACCCGTCCGCCGTCCCGCGCTGCGCACAGGGCTGCGTAGAGGCCGGCGGCGCCGGCCCCGACTACGGTGACATCGGTTTGCAGGGGTTCCAGAGCCGGTACCGTAGTGACACTCGGCTCGTCGTGGGCCTATGCGTGCGTGACGGCGCCTGCGCTCAGGTAGACCGGCCCGCTGCGCGAGCAGGCAGGGAACGGGAACGGCACCACCTTCGACGCGGTCTGATTCGGCGGGTACACGCGCAGGCCGGCGGCCGTGGTCTTGCGGCACTTCGCGCTCGGGAAGTTGTTCACGTCGACGATCCTCAGCACCGCGACCGCACTGGCACCGGCGGCAAGCGTGACGAGGTGCGGCGTGGTCGTGGTGTCGCGGGACGCCGCGCTCCCGACCTGGGTGCCGGCGAGGTTCACGCCAGAGACGCCGGGATAGCCGCTGAGGGTGCACCGGCGGCCGGAGAGATTCGTGAGGTCAAGGCTGTAGTAGAAGCTGCCCGCGGTACCGCTGGGGCCGGAGCCAAGCCAGACGACGAGCCCTGAAGTCGCACATTTCGGCGCGGCGGCGACGGTGTCCGCAGTCGGCGCCCCGCCGGCGCTCGGCATCGTGCCTGCGCTGGGGAGCACGGGCGAGGACGCAACCGCGCGCCCGGCCGCGAACGACAGCACAGCGACGCAGATCAGAGCAGCCGCGCTGACCAACCTCGTGATGGTGGAGCTGGGTGGTTGCATGGCGCTCACTTCGCCGGGCGGTACGGGATCCCCTGCACGGTCGATGAAGGGATCGACTAGTAGCTTGGGCGCATGCTCGTCGTGTTCGACGGACACAACGACGCGCTCACACGGCGTGACCACGTGGAGCCGGCCCAGGTCTTGCCGGCAATATGACGCAGAATGTACCGGGCGATGACGCCCGCGCCGGTCTTCCTCCACCACCCCTCGTCGCTTGAGCACAACACCGGCGCCCATCCCGAGCGGGCGGCACGGATCGTCGCGATCGAGGAGGAGCTCGAGCGGCTCGGCTGGCTCGGGTGGGAGCGGGTGCTCTCGCCCGAGGTGGAGCGCGAAACGCTCACGGCGGTGCACCGCGAGAACTACGTCGACGGGATCGAGCGTGCGGCAGCGCGTGGGGGAGGATCGCTCGACCTCGACACGGTGATCAGCGAGCGCTCGTTCGAGGCTGCGCTGCACTCCGCCGGAGGGGCTGTGCAAATGGTCGATCTGCTGCTCGACGGCGCGGCACGGACCGGCTTCAGCTCCCACCGGCCGCCCGGCCACCATGCCGAGCCGGCGAAGGCAATGGGGTTCTGCCTGTTCAACAACGTCGCCGTCGCCGCCCGGCACGCGGTGTCGGCGCGCGGACTCGACCGGGTTCTGATCCTCGATTGGGATGTCCATCACGGCAACGGCACGAACGACGTCTTCCGCGCTGTGCCGGAGGTCCTGTTCATCTCGATCCACCAGCGGGCGCTGTACCCGGGAACGGGCGGTGTCGGCGACGTCGGCACGGGCGCGGGCGCCGGCTACACCGTGAACCTGCCGGTCGCCGCCGGCTCGGGCGACGCCGTATACGCATCCCTCGTCGAGCACTTGGCGGTGCCGCTGGCGGCCGCGTTCGAGCCGCAGCTGGTGTTGCTCTCGGCCGGCTACGACGCGCACCGCGATGATCCACTCGCAGGCTGCGCGGTGACCGAGGCCGGGTTTGCCGCGATGACCTCCTCGATGCGCCGCGCGTGTGCCGAGCTCGAGGCTCCGGTCGGGGCGGTGCTCGAGGGCGGGTACGACCTCGGTGCCCTGGCGCGGTCGGTGGCCGCCACGCTCGAAGTGCTCGGCGCCGAGGCGGTGCCGGGGGCCACTGAGCGGGAGGTCGCGCCGGAGGCGATCGAGGCGCGGGAGCGGCTGCAGGAGTGGTGGCCGGGGCTGGGGTAGCGCACGGATCGCGCAATCTCGTCAGAAGTGGCTTTTGGGTTATGCCTGCTATCGTCGACTTTGGATACGGTCGTTGGGCTCTCATTTCGCTCTCAGTCCTGCGCCTGTCGAGCCATAGAGCGCGGACGACAGGATGGGTCATGAGGTTCTTTCGCGTCCGCGTATCGGTCACGGCCGGCATCCGCGCACGCTGCTAGGCGACAGCATGCCCACGAAGCCGCGACTGGTGGTTGCGACAGCGTCCGGTAAGAACGGCGTGGTCGACGACGGACCTACATCGGGCACACTGGCCAAGGCGCCGACCGGGATAGCCGGCCTCGACGAGATCACCTTCGGCGGGCTTCCTCGCGGGAGGGTGTCACTCGTGTGCGGTGGGCCCGGCGCCGGCAAGAGCCTGCTCTCGATGCAGTTCCTGGTGTCAGGGGCGACCGAGCTAGGGGAGCCGGGTGTGTTTGTCAGCTTTGAGGAGACCGAGCGCGAGCTGGCTGCGAATACGGCTTCGCTAGGTTGGGATCTGCCGGGTCTCACCGAGCGCGCTCTGCTGAAGGTCGAGCACATTCTCGTCGACCGCGCCGAGTTGACTGAGGCCGGCGAGTACGACCTCGAGCCGTTGTTCATTCGCCTCGGCCACGTGATCGCCACGGTCGGAGCTAAGCGGGTGGCGCTGGACTCGGTCGAGGCGCTGTTCGGAGCGCTGTCCGACGAGTCGCTGCTGCGCGCCGAGCTGCGACGCCTGTTCGGCTGGCTGAAGGACCTTGGGGTGACTGCAGTCGTGACTGCCGAGCGCGGCGCGGGCGAGCTCACTCGCCATGGGCTCGAGGAGTATGTCTCTGACTGCGTGATCCTGCTCGACCACCGGATCCAGGACGATGCTTCGACGCGCCGGCTGCGGATCGTCAAATATCGCGGCTCGGCCCACGGGACCGACGAGTACCCCTTCATGATCGACGCCGGTGGCTTCTCCGTGTTCCCGCTGACCTCGCTCGCGCTCGGGCGCGAGGCGACGAGCGAGCGCGTGCCTTCTGGCGTCCAGCGCCTCGACGAGATGCTCGGCGGCGGCTACTTCCGCGCCGCGACCGTACTGGCGAGCGGCGGGCCGGGCAGCGGCAAGACGAGCCTGGCGGCGGCGCACGTGCGCGCCGCGTGCGAGCGCGGTGAGCGCTGCCTGTATCTCGCGATGGAGGAGTCGCCCAGGCAGTTGGTGCGCAACATGCGCTCGATCGGGATCGACCTCGAGCCGTTCGTACGCGACGGCACGCTCGCGTTCGTATCGCGGCGGGCGTCGGAGTCCGGGCTCGAGGCACATTTGACGGCTAGCCACAGGGAGGTTGCCGTGTTTGAGCCCGCGACGGTCGTGATCGACTCGCTGAGCGCGTTCGCCGGCCAGCCGGTCGAGGTCAGATCGATCCTCGCGCGCCTGATCGAGGATCTCAAGGCGCGCGACATCACTGTGTTCCTGACGACGCTGAGTGACGCGGAGGCCAGTGCGTCGGGTGGTATGTCAAGCCTGGTGGATACGTGGCTGCTGCTGTCCAACCACGAGCTGGCGGGTGAGCGCAACCGCGCGATCGCGGTCGCGAAATCCCGCGGAACGGCGAACTCCAACCAGCTGCGGGAGTTCGTTCTGAGCAGCGACGGCATCGAGATCGTGGACCCCTACGCCGGCGAGGGTGGCTTGCTGATGGGCAACGCGCGGCTGGAGGCGCAGACGCGCGCGCGGGCCGCCGACGAGATGCGCGAGCAGGCCCTCGAGGCCAGTCGGCGCGCGCTGCGGGCCCGGCAAGCTGCGGTGGCCGCACAGATAGCGGTGCTGGAGGCCGAGATGGAGGCCGACCTGGCCGCGGCCGGTGCCGATATCGGCGAGCAGGAGCAACGCCAGGCGCAGCTAGGCGAGGACGAGCGTACGCGAGGATCGGCGCGCGCGAGCGGCCCGCGTGAGGACGCGGGGGAGATGTGAGCCTCCCCGAGGTCGATCCGAGTTCCGCGGCGGCGGTGGAGCTCTACGCGCTGGTCCTGTACGTCGTCGGTGGCAGCCAGGCGTCGAGGCGTGCGGTGGCAAACCTCCGCGTGATCTGTGACGAGCTGCTGAAGGGCCGCTACACGCTGGAGGTGATCGACCTGCGCGAGTTCCCAGCGCTCGTCGGCGAGCGCCACATCCTCGCCGTACCCACGCTGATCAAGGAGCGCCCGCCGCCGGCGGTGCGGCTGATCGGCGACCTGTCACACCGAGAGCGAGTGCTCGCCGCCCTCGACCTCGGGCTCGCATGACAGTCGAACCGAGCTACGGCGACCTGGCAACGAGACTGGCCGCCGCCGAGGCCGCGCTCGAAGCCGTGGCAGCCGGAGCGGTGGACGCCGTGGCGTCCGGGCACGGCGACGGCGCCGAGATCGTCACCCTGGAGCATGCCGACAGCTTCTTTGTGACGCTGGTGACGGAAATGCAGGAGGCAACGGCGAGCCTGGACTCCAGCGGCACCCTGCTGTACGCCAACCCACGCTTCGCCGAGCTGCTCGGCATCCCGCTCTCGAAGGTGCTGGGGCGCACGCTTGCCGAGCTGACCGTGAAGGCCGACAGGGCCGAGGCTCGTCGGCTGCTCGCAGAGGGGGCGCGCGGCCCCACCCGCGGCACGCTCGAGCTGGTGTGCGGGGACGGGCGCCTCGTGCCCGTGTCGGTCTCGGCGGCCCCGATCACGGGCGAGCGGCGCGAGGTGTGTCTCGTGGCCACCGATTTGACCGAGCGCAGGCGAGCCGAGCACACGCTGCGCGAGGCGCAGGAGCGCTTCCGCAGCGCCTTCGAGCAGGCACCGATCGGGATGGCGCTGCTGAGCCTCGACGGTCGCTTCGAGCGTGTGAACGACGCGCTCTGCGCGATCGTGGGCTATTCCCACGAGCAGTTGGCGGGCCTCTCGAGTGACAGCATCACCCATCCCGACGACGCCGCCGCCGATGCCGCTGCGCTGCGCTCCCTGCTTGCGCACGAGGCGATCTCGAACATGTGCGAAAAGCGTTACCTCGATCCCTCCGGCCGTGCGGTCTGGGCAGCGATCAATCTGACGCTGATCTGCGATGCCGACGGTCAACCGCTGCACTTCATCGCGCAGATCCAGGACATCACCGAACGTCGCAGCTACGAGCACCAGCTTCACCACATGGCCGATCACGACCCGCTGACCGGGCTGCTGAACCGGCGCAGCTTCCAGCGTGAGCTCAACAGCCACGCGGCGCGCACAGATCGCTACGGAGCGAGCGGCGCCCTGCTGATGCTCGACCTGGACAACTTCAAGTATTTCAACGACACGCAGGGCCACAGAGCGGGCGACGAGCTGATCGTGCGCATCGCGCGGGGCCTGCAATCACGCCTGCGTGACAGCGACGCGCTCGCGCGTTTGGGCGGCGACGAGTTCGCCGTGCTGCTTCCGAGCGAGGACGAGCAGGAGGCGCAGATCGTGGCCGAAGTGCTGCTGCAGCTTGTCCGCGACCAGAGCGTGCCCGCAGCTATGCAGAGCCGCAGGCGGATCACCGCGAGCGTTGGGATCGCCCGCTTCAACGACGGCGAGCGCCTGACGGCTGACGAGATGATGGTCAACGCGGACCTCGCGATGTACGACGCCAAGGAGGCAGGCCGCGATCGCTTCGCCTGCTACAGAAGCGAGGAGTACGCCCACCCGAGGACCGAGACCCGCATGAAGTGGGGCGAGCAGATCGAAGATGCGATCGCCCACGACGGCTTTGAGCTCGCCGCCCAGCCGATCATCTCATTCGCCGCGAAGCGGCCCGAGCAGTACGAGCTGCTGCTGCGCATGCGCGATCGGCACGGCGACCTGATCCCCCCGGGATCGTTCGTGTACATAGCCGAGCGCCTAGGACTCATCCGCGAGATCGACCGCTGGGTGACCGGCCGCGCGATTGACGGGCTCGCCGCGCAACGCGCGCTTGGACGCGAACCGCGTTTTGAGGTCAACCTCTCTGGCGACACGATCGGTGACGAACAGCTGCTCGAGCTCATCGAGCGCCGGCTCCGCGATACGGGCGTTCCGCCCGACTGGCTGATCTTCGAGGTCACCGAGACGGCCGCAGTTGCCCACATCGGACGCGCGGCGAGCTTCGCGGAACGCCTCTCCGAACTTGGATGCAAGTTCGCCCTGGACGACTTCGGCGCCGGGTTCGGCTCCTTCTACTACCTCAAGCACCTGCCGTTCGACTACCTCAAGATCGACGGTGAGTTCGTGCGTCATTGCGCCGAGAACGAGACCGACCGCATCCTGATCTCCGCGGTCGTCCAGATCGCGCGTGGCATGGGCAAGAGCACGATTGCCGAGCATGTCGGTAGCCAGGAGGCGGTCGAAGTGCTGGCCCGCCTCGGCGTCGACTACGGCCAAGGGTTCCACCTCGGCCGGCCTGCGCCCCTGACCGCGCTCAACACGACGGCGAAAGTCGCATGCGACACTGAGCGCACCAACGCCACCAGGAATAGCCGGCTGCCCGCGACATAAGAGCGGTACCTTCCAGCGGTGAGCGACGGCATCCTCAGTGGGCTGGCACTGGTCGAGGGGTCGGCGTTCGTCGCCGCGCCGCTCGGGGGAATGACGCTGGCCCAGCTCGGAGCTGACGTGATCCGGTTCGACCAGATTGGCGGCGGGCTCGATTATCAGCGCTGGCCGCTCGCCGCCGACGGTCAAAGCCTGTTCTGGGCGGGACTCAATAAGGGGAAGCGCTCGATCCTCGCCGACTTGCGCTCCCCCGAGGGACGCGAGCTGGTGAGCTCGCTAGTGGCGGCGACAGGGATCCTGCTGACCAACTTCCCGGCGCGCGGGTGGCTGGATTACGACTCCCTGCGCGAGCGTCGCGAGGACCTGATCATGGTCGCGCTGGCCGGGAATCCAGACGGCAGCTCCGAGGTCGATTACACGGTCAACCCTGCGACCGGGTTCCCGTGGGCCACGGGACCGCGGAACCTCGCCGAGCCGCTCAATAGTGTTCTGCCGGCGTGGGATGTCGCGATGGGTACGTTAGCCGCGGTCGGGCTGCTGGCGGCCGAGCGGCGCAGGACCCAGACCGGGGAAGGAGAGCTGGTGCGCCTCGCTCTCTCCGATGTCGCGTTCGCGATGGTCGGCAACCTGGGCCGGATCGCGGAAGCGCAGCTCGGCGCCCGCGATCAGCGCAAGGACGGTAACTACCTGTACGGCGCTTTCGGGCATGACTTCGTGACCCGTGACGATCGCCACGTGATGGTGGTGGCGCTGACCGGTCGCCAGTGGCGTGCGCTCCTGGACGCGACGGGGACGGCCGAGGCGCTCGCGGGCATCGAACGCGCCACCGGGCACAACTTCGAGACCGAGACCGGGCGCTACGAGGGGCGCGACCTGATCGCCGCGATCCTGCGCCCCTGGTTCGACGCCCGCGACCTGGTCGAGATCCGCGCCATCTTCGAGGGCACCGGCGTCTCGTGGGGCCCGTACCAGACGTTCAGCCAGCTGGTGAGCGAGGATCCGCGCGTAACAACGGCGAACCCGATGTTTGAAGAGATCGAGCACCCGGGCGTTGGCCCTTACCTGGCGCCCCGGTCCCCGCTTGAGTTCCGGACCTCAGGCCGCCTGCCGGTCCGCCGCGCGCCGATCCTGGGCGAGCACACCGAGCAGATCCTCGCCGAGGTCCTCCGCCTGAGCGAGCACGAGATCGGCAGCCTCCACGATCGCGGCGTCGTCAGCGGGCCGGCGTCAACGGCTGAGTAGTTCCTGTCTGGCGCGCGCTTCGATCTCGGTGATCAGCGCTTGGCCGCGCGGGTCGGCGGCGATCATGTCGTCGATCTGGTTGATGACTCCGCGTAGTGTGGCGACGGGTTGCCAGGTTGCGGGCGCGATCGTGCGTGCCGCGCGTCTGGCGATGCCGTCAGCGATGACGAGCGCGGCTTGGCCGGGGGTGATGCGCCTCCTGAGCGGCGGCGGCAGATAGCGCTCGCCCCGCTGTCCGATCGGGTCGCGGTCGATGGCGGTGTGGGTCATGTCGGTGTCGACAAACCCGAAGTACGCGACGCCCGCGCTGGCGTGGTGGGGTGCGAGCTCGATGCGGAGGGTGCGGCCGAGCTGCTCGACGGCGGCTTTGCTGATCATGTAGGGCGCGCCACCCGGCCCGGGCAGGAGCGCGGCGACGGACGCGACGACAACGATGTGGCCTCGGGACCGGATGATCGGTTCGATCGCGGGTTTGACTGTGTTGAACACTCCGGTCTGGTTGATTGCGATCACGCGGTCGTATTCGTCGGGGTCGATCGTGCGCAGCGTCGCGAGCTTTGGGGCGACGCCGGCGTTCGCGATCACGGTGTCGAGCGTTCCGAACCGCTCGATCGTCTCGTCGACGGCGTGGCGCATCGCTTCGCGATCGCGGACGTCGGCGGCGATCGCGAGCGCGCGTTCATCCCCGAGCTCGTCGCAGACGCGGGTGAGCGCGGGCAGGTCGATGTCGATGAGCGCGATGTTCGCGCCGCGGCTGTGTAGTTCTCGTGCGAGCGCGAGGCCGATGCCTTGGCCGGCGCCGGTGATCAGCGCCGTCTTGCCGTCGATCTCGAGCCGTGGTTGCCGGGGCGCGATCGGGAGCCCGGCCCAGCGCGCGAGTCCCCCGGCGAGCTTGCCGATGTCTGGCGTGGGGATCACAGGACTCCTCGGCGCAGCAAGGTCGTGGTGCTCATCGTCGGCTCCGTTCTCATGCGGCATGGATGTCGTAGGCGGCCAGGTCGAACCGGCGCGTCCGACGCGCGAACTCGAAGCTCCAGTTCGGCCACAGCCCCGCGTTGCGGCCGTCGGGGGTCTGGTAGTAGCTTCGGCAGCCGCCGTTGACCCAGACCGTGCTCTGGCTGCGCCGCTCGACCTCGGCGAGGAACTCCTCCTGCGCGTCAGAGCTGACCTCGACGACGGCGATGTTCTGGTCGCGCATGGTGCGGACCGCGTCGACGACGTAGCGGACCTGGTTCTCGATCATGTAGAGCGCCGACTGGTTGCCCGCGGCCGCGTAGGGGCCAAGGATCACGAACAGGTTCGGGAAGCCGTGCAGCGTCGTGCCGAGATAGCTCTGCGGCCGCTCGTCGTAAACGTCGATGACGCTGCGCCCATCCCGGCCGCGGATCACTTTGGCGCGGCGTGACGGTGCGTCGAAGCCCGTGCCCCAGATGATCGTGTCGACCGCGTGCTGGGCGCCGTCCGTCGTCACGATCCCCCGCTCGGAGATTCGCGCGATCCGGTCGGTGATCACATCGACGTTGACGCGGGTCAGTGATGGGAGGTATGCGTCAGTCAGGATCGCGCGCTTACATCCGACGACGTAGTCGGGCGTCAACCGCGCGCGCAGCCGACCGTCAGGGATCTGGCGGCGCAACTGCAAGCGGCCGATCGCTTCATAGAAATGCCGGAAGCGCTGATCGACGAACGCGACCAGCCCGAGCCCCTCGATCATCGTGAAGATTCCACCGCGTATCGCCCGCTGAGACTGCGGCACCGCTTTGAACAGCGAACGCTGCAGCCACGGCGCCCGGAAGTCAAGGCGCGGCATGATCCAGGGCGGCGTGCGCTGGAACACGAGCAGCTGCCCGGCCTCAGGCTGGATCTGAGGGATGAACTGCGCCGCGGACGCGCCGGTGCCGATCACCGCGACGCGCTCGCCGCGCAGGTCGTGGTCGTGGTCCCACCGGGCCGAGTGGAACGTCGTTCCGGCGAAGTCCTCGCGCCCGGGGATGTCCGGGATGACCGGCTCGCCGAACGGGCCCGTCGCGCTGATCAGCACCCCGGCCGTGAGGCTGCCGCGGTTGGTCTTCAGCCGCCAGCGCCTGTGTCGCTGATCCCAGCGCGCGTCGCGCAGCTCTGTGTCGAAGCGGACGAACCGCTCGAGATCGTGCTCGCGGGCGACCCGTTGCGCGTACGCGAGGATTTCTGGCTGTGTCGCATACGCCCGTGACCAGTCCGGGTTCGGCGCGAACGAGAACGAGTAGAGCGCCGACGGCACGTCGCACGCGCAGCCGGGATAGGTGTTCTCGCGCCACACGCCACCGACGCTATCGGCGCGTTCCAAGATCGCGAGGTCCTCGATCCCGGCCTCGCGCAGGCGAACGCCGAGTGCGACGCCTGCCAATCCGGCGCCGACGACGACGACCGGGACATGTTCGGTCTTGGGGGGCACGGTCACCTCAGAGATCGAGGACGAGGCGGTCGCTCGCGGCGCGAGAGACACAGATCAGCATGTGCTCGGCGCGCTCGGAGTCGAGCAGCGTGCCGTTGTCGCGGTGCTCGACGTCGCCCTCGAGGACGCGGCACTTGCAGGTTCGGCAGAAGCCCTGATGGCAGGAGTAGACGACGCCGGGCAGCTCGCGACGGATCGCAGCGAGCGCGGTCTCGTCGTGCGCAACGGACACCGTGACGCCGCTCCGCGAGAGCTCGATCTCGAACGGCTTACCGCCCAGCACCGGCGCCGCCGAGAACCGCTCAGAGAAGACCGGGCGCATCGGATCGGCTGCGCGGATCAACTGGCGCGCGGTATCCATCAACGCGGGCGGGCCGCAGACGTACAGGTCGCCGTCCGCGTCACCGCCAACGACCGCTGCGATGTTCGCGAACCCCTGCTCGTCGCTGCAGTGCGCCTCGAGGCGCCCACCCGGGAACGCCTCGAGCTCCGAGAGGAACGGCATGCTTGCACGGGAGCGTCCGAGGTACACCAGCCGCCACGGCACACCGCGCCGCGATGCGGCCTGCGCCATCGGCAGGATCGGCGTGATCCCGATACCGCCCGCGATGAACAGGTACGACGGCGCGTCGACCAGTCGGAACGCGTTGCGCGGCCCGCGGACGTGCACGACGTCGCCCTCACGCAAGGCCTGGTGGACCTCTCGCGAGCCGCCGTCGCCGTCGTGGATGCAGCGCACCGCGACGCGGTACCGGTCCCGGTCAGCTGGGTCACCGCAAAGGGAGTACTGGCGCAGCCGTTCCGATGGCAGGAACACGTCCAAGTGCGCGCCAGGCCGCCATGCCGGCAGCGCCGTACCCCTCGGGTGGACGAACGTGAGGCTCACGACATCCTCGGCTTCGGCCCGGACCCGGTCCAGCCGCAGCCGCAGGTCGTATCCGCCGCGCCGCACGGGGTCAGGTCGCGACAGAAGCCCCGCCGCCGGTCCGGTCGCGAACACGCGCGCGTACAGATCCATCGCACGCGCAAACGCCCACGCGCCCGAATCGATCTTGCTCACCGCCGGCGTCACCGCCCCTGCGCCGCCGGTGACTGAGCCAGGTAGCGCAGCGCTTTGTCCAGTGGACCCATCTGCGTGGGATGGAAGCCCGGCTTGAGGTACACGGGGATCTCGGTGATGAAGTGCGTCATCGTCGGCAC
>Ga0302325_10023509_pt1 | contig 12843 bp, 9 predicted proteins | sample Palsa_T0_2_FD_201948 | JGI IMG/M metagenome (GOLD analysis project Ga0302325, IMG submission 201948) | Peat permafrost microbial communities from Stordalen Mire near Abisko, Sweden - Palsa_T0_2 | ecosystem: Environmental > Terrestrial > Soil > Palsa > Peat permafrost | place: Sweden: Abisko... | reverse complement strand
GCATGCGCCCTGGCCGATCATCTCGCCGACCCGCTCGGCGACCTTGGCGATGGCGGTAAAGTCCAGGTCGCCGCTGGGCCGCTGCAACAGGCGCTCGGCTCTCAGGGCCGGCAGTCCGCACGCGCCGCCGATCGACGCCAGGAGGTCGTCCGCCGAAAGCGCCGGCTCGACCAGGTCGCCGCCGTGGCTGGGCGTGGAGGCGATGGTGCCGCCGAGCGTCAGGACTGCGACGAAGGGATCAGGATTTCGGGGCAATCAGGCTCACCTGGGCTGAAGGTGGTGTCTCGTGGGCCGTCCGGGTCGTCCGACCGAAGGACGCGTGCAAACAGTGTCATGCAAACGCGCTCCGCCAAAACGTCCGCCAGTCTCGGCGCGTCCTGACGCAGGCTAGGCCGTCGCCGCCAGAGGCTGGATGGCTCCTTCCTCCGTCGAGGAGATCACCTCCTTGGGGATCAGCAGCAGCACGGGCAGGATCAGGGCGTAGACCAAGGTGGTGGCGATGACGCAGTACAGGAAGCCGTTGCGCGGATTGGCGTCATAGACGGCCGAGCCGAAGGCGTCGCTGGCGCGCAGCGACAACAGCCCGAGGCCCTCGACCAGCATCATCAGGCTGCCCTGCAGCCCGTTGGGGCAGGATCTGATCGTCAGGTCGGCATAGGCGCACACCGCCAGCCCCCCCATCAGGCCCATCGGAACCGCCAGCATCAGCGCCTCATTGCCGGACCGGATGAAGGCCAGCGGGACAAGCTGAGGCACCGTGATGATCGAGCCGACCCACAGCAGAGTCTTCAGCCGGAACCGCTTGCAGAGAAGGCCGTAGAGCAGAAAACCCGGGATGAAGGAGGCGGACACCAGGCCGTTGAACTCGCCATAGACGGCGTCCGGCGCGTGCAGGGTGTTGCTCAGGTAAAATTGCATCGGGGTGTTCAGGCCCGGCGTGAACTGGAACAGGAAGATGATCAGGATCGGCGGGTAGATGGCGCGATGCCTGGCCAGGCGCTTCACATCGCCGATGAAGTCGAGGCCGCGCGCCTGGGGCTTGTCATAGGCGTTGGCGAAGACGGCCTGGGGCTTCCACAGGCCGATCAGGCCGATCGGCGCGGTGATCGCCGCCAGCAGCAGGAAGATCTGGCTGTAGGTCAGGTGCCCGGCGACATAGCCGCCGCCGACGCCGGCGACGAAGGTGGCGAGCATCGAGATGATCTGCCACAGCGCGCTCAACCGCCCGGTCATGAACTGTTCCTGCGCCGTCAGGGCCATGAGGCCCTGGTAGGCGGCGGCGATGAAGCGGAAGGCGATCATCGCAACGATCATCCCGGCGAACAGGCTCACATAGGACAGGCGCAGCACCGAAAGCGTGACGTAGGCGAGCAGGGCCGCGGCCGCGAAGAGGATAAAGAACCCCCGGTCACGCAGGCCCAGGGGGTTCCAGAGGTCTCTTGAGAAGCCGAAAATGAAGGAAACGTAGATCGGGCCGGCGGTCAGGACCCGAAACAGCGAGATCTGCGACGCCGTCGCATGGAGCTGATTTTTCAGCATGTAGGATGACGCGATATCCAGCAGATAGGCGTGCGGCGAGGCGATGTAGATGAGAAACGTCAACAGGCCGAAGTAGACAAACACGCTTCGCCTTGTCTTGGCCAAATCCGCGGACCCACTGCTGGCCGTCATTCTCGGGGCTCCCCTTCAACAGATGACGACAAGGCCGATCCTAGCGTACGGCGGACCTGACGACCCCTACCCCAAGAGTCTGGCCCCGGCGACCGGCGCCCGCTGGCCAGACTCAACCGCGATCGGAGGGGATCGCGGTCAGGGGCAATCTGGACATCTTGTTGATGTTCGACTAAGTGTCAACTTAATCTGCGGCGGGACGGGAGGAACAGCCCTGAGACAGGATTGCGAGCCGCCGCCGGTGACTTATGACGACATCCTCGCGGCGGCGGTCCGGATCGAGGGCGTTGCGCATCGCACGCCGGTGATGACATCGACCACCGTGGACCGCGCGCTGGACGCCAGCGTGTTCTTCAAGTGCGAGAATTTTCAGCGGGCCGGCGCGTTCAAATTTCGCGGCGCCTACAACGCGATCGCGGCGCTTTCGGACGCGGAACGCCGGCGCGGCGTCGTGGCCTACTCGTCCGGCAACCACGCCCAGGCGCTGGCGCTCGCCGGCAATCTGCAGCGGACCGAAACGACCATCATCATGCCCAAGGACGCCCCTCGCGTTAAGGTCGAGGCGACCCAGCGCTATGGCGGCAAGGTCCAGTTCTACGACCGCTACACCGAAAGTCGCGAGCAGATCGGCCAGCGCCTCGCCGCGGACCTGGGCCTGTCGCTGATCCCGCCCTACGACCACCCGCAGGTCATCGCCGGGCAGGGGACGGCGACCAAGGAATTGCTCGACGAGGTCGGACCGCTCGACCGATTGTTTGTCTGCCTCGGCGGCGGCGGGCTGCTGGCCGGGGCGGCGCTGGCGGCCAGGGCGCTTTCGCCGGACTGCAAGGTGATCGGGGTCGAGCCCGAGGCCGGCGATGACGGCAGGCAGTCGCTGCGCGCCGGCCGGATAATCCACATTGACGCCCCGCGCTCCATCGCCGATGGCGCCGTCGTGACCCATGTGGGCTACACCAACTTTCCCATTATCCGGGACCTCGTCGAGGATATCGTGACGGTCTCCGACGCCAGTCTTGTCGAGACCATGCGCTTCTTCGCCGAGCGCATGAAGATTGTCGTGGAGCCGACCGGGTGCCTCGGCGCGGCGGCCTTGATGTCGAAGGTCCATCACGTCCCCGGCGAACGAATAGGAGTCCTGGTAAGCGGTGGAAATGTTGACCTGGAGCGGTTTGCGAACCTGGTCGGGAGTGTGGGGTAACAATGGTTTGGCGAATGGCGAACGATCCGAATGGCCTTGCGCGGGCGGCGTCGCCAAAGGCCGGATGACGATGATTGTGATTACCGAGGGACAGGTCGCACAGCTCGCCGACTACAATTCCCTGATCGCGGCCATGGACGAGGTGTTCCTCGCCTGCCGCCGTGGGCAGGTTGAGAACTATCCTTTCGTGCGTTCCGAGCTGCGGGGCGCGGAGGGTCTGTTCGGCGTGAAGTCGGGATGCAACTATGCGACAGGCGTCCTGGGCCTGAAGTGCGGCGGCTATTGGAGCAACAATGCCGGTAAGGGTCTGGACCGGCACCAGTCCACCGTCCTGCTGATCGATATCGAGACCGGACAACCGACGGCCCTGGTTGCGGGCAACAATCTCACCGCGCTGCGGACCGCCGCCGCCGCCGCCGCGGCGGCGCGACTGCTCGCGCGCGAGGACTCCCGACATGTCGGGTTGCTGGGAACGGGGCGGCAGGCGCTGTTCCAGCTCAAGGCCTTGAGCCAGGTCCGGCCGATCCGCAGCGTCGCCGCCTGGAGCCGCTCGGGGGCCCACATCGCCGACTTCGGACGGCAGGTCGAAGACCTTGGACTTCAGTTCACCGCCGCCGATACGCCGCGCGCCGCTGTCCGGGGCGCCGACATCATCGTCACCGTGACGCCCGCGCGGGACGCCATCCTGCACCTCGCCGATGTCCCGCCCGGGGCGCACATCAACGCCATGGGATCGGACACCCAGGGCAAGCGCGAACTCTCGAGCGACCTGATGCAGGCGGCGCGGGTCTGGACCGACGATCTTCAGCAGGCCAGCGCCATCGGCGAGTGCCAGCATCTGCCGAGCCTGGCGTCCGTCGCCGAGATCGGAAGCCTGTTGATGGATGGCGCACACCCGGTTCGTGGGCTTAAGGACATTACGGTATTCGACGGCACGGGCCTGGCGCTGCAGGATCTGGCCGCCGCGAACCTGATCATTTCGGCCGCCACCAAACGTGGGTGCGCCCAGACCATCGCCTTCTAGACGAGACCCGATCCCATGAGCGACGCCCTCGAAGCCATTTCCCTGGAGAACATCCGCCGCTGCCGCGCCGATCTCGGCGAGGCGATTGTCCGCACGCCGGTGCTGAACTGGCGCGGGGATTCCTGCCGCGACCTGACCATCGCGGGGACGGACATCTGGCTCAAGTTGGAGCTGTTCCAGCACACGGGAACGTTCAAGGCGCGCGGGGCGCTGAACAGCATCCGCAACCTTTCAGCCGACGCCATGCGTGGCGGCATCACCGCCGTCAGCGCCGGAAACCACGCGGTGGCCGCCGCCTTCGCCGCGCGTGAAATGGGCGTGAGCGCCAAGGTGGTGATGATCAAGACCGCTAACGCCGCGCGGGTGGACCGGGCGCGAAGCTACGGCGCCGAGATTGTCTTCGCCGACGACGGCCCCAGCGCCTTCAGGATGGTCGATGAGATCTGCAACGCTGAGGGCCGCGCCATGATCCATCCGTTCGAGGGACCCTTTGTGGCGCAGGGAACCGGCACCCTGGGTCTGGAGTTCGCCGAACAGGTCGAGGGCCTCGACGCCGTCATCATCGCCATCGGCGGCGGCGGACTGTGTGGCGGGGCGGCCGCGGCGATCAAGCAGATGACGCCCAACTGCCAGGTGTTCGGCGTCGAGCCCGAGGGCGCCGATTCGATGAGCCGCAGTTTCGCGGCCGGGGAACCGGTGACGCTTGCGGGCACCAACACCATCGCCGACAGCCTGGCGCCGCCGATGGCGCTGCCCTATGGCTTCGCGGCCTGCCGCCGGTATGTCGATGACATCGTGCTGGTGAGCGACGCCCAGATCCGCCAGGGCATGCTCGCGCTGTTCCGGGACCTCAAGCTCGCGGTTGAGCCTGCCGGCGCGGCCGCGACAGCCGCCTTGTTCGGTCCGCTGCGTCAGCGCCTCAGCGGCAAGAAGGTCGGAATTGTCGTCTGCGGCTCGAACATCGACGCCGACACCTTCGCCAATCACATCCGTCTCGCCAGCGCCTAGCCGGCAGGGCGCGATCGGAACTCACCTATCGTCGACCGGTCCAGCAGCTTTAGTCAGACAACCAACATGACCTTCCCCCGCGTCGCACACCTGCCGAGCGTGAGCCATCTGCTCGGCGCATTAGCGGTGGCCTCGCTCGCCATACTGCCGTGCGGCTTGGCCCGTGCGCAGACCGCCGCAGACGCAGCGATCCCCCGCTACAACCACATCGTCGTCATCATCGAGGAAAACAAGGACTACGCCGAGATTGTCGAGGGGACGAACGCGCCGAACCTGGCAGCCCTGGCCAGGCGCTTCGGCAACGCCACCCATTTTTATAGCGAGGTGCATCCCAGCGAAGCCAACTACGTCGCCCTGCTTGGCGGGGACACGTTCGGCATCCACGACGACGACGCCTTCTACTGCAAGCCCGGCGACACGCGGCCGTTCTGCTATGGCGCGGCCAAGCCGGGATACGTCGACCACACGGTTCATGCGCCTCACCTGGGCGACCAGCTCCAGGCGATCGGGCTGCATTGGAAGGGCTATTTCGAGGACCTGCCGGCGCCCGGCTCCGACGCCATTTTTGCAGGCGCGGACGGCCAATTGGTCACCAATCCGCTGGCCGGGCTCTACGCTTCCAAACATTCCGGGTTCATGAACTTCGCCTCGGTGCAGTCTGACCCGGACCGCGCCGCCCATATCGTCGGCTTCGACCAGCTGGACGCTGACCTGGCCTCTGGCGACCTGCCCAACTTCGCGCTGGTCATCCCCAACCAGTGCAACGAGATGCACGGCCTGTTCTTCCCAGGCATGCCGGACGACTGCAACACCCTGCATTCGGCGCAGCTGATCCGGCGCGGCGACGCCGAGATCGGCCGGCTGGTCGCCAGGCTGCAGGCGTCCTCCGCCTGGAAATCGGCGGGCAACATGGCCATCATCATCACCTTCGATGAGGATTCCAAAGGCAGGCGGGACGGCTGCTGTGGCGTGACGCCGGGCGCGGTTTCCAACTACGGCGGCGGCCGAATTCCCACCATCGTCATCACCAACCACGGACCGCGCGGAGCCAGGGACGACACCCCCTACAGCCACTATTCCCTGTTGCGGACGATGGAGGACGCCTTCGGGATCAGCCAGCATCTCGGGCACGCCGCCGAGACAGACCAGGGCGTGGTCCCGATGAACAGGCTGTTCGAGCGGCCGGGGCCGTTTGAAGGGCTGATCCGCAAGATCAAGGCGGTCTTGACCGGACGGTGACCCGAACGGCGGCGGCAAATCGCCGTTCAGCGTGAAATATATTTCATGAATATTGGAATTCGCCATTACCTGGTTTTGGCTCGGATTAAATGGTCATTGCCGTCGTTTATTGGAAAATCTGCGCTTAAAATTTTATTCACTGGCCTTAGCGATCGATCCGGATAGCATTTTACTCGAGCCTTACCATTAGAGGGCCGGGTGGAGAGCAAAGATGTCGATAACAATTGGCGCAAACAAGGACTCCACGTGTAATCGCGAGGTCTCTCGCCATGCAATGGCGCCAATGCGCGCCTTGGCGCGACTGAGGTTCGCGACCGGCGCCGCCGCCGCAATCTCGATGATTGGCGCCGCGGGATGCGCCTCGGCTCAGCCTTATAACCCTAGCGAATTGCCGACCGGTCAGCTTGGCCAGGTCGCCGACATCTGTCAGTCGACCATGGGTCTCAGCCCCTCCGAACCGCCGCGTCCGGTTTGGGGCGCCGCCGCCAACCCTGATCTCACTGGCGGCGAGACCTATTATCAGGGGTGCGTCGCCAGCCTTTCCTACTATCGGCAGGCGGTCAATCAAGGCCGCGAAGCCATGGATGCTCAACGTACATGCCGCGCGCAGGGCGATGGCGCCGATGCATCCAGGCTTGCCGAGTGCGTCCTGCGAACCGAACGGACGTCGCCGCCCCGCTACGCGGCCGCGGAGCCCACGTCATTCAGCAATCCTGTCCGGCCCGGCTCCTACTATGACGCCAGCCACGCGGACCAAAACCGACGCATCGAAATGGCCTGCGCGCGGATGGGCCTGAATCCAGCCTACCCAGCCTTCACGGACTGCATGAAGAACATGAAGGACACTTTCTACTCGATCGACAATCCGCGGGGCTGATCCTGGTCCATGCAGCGGCTCTTGGAGGATGACCGCATCCTCCAGGAGTGGGTTGCGGCCAAACGTAAATGTGGCAAGACACTTCCAACCCGGTGATCTGTTGACGGGCCGGATGAAGGCGCGCCGACGCGCGATGGCGGCGAAGACACTCTACAGGACAACCCGGTGGCCAGGGTCTTAGTGATCGAGGACGACGTCGACACGGCCGCCGAGATCGCCGACTGCCTGACGGCGAGCGGCTTCGAGGCCGAACAGTGTTTCGACGGAGAGGCGGGCCTGCAGCGCGCTTCCGGCGAGGCGTTCGACGCCATCACCCTCGATCGCATGTTGCCGGGCCTGGACGGGCTGGATCTGGTGCGGGCCTTGCGCGAGCAGGGCTCGGAAATCCCGGTGCTGATGGTCAGCGCCCTCAGCGACGTCGACGACCGGGTCACCGGCCTGCGCGCCGGCGGCGATGACTATCTGGTCAAGCCGTTCGCGCCGGCGGAACTGGTGGCGCGGCTGGAGGTCCTGCTCCGCCGTCGTCGCACGCCGGCCAAGCCAGAATTTATGCTGCAGGTGGCTGATCTGAAGCTCGACCTGGTGACCCGGGAGGCCATGCGGGAAGGGCGGTGCATCGAGCTTTTGCCGATGGAATTCAAACTGCTCGAATTCATGATGCGCAACGCCGGACAGACCTTGAGCCGGCGGATGATCTTCGAGCAGGTCTGGGAGTATTACTTCGACCCCGGCACCAATCTGATCGATGTCCATGTCGGCAAGCTGCGCCGCAAGATCGACTTTCCCGGAACCCGGCCGCTGTTCCGGACCGAACGCGGCGTAGGCTATGTCCTCGATGCGGCTTAGCGAGCTCTGGCGCACCACCACTTTCCGCCTGACATTGGTCTATGGCCTGGTGTTCGCGGTGGGCGTGGTCGCCCTTCTGGGCATGGTCTATCTACAATCGGTGGTCTACCTGACCCGTCGTGTGGACGGCATCCTGTACACTGAGGCCGCCGCCCTGGCCGCCTCGCCGCCGGCCCAGCTCCGTGACCGGATCGACACCGACCTGTTGCTGAATGGCCCAAACACCAACGTCTTCGCCCTGTTCTCGGCCAACGGCGGATGGATCGCCGGCAACCTGCGCAACCAGCCGCCCGGGCTCGCGGTCGACGGCAAGCCGATCGAGATCCCGCCCACCGCCACCTTCCCCACCCATGCCCGACTGATCGCGCGACGTCTGCCCTCCGGCGAGGAGCTGGTGGTCGGGCGCGACATCAACCAGCTGCGCGAGATGCGCGCCATCGTCGCCAACGCGCTGGTGTGGAGCGGCGTCTTCATCCTGATCGCAGGCTTGGCGATCGGCACGGCGCTAAGCATTGGGCCGATCCGCAGGCTCCGGGTGTTGCAGGCCACAGGGCGCGACATCGCTGCGGGCAACCTGACCCGACGCATGCCGATCAGCCAACGCAACGACGAGCTCGACCTCTTCGCTGGAACAGTCAATTCGATGATGAGCGAGATCGAGCGCCTCATGGCCGAGGTGAAGGGGTCCACGGACACCATCGCCCACGACCTGCGCACGCCGCTCACCCGAGCGCGCTCGCAACTGCACCGCCTGCAGCAGGCCGAGCACCCGGACCGTGACGAGATCGCCCGCGTCACTGCTGAGATCGACGAGGTGCTGGAACGGTTCCGCGCCCTGATGCGCATCTCGGAGCTGGAGGCGCGCGGCCGGCACGCGGGCTTTGCCCCGACCGATGTAGCGCAGGTGCTCACGCAGGCCGTGGAACTCTATCAGCCGTTGGCGGAGGATGGGAGCGTTACCCTTGCGCTGGCGGCCGACCATTCCGTCGTGATTGATGCCGACGCGAAACTGCTGTTCGAAGCCGCCAGCAACCTGATCGATAATGCGATCAAGTTCGCCGGCCCAGGCGGCGTAGTTCAGGTGCGGCTTGAGGACGATCGCGGGTCGCCCTGTATTGTGGTCGAGGACAACGGCCCGGGGATTCCCCCGGAGGAGCGCGTGACCGTGCTGCAGCGTTTTTATCGTGGCGAGCGGGACCGGCTGACCGCCGGCTCGGGCCTTGGCCTGACCATCGTCTCAGCGATTGTGCGACTGCATAGCTTCACGTTGACACTGAGCGACGCCGATCCTGGCTTGCGAGCCGTGATCTCGTGCGGTCCCTGACGAGCAGGTTCTCACCCCACCCAATCGCCTCGATCCGGTGAAACTTAATTCACTGGCTCCTTGCGTGTCCCGGCGTAATTTCAGCCTCGCCGGGCGCTGCCCGCAGCCACCACCCCTCGACACCAGGGCGGCGTCCCGGCTCCCTGGCTATCATCCGTAGACGGAGCTCTGATAGATGCTGGCGATCGTGCGGCTTGCGCTGCGGCGGCCGTACACCTTTGTCGTACTGGCGATCCTGATCGTGATCCTCGGCCCGCTGGCCGCGATGCGTACACCCACGGACATCTTTCCCGACATCAAGATCCCGGTGATCGCCGTGGTCTGGACCTACCGCGGCCTGCCGCCCGACGACATGTCCGGGCGGGTGATCTACTATTATGAGCGGCAGCTGTCCTCGAGCGTCAACGACATCGAACACATCGAAAGCCAGTCCCTTCCGGGGATCGGCATCGTCAAAATCTTCTTCCAGCCGGGCGTCGACATCCGCACCGCCACCGCCCAGGTCACCTCGATCTCGCAGACGGTGCTGAAGCAGATGCCGCCAGGCATCACCCCGCCGCAGATCCTGAACTACAACGCCTCCACGGTGCCGATCCTGCAGCTGGCGCTCTCCAGCCCGACCATGTCCGAGCAGCAGCTGTTCGACACCGGCCAGAACTTCATCCGCCCATCGCTTGCCGCCGTCGCCGGCGCGTCGATCCCGTCGCCCTACGGCGGCAAGGAGCGGCAGATACAGGTCGACCTGAACCCGCAGGCGCTTCAGGCGAAGGGGCTGTCGGCGCAGGACGTGGGCGCGGCCCTGTCAGCCCAGAACCAGATCGTTCCAGCGGGCACCGCGAAAATCGGCGGCTTTGAGTACAACGTCAAACTGAACAACAGCCCCGACGCGGTGGAAGACCTGAACAACCTGCCGGTCAAGACCGTGGGCGGGGCGACCATCTACATCCGCGACGTGGCCCACGTCCGCGACGGCTATCCGCCGCAGCGCAACGAGGTGCGCGTCGACGGCCGCCGGTCGGTGCTGATGAGCGTGCTGAAGACCGGGTCCGCCTCCACGCTGGCTATCATTTCCGGGGTGAAGGCAATCTTGCCGCGACTGCAGGAATCCCTGCCGCCGTCCCTGCACATCGCCTTCCTCAACGATCAGTCGGTGTTCGTGAAGGCGGCCATCTCCGGCGTGGTCAAGGAGGGGGTGATCGCCGCGGCGCTGACCAGCCTGATGATTCTGCTGTTTCTCGGCAGCTGGCGCTCGACGGTGATCATCGCCATCTCGATCCCGCTGGCCGTGCTGTGCTCGATCACCGCGCTCTCGGCCTTGGGCCAGACCCTCAACATCATGACCCTCGGCGGATTGGCGCTGGCCGTCGGAATCCTGGTCGACGACGCCACGGTGACCATCGAGAACATCAACTGGCATCTGGAGCGGGGCAAGGAGGTCAAGACCGCCATCATGGACGGCGCGCATCAGATCGTGACGCCTGCCTTTGTCTCGCTGCTGTGCATCTGCATCGTCTTCATACCGATGTTTTTCCTGCAAGGCATCGCCGGTTTCCTGTTCGTGCCGATGGCCGAGGCCGTGATGTTCGCGATGATCGCCTCGTTTGTGCTGTCGAGGACGCTGGTTCCGACCATGGCCATGTATCTGCTGAGACCGCACGATTTGGGGCACTCGGAATATGTGATGGAAGACCATGGCCATGGCGTGCGGCATGCGACGTCTCACAATCCGCTGATCGCCTTCCAGCACCGGTTTGAACAAGGATTCTCCAAAATTCGCGGAGCCTATCGCGGGATCCTGGCGCTGGCGCTCGAAAGTCGCAGACCCTTCATCATCGGCTTTTTGGGTTTCATCGTCCTGTCCTTCGCCCTGATTCCGGCGTTGGGCCAAAACTTCTTTCCGAATGTCGATTCCGGCGAAATGACACTCCATGTCCGCGCGCCCGTCGGCACCCGCATCGAAGATACCGCGGCCCTGTTTGACGGCGTGGAGCGGGCGATCCGGGAGGCCATTCCGGTCGACCAGGTGAAGTCCATCGTCGACAACATCGGCCTGCCGGTCAGCGGCATCAACCGCGCCTACAGTAACACCGGCGGCATCGGCCCGCAGGACGGCGACATCTACATCACGCTCACGGAGCACCATAAGCCGACGGCGGACTACGTTAAGGCGTTGCGCAGACAGCTCCCACAGCGGTTTCCCGGATCGACCTTTTCCTTCCTGCCGTCAGACATCATCAGTCAGATCCTGAACTTCGGCGCGCCGGCCCCGATTGATGTCCAGGTCGCTGGTCCCAACCGCGAACAGAATCTGGCCTACGCCAACGAACTGTTGCGGAAGCTGACGGTCATACCCGGCATGGCCGATGTCCGACTGCAGCAGTCGACCCACTATCCGGAACTCAAGGTCGACGTCGACCGGACCTTAGCCGGAAACCTGGGCATCAATGAGCGCGACGTGACCAATACGCTGGTGACCACGCTGTCGGGCAGCTTCCAGACCGCGCCGGCCTTCTGGCTCAGCCCGCGGACGGGGGTTTCCTACCCGATCGTGATTCAGTCTCCGCAGCAGGACGCCAACAGCCTCTCCAAGCTGGAAAACATCCCGATCACGGCCGGCAAGCCAGGTGACATGCAGATCCTCGGCGGCATCAGCACCATCAGCCGCGGCGACTCCGATGCGGTGGTGTCGCACTACGCGATCCAACCGTCTTTCGACATCTACGCCACCACCCAGGGCCGCGATCTCGGCGGCGTGGCGAGTGCTGTGCAGCAGGTGCTGAAGTCCACCGCCAGCGACCTGCCCAAGGGCGCCACGGTTACGTTGCGCGGCCAGGTGACGACCATGAACAGCGCCTTCGCCGGCCTGCTGTTCGGGCTCGTGGGCGCCATTGTGCTGATATACTTGGTCATCGTTGTGAACTTTCAGTCCTGGATCGATCCCTTCATCATCATCACCGCGCTGCCGGCGGCGCTGGCGGGCATCGTCTGGACGCTGTTCACCACGGGAACGCCGCTGTCCGTTCCGGCCCTGACCGGAGCGATCATGTGCATGGGGGTGGCGACGGCAAACAGCATCCTGGTCGTCAGCTTCGCCCGCGAGCGGCTGACAGAATTCGGCGACGCGGCGAGGGCCGCCATGGAGGCGGGATTTACCCGATTCAGGCCGGTGCTGATGACCGCCCTGGCGATGATGATCGGCATGGCGCCCATGGCTCTGGGTCTCGGCGAAGGCGGCGAGCAGAATGCGCCCCTGGGCCGCGCCGTGATCGGCGGACTGCTGTTCGCCACCGTCGCCACCCTCTTCTTCGTTCCCGTGGTGTTCGCTATCGCCCACGGCCGCATGGCGCACGCGGCCCAGCCGGAAACGCCCCACGATCCCAGCCTCGGTGATGCCTATGTCCGTTGAAAACGCGCCGCCCCATCACGGTCTGGCCGTGGACCACAGCCGCCTGCGGCGCGTCGGCCTGATCGCGCTCGTCATCGCCGTGCTGGTGGTGGCCTTCGGCCTGATCAGCCGGGGCTTGGCCAGCCAGCAGCTGAAAGCCACCACCCTGGCCGATTCCGTCCCAACAGTGAGCGTGATCCGCCCGACCGTGAATGGCGGCGACCAGGCCCTGACCCTGCCAGGCGACGTACAGGCCAACGACGACGCGGTG
>Ga0302325_10023508_pt1 | contig 12843 bp, 14 predicted proteins | sample Palsa_T0_2_FD_201948 | JGI IMG/M metagenome (GOLD analysis project Ga0302325, IMG submission 201948) | Peat permafrost microbial communities from Stordalen Mire near Abisko, Sweden - Palsa_T0_2 | ecosystem: Environmental > Terrestrial > Soil > Palsa > Peat permafrost | place: Sweden: Abisko... | reverse complement strand
ACTATTGTGCGCCATCCCCCAATGCCGCAGAGCAGGAATGGAGACGGCAAATGACTTCCAGACTTCGCCACATCGCGATCATCGTTGACGATCCCGAGCTGGCCGCGACATTCTTCGAGAACGCGTTTGGCATGACGCGGGCGGGCACGGCGCGGCGCGGCATCTATATGTCGGACGGCACCATGAACGTGGCGCTATTGAAGACCGAAGGCAACGAGAAGCCGGGCCTTTATCATTTCGGCATGTGGGTCGATGACCTCGATGAGGCGGAGAAGAAGGTCACCGATGCGGGAGGGAAATATCTCGCCGGCCGCCCGACATCGCCGAATTCATTCTATGAGGCGAAGTATCGCGCGCCGGACGGCGTGGTGTTCGATCTGACCCATCACGGCTGGGCCGGAGCCACCAAGGAAGTCACGGCGAAATCCTGATTGGCCAGCTATCCCGACCGTATCGTCGTCATCGGCGCTGGGCCTGTCGGGCTTTGCCTGTCGCTGGCGTTGGCGCAAGCCGGCCAGCAGGTCTGTCTTCTCGAAGCCCTGGGCGACGATAATTTCCTTGAACAGGTGCCGCGCGCCGGCACCAATCATCCGGCGACGCTGGAGATGCTCGACCGGCTTGGGCTTTACGAGAAGCTCGAGCCGCGCGGCATCATCGCGCCGGAATTTCAGTACTGGGACCGGGCCGAAGGCAAGCTGATTGCCGCCTTCGATCACGCGTTTCTGAAAAACGACACGCGTTTTCCTTACGTCCTGCAATGCGAGCGCATCAAGATTGTCGAGGAAGCGCTCAAGATGGCGAAGGCGCATCCCAACATCGATTTACGCCTCAAGACCGAATTCGTCTCGTTCGAGCAGGATGCTGACGGCGTGAAGGCGCATACTGTTAATGAAACAGGCGAAAAGGAAACGTTCGAGGGACGCTATCTCGTCAGTGGCGAGGGCGCGCGCAGCATCGTGCGCAAGGACCTCGGCATCGCGTTCGAAGGCTTCACTTACGATGACCGCACGCTGAACATCGAAGTAGCTTACGATTTCCGCCAGCACGGCTACGCGCACCGCAATTACATTTCCGATCCAAACGAGTGGTCGAACCTGTTTCACTGGAAGGGTCCGCCCGACCGCTGGCGCGTGCATTTCCCCACCGATCCGAAGGCCGATGAGGCCGAGTTGATGCGGCCGGAGGCGTTGCAGGCGCGGTTGCAGGGCTTCCTGCCGACCGGAAAGCCGTTCGAGATCGTCGGCAGCAACCTTTATGTGGTGCACCAAAGAGTCGCGGATAAGTTCCGCGCCGGCCGCGCTATTCTCGCCGGCGACTCGGCACACGTGAATAGCCCGATCGGGGCCATGGGAATGAACTCCGGCATCCACGACGCGATCAATCTTGCCGACAAGCTGATCGCCGTCGCCCGTGGTGAAGCTGACGAAGCCGCGCTCGATCGTTACGCGCGGCAGCGGAGACACGTTGCAGTCGCGCATACCCAGGCGCAGACAATGCGCAATAAAAAGCTGCTGGGCGAGAAGGATCCGGCAGTGCGGCAGCGCAATCGCGATGAGCTTCGCCGGACGGCGGACGATCCGGTGCTGGCGCGAAAATTTTTGCTGCGCACGGCTTTGTTTGAAAGCCTCAAGGAAGCCGAAGCCATTCCTTAGGCTATTGGAGATTACGGTGAAGGGCGTCGCGCTTGCACTATGGCTGTCTTTGTTCGCGGCATGTCCGGTCGCTGCGCAATCGGGCAACTGGCCGGATCATCCGATCCGGCTCGTCGTGCCGTTTCCGCCCGGCAGCAGCTCCGACATCGTTGCCCGGATTGTTGCGCAGGGGCTGAGCGGCAAGCTTGGCCAGCCGGTGGTGGTCGAAAATCATCCAGGTGCGAGCACTGCACTTGGTGGCGAATACGTCGCCCACTCCCCTCCGGACGGTTACACGCTCGGTCTCGTCAATACGAGCTCGACGATCACGCAGAGCCTCAATCCGGCGCAGAGCTTCGACGTCGTGAAGGATTTTGCACCGATCTCGATGCTCGGCGCTTCGCCATTCGTTCTTGCGAGCTATCCGGGCGTGCCGGTGCAGACGACGAGGGAGCTGATCGCGCTGGCGAAAGCCGAACCGGGTAAACACACCTTTGCCGAAGCCGGGCAGGCGACGCTCGCTAATCTGGCCGGCGTTCTTTTCACCAAGCTTGCCGATGTCCAGATCACCGCTGTTGCCTATCGTGGCACTGAGCAGGAAGTGCCGGATTTGATTGCCGGCCGGGTCGATACCGCTTTCGTCACCATTCCGCCGACCCTGTCGCTCATTCAGCAAGGCCGGGTGCGGCCGCTGGGCGTGACCGGCGCCAGTCGCAGTCCGGCACTGCCGGATGTGCCGACGATCGCCGAGGCCGGGCTGTCTGGTTACGAAGCGGTGCTGTGGCAGGCCATCAATGCGCCCGCCGGGACGCCGGCGTCGATTGTGACCAAGGTGAATGCCGCCATAAACGCACTGTTAGCGGAGCCCGATACGATCGCGGCAATGAACAAGGTCGGGGTCGAAGTTCAGGCCAGCACGCCGCAACAGCTGGGCGAACGCGTCGCCGCTGATTTCAAGAAATGGCATGACGTGATCGCAGCGGCCGGTATCAAGCCTGAATAGGTAGCTGTCTTGACGCTTTACGGAAGCGGGAGGATGCTGCCCGCCAATCGACACTAATGCTTGGAGGTTTCCCATGGTCGCTCGGCTTCGTCACATCGCCCTGTCCGTATCCGATCCGGATAAGGCGGCTAAATTCTTCGAGGAAGCTTTCGGGATGAAGCGCGTCGGCAAGGCCGGCATCGGCTGCTACGTTTCCGACGGCACCATCAATGTCGCGCTGTTAAAATACGAGACGGGCGAAGTTCCCGGGTTCCCGAACAACTATCTCGGTCCCGTGCATTTCGGCATGTGGGTCGACAATCTCGAGGAAGCGACCAAGAAAGCAACCGACGCCGGCGCCACTTATTTTGGCGGCGCGCCGAAGGACAATCCGCACGCGTTCTATGAGGTCAAATACAAGAACCCGGATGGCATCATATTCGACCTGACGCACAATGGCTGGAATGGCGCGGTGAAGGAAGTCGTTCCCGCCGAAGCCAGCAAGGTCGCCGCGGAATAATTTTTCCCTGGCGCGATCGCATCAGCCGCGCCAGGGCAAGTCCGACGCATCTTCGACAAAGAACCAAGCGCCCTCGCCAAGTTCGGCGGGAAATCTCGCGGCGATTCCGGCTTCGAGCGCATGCCATTCGAGATTGGCATCATCGACCGCTGCTTCCGCGGTGGCGAGCGATTTTACCTGCAACGCATAGCCAATCATGAACGGCAGCGTCGGGAATGCAAGCTCCGGTAATCGCTCCGCTGCCAGCGTATGGGACACGAGGTTGATGCCGCCGCGATCGAGCCGGATCAATGCCCCCGCTCCGCTCGGAGTCCGTGTAGCCGCCCGGCCGGTGAAGCGCGAAAACCGCTGTGCCGCTTCTTCGACATCCGCGACGGCGATGGCGACATCGATGAGGCCAGTTGTGCCGTTGGGATGCGACAGCCAGCGCGGCTGCCATACAGCATGCTCGGTATGGTGGGTCAGCATCTGGATGCGTCCTTCCGGCATCACGCCCGGTTCGACGCGGGCAATGGTGAAGGCCGCCGTACTCTGGCCCGTCTCGATCGCAACCGGCCGCGACATTCGGACGAGTTCGCGAACTGCAAAATTATTAGCGGTGAGACGGAGGTGTGCTGTCTCGGCGTCAGCCACAGCGAAGGCCGCGAGATGCATTCCGGCGTGGCGCTCGAGCGCTGCATCGAACTCGCGGGACAATGGCGTGTCGGAGGTTTTGAAGAGGACTTCCGTGTAGCCGCGCTCGAACATCACGGTGACGTTGCCGGTGCCGGTCGGGCGCGTACCGCCGGCGGGATCGGGATTGACTTGAATGGACACCGGCGTCGGCGCAAAGCCGCATCGCACTAGCGCCTTGCTTGCAGCATCAGCATCGCGCACGAAATGGGCGACATGGTCGAGAAAAATTTCATCGCCAACAGGGAGCTGGCGATCGGCTTCGTCTTTGGTTGGCGTCGCTGACAAGCTGTTACTCGGTGCCGGCGATTCCGGCCGCGTCGACGACCTTGCCCCAGCGGGCAATTTCCGATTCCAGGAAAAGTTGAAGTTCGGCCGGCGAGCCTCTGCCGACGGGATTCATGCCGAGGTCTTTCAGGCGGCTGCGCAAATCCTCCATGCCAACGATCGTATTAATCGCATCGTTGAGCTTGATCAGGATTGGCTGAGGCGTCCCGCTCGGTGCGATCACACCTTGCCAAGCAGCAAGATCAAAACCGGGAACGGCGTCGGCAAGCGGCGGCACGTCGGGCAAGGAGGGAAATTGCTGTTTGGTGGTTACCGCAAGCGCGCGCAGCTTTCCCGCGGTGATCAGCGGTAGCGCGGGACCAAGATCGCTGAACATGAACTGAATGTAGCCGCCCATCAGATCGGTCAGCGCCGGCGCCGTGCCGTGGTATGGCACGTGGGTCGCTTTGATCCCGGCCATACCGGTGAACAGCGCGGCGGCCAAATGGTGGAAGGCGCCGATGCCGCCGGAGCCGTAGCTGAGCGGCCTTGTTTTTGCGAGCTTGATGAGGTCGTCGACACTTTGCACCGGCGACGATGTGTTGACGACCAGGACGAACGGCACGGTGGCGACCAGCGCAACCATGGCAATGTCCTTGACCGGATCGTAGGGCAATTTCTTGTAGAGCGTTGCATCGATGGCAAGCGACGACACCGACATCATGATGGTGTAGCCGTCAGGCGGCGACTTTGCGATGAAGTTTGTCGCGATCACCGTTCCGGAGCCCGGCCGGTTTTCGACGACGAACGACTTACCCAGCCGCGTTTCGAGCTTTTGTCCCAGCAGGCGAGCGAGAATATCGGTGCCGCCGCCGGGAGCGAACGGCACGATGAAGCTGACCGGATGGCTCGGATAATCTTCGGCATCCTCCGCGCGCGCCACGCTTCCAGCCATCGCGGGCAGCGCGATGGTGAGCAATGTGCGGCGGGACAGCAGGGACATGCGCGTTCCTATTCGGTGCCGGCGATACCGACCTTTCGCACCAGGTCACCCCAGTGCCCGATTTCCGATTTCACGAAATGCTGGAGCTCCTCGACTGACGGCGTTTCGATTGGAATGAGGCCCATCGTGATCATCTGCTGCCAGATATCGGGCGACTTGATGGCCGCTTTGATGGCGTCGTGCAGCTTGTCGACGATCGGCTTCGGCGTCCCGCTCTGCGCTACAATGAGATGCCAGGAGACAGCTTCGAACCCTGGCATGGTGTCGGCAATGGGCGGCACGCCCGGCAATACGCCGACGGGCGTTTTTGACGACACGCCGAGCGCGCGGATTTTGCCTGCAGCGATCAGTGGCGGGGTAATCGCAGTGTCGGCAAAGAACAGCTGGATTTGATCGCCCATAATGTCATTGAGCGCCGGCGGCCCGCCTTTGTACGGCACGTGGACCATATTGATCCCCGCCGTGCTTTTGAGCATTTCACCGGCAAGATGCGGCACCGCGCCGGTGCCGGTCGAGCCGAACGACAGCTTGCCGGGATTGGCTTTGCCGTAAGTGATCAGTTCGGGGATAGTTTTGAATGGTTCAGCCGGATTGGTCACCAGCACGAACGGGACCTGGCAGTACAGCGCGATCGGCACGAAGTCGGCTTCCGGGTCGTAGGACAGCTTTTTGTAGAGCGTGACATTCGTGGTCATCGTCCCGCTCGGTGCATCAAGCAGCGTGTAGCCGTCAGCCGGACCGTGAGCGACGTCGTTGGCGGCAAGCACGGTGCCGGCGCCGACCCGTTCTTCGATGAGAACCGGCTTGCCGAGGCGTTCGGACAGTTTCGGCGCCATCGCACGCGCGATGATGTCCATGGCGCCACCGGCGGCCAGCGGGATCAGGATGGTGATCGGGCGGGTCGGGTAATCATCGGCCGCTGCGGGGGCAACATGCACGACGAGGGCAAGCGCCGCGAGGGCTATAACGAGAGGCGATGCCCATGATTTTGCGTCCATTGGGTCGTCCCGTTACTCCAATACGACCGGCATTTCCGACCGTTATTTGTCTGTAAAGAACGCCAATGGACCGGCTTCTGCAAGCGATTTTGCTTTGCGGTAGCGCGGCTTATTGGCCTTTCTTGACAAGGGGCTAGGGGCCCCGCCATAAGGACGCCGGTCCAGCAGCTATTTGTGCGTCTTTGGCGCGGGTGCTGGTAACCATCAGCAGAAACGACTGCAAGAAGCCGGTCCGGATGCTAATCCGAAGATCGGGTATCGAACACGAGGAATAAAGATGTTCGCGGTCTTTAAAACAGGCGGTAAGCAATACCGGGTTGCCGCCGACGATGTATTGAAAGTCGCCAAGCTCAAAGGCGAGCCCGGCGAGATCGTCGAGTTCGGCGAGGTGCTGGTTGTCGGCGGTGACAACGTCAGCCTGGGCGCGCCGACCGTTTCAGGTGCTACGGTTGCGGCTCAGGTGCTGGAGCAGGGGCGCGGGCCGAAGATCATCGCGTTCAAGAAGCGCCGCCGGAAGAATTCGCGCCGCAAGCGCGGCTTCCGCGAGGAATTCACGCTGCTTCGCATCACCGAGATTTTGACCGACGGTCAGAAGGCGAACAAGGAAGCGCCACCAAAGCGCGCCCGAGCCCCCAAGCCGGAAACGGCTGCGGCAGCGGAAGGCGAGGAAAGTGCGGTTGAGGCTTCGGCGCCGACCGCGAAGAAGAAAAAGGCTCCGGCCACCAAAAAGCCGGCAGCGAAGGGCAAAAAGAAGTGACCACGTGACGTGGATCAGTGACGGTTCTGTCACTAATCCTATATAGGACTTGGGCAAGAACGGTTTGGAGGCCAGCGATGGCACACAAAAAAGCAGGCGGTTCCTCGCGTAACGGCCGTGACTCGGCGGGTCAGCGCCTCGGGATCAAGATTTTCGGTGGCGAAGAGGTCATCGCCGGTAACGTGATTGCGCGTCAGCGCGGCACCAAATGGCATGCCGGCCGTAACGTCGGCATGGGTCGAGACCACACTTTGTTCGCGAAGATCGACGGCAAACTTGAGTTCCGTACCAAAGCCAAAGGCCGCGTATTCGTGTCGGTATCCCCGACGGCGGATGCAGCAGCCCAGTAATACGGTGGATCACACGAGGTTCGCCGGCACCTAGTCGCCCGGCGGACCCGAATGGGCTCCGAGAGAAGGGGGACCGGGATGCCGGTTCCCCTTTCGGTTTTCTCAAGGAGCAATGCAATGACTCTGACGGAAGAGGTTGTTGCTCAGACACCGCGTCGGCATGAAATTCCCGTGCTCAAGACGGAACGGCTTACCTTGCGCGCGCCGCGTCTTGCCGACGTGAGGGCTATCACCCAACTCGCGAACGATCGCCGCATTGCCGAGAACGCGGCCCGTATTCCGTATCCTTACGGCACGGAAGATGCCGAACATTTCGTCGCCTCGGTCAATCACCGCGACGGCGAGGCATGCTTCGTCGCTGTTTGCAGCGGCAAGCCGATCGGGATCTGCAGTGTCGATCTGCGCGAGGACGGTGCCGAACTCGGTTACTGGCTTGGCGCTCCGTATTGGGGTCTCGGCTTAGCCACCGAGGCCGCACGTGCGGCGATCGACTACGCGTTCGGCGATTTCGGTCACGAGGCATTGCTGTCCGGCGCGCGGGTCAGCAATCCGGCGTCGCGCCGTGTGCTGGAGAAGTGCGGCTTCCAGTGGACCAGCGTGCGTCTGGTGCGCATCCGCGCCATCAATTCCGCGGCTCCGATCGATCGCTTTCGGCTCGATCGCGGATTGTGGGAATCGCTGAAGTCATGGCGGCCCGCGAAACGTGTCGCTTGAAATACCGCTATTGATCGTTCGGTCCGGCGTGGAACATCGGCGCGAGTTTGGCGACCAGCGCCGGTCCGAACGAGCCCTGCGGATTGGACGGTGGTACGCGATCCATCAGCTCCCAGCCCTGGATCAGGATGCGGGCGTGATTGAACGCCTCCTGGAAATCCTTGCCCGGCAACAGGCTCTGCCGGAACAGGGCATCGCCGAAATAGGTCCAGTCCCGCTCCGGCGCGCAGCCGAACGAGGTGCTCTTCTCGTCGGACGCCGTCATCACGATGGTGTTGTCGTTTTGCAGCGGGGCCACGAACGTGCCTGAATAGCAGGCGGAAACGATAACGATGCGGTTTTTGATGCCCTCGTTGTCGAGCGTCGACGCCAGTTGCTGCGGCGTCAGTTGCGTCGACGTGTTCGCGGGGAGCTCGAGCGCAAAGCCGTGCTGATCGCCGTGCGATGTCATGAAAATCAGCAACACGTCTTTATCTTTATCTATCATGCTGCCGATGGCATGAACGGCAGCAGAGAGATTCTTCGGGTTGGCCAGCGGGACGCTCGAGACCGTCTCGCGGTTGTTGATCAGGTGTAATGTCCGGTTCTTGATCGGCAGCACGGTGCCGATCGACGCCAGCGCACCATTGAGCTCTTTGACAAAAACGTCCTGGTCTGCCCAACCGGCCAGCCCGATTGCGTAGATGTCGGTGGTTTCTTTACGAGGCGTCGCGAGGCTTGCGACCTCTGCGCTGAGCAGGTCGGTCTGCTTTTCCTCGATTTGCGCGACCTCATGCTCCGTGCCGTACTTGGCATAAAAATATTCCCACCAGTTCGCGGTGCGGACATCGAAGCCGGGCGCAACGAAAACCGGCGCATCCGGGATAATCGAATGCGCGGCAAACAGCGCGACCCACAGGGCAGCGGTTCGCGACAGCGCGCGCAGCCGAGACTCCGGCTGCAAACTAGCGAGCACGCTGGACAATGCGCCGAGCCACCAGAGGATCTGGATCGCGAAGATCATGGACGCGATCGCGGCGCGCGACCAGAACGCGTTCAATGCGGCTGCGGAGACAAGGAACGGACCGCCGATCTGGATCAACGCCGTAGCAATGTCGGCGATCATCGAGAGAATGAACATGGCCGACAGCGCGCTGGCCCGCGCCGCCGGGCGCACGAACAGCGCCGCGACGGCAAGGGCAAGCGCGAGCCAGGCAACAATGGCGTTAAGACCGTAAGGATTGAAATGCGCTGGCCCGCCAGCGACGCCCGCAAACTGGAGGGCGACGCGGGCGGCGGCCAAAACGATCGTCCAGCCGAGCAGCGTCGGTAGCCCAGCGAGTGGCGGATCAGGCGTCCTCCGCCAGATCGCGGCCCGTGCCGCAAGCTTGAATACTGCCCACACGCTTACCATTCTCCACGAGCTTCTCGGCGGTGAGCCGTTTGGCTCGCTCCGGGTTTATCCGATGGCAGATTGTCTTCTGTCTATAGGAGCCCGGCGGGGGCCTGCGTGTTGAGAGCCATTGCGCGAAGACTGCCAGCGAACTACGGAATGCGGCATGAAATTCCTCGATGAAGCCAAGGTCTATATCCGCTCCGGTGCTGGCGGTAACGGGTGCACCTCGTTCCGCCGCGAGAAGTTCATTGAATTTGGCGGACCGAATGGCGGCGATGGCGGGAAGGGCGGCGACGTCATCGCCGTGGCGGTGGACGGCCTCAACACCCTGCTCGACTATCGTTACCAGCAGCACTTCACCGCCAAGAACGGCGGTGGCGGCATGGGCAAGGATCGCCATGGCGCCAACGGTCCGGATGCCATCCTCAAAGTGCCGGTCGGCACGCAGATTTACGAAGAAGACGGCGAGACACTGCTGGCCGATTTCACCGAGGTCGGCGAACGCATCACGCTCGCGCACGGCGGCAATGGCGGGTTCGGAAACGCCTACTTCAAGTCATCGACCAACCGCTCGCCGCGTCGCGCCAATCCGGGCCAGCCTGGAACGGAAATGACGATCCGGCTGCGGCTCAAGCTGATTGCCGATTCAGGTATCATCGGCCTGCCGAATGCCGGCAAATCGACGTTCCTCGCCGCGGTCAGCGCGGCAAAACCGAAGATCGCAGACTACCCGTTTACAACGCTGCACCCGCAGCTTGGTGTCGTGAATGCGGACGGCCGCGAGTTCGTGCTCGCCGATATTCCCGGCCTGATCGAAGGCGCCCATGAGGGCATTGGTCTGGGCGATCGCTTTCTCGGCCACGTCGAGCGCTGCCGCGTGCTGTTGCATCTGATCGATGGCACCGGTGAGGATGCCGGCGAAGCTTACAAGACAGTGCGGACAGAGCTCGAAGCTTACGGTCACGAGCTGGTCGACAAGCCGGAGATCGTCGCGCTGAACAAGGCCGATGCGCTCAGCGCCGACGACATCAAAAACCAAATCGCGAAGCTCAAGCGCGTCACCAAAAAAACTCCGCTGGTGATCTCCGCGGTGAGCGGTGAGGGTGTGCGGGAAGTATTGCGCGCCCTCCTGAGGGTGATTGAGGACGCACGCAGCGCCGCCAAACCGCGCGAACCCGATACCGCCTGGCATCCGTAACGGAGACGTTCCCATGCCTCACACGTTCGTCCTGGTTCACGGTGCCTGGCATGGCGGCTGGTGCTGGCAGCGGGTCGCTGACCGGCTTCGCGCCGGCGGCCACAAGGTTTTCACGCCGACCCTGACCGGCGTCGGCGAGCGCACGCATCTGCTCCGCGCTGGCATCGACCTGAAAACCCACATCAGTGACGTCGTCAATTTGATGAAGTGGGAGAATCTGAACGGCGTTGTGTTATGCGGCCATTCCTACGGCGGGTTTGTCATCTCCGGTGTTGCCGAGCAGGCAGCGCCGGCGATCCATTCGATTGTCTTTCTAGACGCGTTCGTGCCCCATAACGGCGAAAGCGTGCAGGATCTGACTGGGCCCGCTGTGAAGGAGGGCATTACTGCCGCGTTGCAGCGCGGCGATCTCTCGATAGCGCCGAGGGCGGCGGAAGCTTTTGGCGTCAACGAAAAGGATCGCGCCTGGGTGGATCGCATGTGCGTCGGTCAGCCGGTCGCGACCTTTACCGAAAAGATTGCGCTCACTGGAGCTCGCGAACGGGTCGCGCGCAAGAGCTACATCCGCGCTAAGAGCTACGCCAATCCCGGCTTCGATAAAGCGTTGGCCGCTGCTGAAGCCGATTCATCGTGGCGCACTTACGGCGTGCCATGCGGCCACGACGTCATGGTCGATATGCCGGAGCGGCTGACGGAAATCCTGCTTGAGGTGGCGCAGTAGCCCGTCTAGTGGTGCGAGAATTTCAGCGAGCCGTCGCGTTCGATGCGCGGCAGCAGATCGATTTCCCACGCCAGATATTCGTTCATGGCAGCTTTGGTGTCGCCAGTCCGTTCGTACGGTTTGCGCCACTGATCGGCGGCTTCGTCTGCCATCTGCGCATCCTTGGAGAGCGGATAGCCCGCCGCCTGCCATGTGGCATTGCCGCCGGTGAGGACGCGTACAGGAGCATCGACCAGCGCTTTCGCCTCTGCCGCCGTGAGGCTTGCCAGCGTGCCGTCTTCCGACGTCAGCACCAGAGCGCCGCGCAGCGGAATTTTCTTCAGCGCCCGGTCGAGACGCGTGCGGATGGCAAACCACGCGCCGGGAATGTGCCCAGCGAGATAATCCCGGCTCATGGCAAGATCAATCACGGTCGCCCCGTCGCGCGACAGCAGGTCTTTCAGGGCTGAAGCATCGATTGCTTCGCCGCTTGCTGGTCCGCCATCAAGCATCGGCGCTTTTGGCCGGCCGGTTTCGGTGCCGGATTCGACCAGCACGAAAACTTCCTTCCAGCCCATTTGCCGCAGCCACGATGCGGTCATTGTCGCGCGCACTTCGGCATCATCAACCAGGACAATCCGCGCGCCGAGTGTTCCGACATATTGGTCGGTCGCCTGCACAAGTTGTCCGCCTGGGGCCGAAATCGCACCACTGACGTGGCCGGCCGCGTATTCGTCGGGGTCGCGAACGTCGAACAGGTAAAGCGTACGCTGCGGATCCTGCCGCAAGGCTTCGAATCTCGCGCGGTCGATCCGCTCGACGCCACAGTCCTGCGCGACCTTCTGTGCGGCTTGCTTCGCCCAGTCGAGCGTTTTCGCCGAAACATCCGGCGCGCGGTGGTTCTTGCCGCTATCGCAGGCAAAGCCTGCGAGGCTGTAGCCCATGGTCCCGTTGCGCAGCGCTACGACTTTGTTCGGCAGCCCGGCATTGATCAGCGATTGCGCGCCGATGATGCTGCGCGTCCGGCCGGCGCAATTCACCACGACCATGGTCTCGGGCGACGCCGCGATCTCGCGGGCGCGAAGCACAAGCTCGGCACCGGGGACGTTGATGCCGGTCGGGATCGATACCCGCGAATATTCATCGAACGGCCGGCTGTCGAGCACGACGATATTGGCTTTGTCGCGGATGAGCTTTTCGAGCTCGTTGGCGGAGATATTCGGCGTGCCGTTGGCGTGTTCGATATATTCGCCGAATGCCTTGCTCGGCACGTTGACGCCGGAGAACACTTCGAAGGCCGCCGCGACCCAGGCATCGACGCCACCTTTGAGCACGAATGTGTCCGGGTAGCCATTGCGCATCAGGATTGCAGCGGCGCGTTCGGCAAGTCCGTCGTTGTCGTCGCAGAGTACGACGCGCGTCGAACGCAGCGGCACGAGCTGCGCGAATTTGAGTTCGAGCCGGCTCAACGGAACTGAGCGCGCCAGCAGCAGGTGGCGTTGCGAGAAGATCAGTTCCTCGCGCACATCGACCAGCGCCAGCTCGCCGCCGGCGCCGATCATGCCCCGCAACTCGGCGGGGCCGATCGATGCGGTCACGTCGCTTGCTGCGGGGTCATCTGGTGCACTTCGCCGGTCTTCAAGTCGAAGCGCACGCGGTTGATCTGGTCGAGATTG
>Ga0302325_10023507_pt1 | contig 12844 bp, 6 predicted proteins | sample Palsa_T0_2_FD_201948 | JGI IMG/M metagenome (GOLD analysis project Ga0302325, IMG submission 201948) | Peat permafrost microbial communities from Stordalen Mire near Abisko, Sweden - Palsa_T0_2 | ecosystem: Environmental > Terrestrial > Soil > Palsa > Peat permafrost | place: Sweden: Abisko... | reverse complement strand
GACACCATCCTCTTGACGGCCCAGCAGACGATCGATCTGGGCGATGTGTTCAACGTGACCGGCGGGGTCAAGGATCTGACCTTGGAATTCTCCGAGCCCAACACCCAAACAGGGGATCCAACCACCGGCACCACCTACGATGGCGCTGTGGTCTCCTACATCCCCGTCCGCGAACCAACCATGCTGGGTCTGCTAGGTCTGGGCGGCCTGGCGATGATGCGTCGACGTCGCAAGGGTTCCGTCGGCGAAGCGCGGCAAGCCTAAACGCACAATTCCGCTTTCCTCCAACGTCACCTGTCAAGTAATTTCGCATGACCGGCGACGCTTTCGGTTCGTGGTTTAACCAATCAAGCGATGCGCCGACGAAGGGCGGCCAAGGCTTGGGCTACCTGCCCAACTACCGAATCCCAATCACCATGCGATGTCTGACGAAACAGCCGCATCGTGGGATACCACGGACTGTCGGTGCGCTCCAGCAGCCAGGGCCAATCCGGCAGATGCTTGAGCAGCGTCCAAGCGGGTTTGCCCATCGCTCCTGCCAGATGGGCGACCCCCGTATCGATTGATATCACCAGATCGAGATTGGCGATCAACGCCGCGGTATCGGCGAAATCGTGCAGGTCAGCAGTTCGATCGATCAGATTGAAACCGTGCGGCGGGTTCCGCGCATCGAGCGCGGCTTCTCCCTTTTGCAGACTGTAGAAGCTCGCGTCGCGCACTTGCGACAGCGGAGCCAGAGCGGCAAACGGCATCGACCGATTTCTTGGAAACGATCGGCCCGCCCACACCAGCCCGACCTTGAGGGGATGGCGATCGCCGGCAAGCTCGATGCGCCATCGCTTCACATCATTTTCATCCGGCTGCAGATAGGGCAGGGAGCGGGTAACGCTTTGTTGCGTAATTCCCAGGAGCAGGGGGAGACTCAGGAGGGCACAGTGGACATCGAATTTTGGCAAAGCGTCGCCCCAAGCCAGGCATTGTGCGGCACCGGTCGTATTCGTTAGGAGGCGTCGCAGTTGGAGTTGGCAACAGACGATCACTTTGCCGGCTCGCTGGGCGAGGTGCGGCACAAAGCGGACACATTGGATGACATCGCCGAAACCCTGATCGTCATACACCAGGATCGTGCGACCATTGAGGTCGGACCCATCCCAATAGGGTTGTTCAAAGGCCCTGCGATTCAGAGAAAAGCCTTTGCACTTCCATCGCCATTCATATTCGCGCCAGCCCTGGGCATAATCGCCCTTGAGAAGCAACAATTGCGCGAGATTGTGGTGGGCCTCGGCATAGTCCGGCTTTAGGGCGATGGCCTGACCGTACGCCAGCTCGGCATCGGTCCAATCCCCTTTTTGCAGCATTAAGGCGTTGCCGAGATTGTTGTGGGCGTCGGGATAGTTTGGGTTGAGCGCGATGCACTGTTGATAGGCGGCGATCGCCTCGTCAAATTGCCCGTTCTCTTTGAGTGCGATGCCCAGGTTGTTGTGGGCTTCGTGAAAATTTGGGTTCAGTGCGATGGCCTGCCGGAGGACGGCGATCGCCTGATCATAACGCCCGAGATCCTTCAGCACGGTCCCCAGATTATTCTGGGCGACGGGAGATTCCGGTTTCAGTGTCAGCGCCTGACCGATCAATTCCACCGCAATTTCGTTGTGCCCTCTTTGATGAGCAATCAGTCCCAGAAGGTGCAGTGTTTCAGCATGTTTGGGTTGTTGGGCAAGGATTTGGCGATAGAGGTTCTCGGCTTGCGCCAGATCACCGGCCTGATGGTGTTGCAATGCCAGATTGAAGGAGTCTTGTATGGTTGGTGGCGTCATTGTGCCTCCACGTTCAGCCGTGCGTTTGAGAACAGAGCACGGCCAGCGCGTGGGCCACGCTGGCGATCACGCCGCTCCAATCACCGGGAGTGTGTTGTCGGAATAATCGCATCGACGGATACCAGGGACTGTCTTTCCGCTCCACCAGCCATCGCCAGTCAGGCACGAATTGCAACATCACCCAGACGGGCCGGCCCAATGCGCCGGCGAGGTGCGCGACGCTTGTATCAGTGGTGATCACCAAATCCATCAGGGAGAGCGCCGCGGCCGTGTCGGCGAAATCGATTAGCTGAGGAGCGAGGTTGATCAAATGCAGGCCAGCGGGGGGGTGATTGATTTGCCGGGCAGCATCGTCTTTCTGAATACTGTAGAAGGTCGCGCCGCGAACGTCTCGCAACGGGGACAGACGATCCAGAGTAAGGGATCGGGTTCGATCTCCTTTGAAATCAGGACTCCCCGCCCAGGCGAGGGCGACGTTGAAGCCGGTTGACGAAGCGGGCTTTTGTGGAGCAATCAGATTCTTTCGCCAGGATTGAACCAATTGAGGATCGGGAAACAGATACGGAACGTCAGCGGGAATCGACTGCGGCGTTGTCTTGAAAACCATCGGCAGACTCAGCAGAGGACAGTGCAGATCGAAGGAGGGAAGAGGCTGGCCTTTGACCACGATTCGAAATCCGGCATCCGGAGTCTTGGGCAGGGTTTGGAAGATGCGCTCGAGCTCGGGCTGGCATTCAATGATGATCTTCCCTCCGTGGCGCGCGAGCAGAGGCAGGTAACGGATGAACTGGATGCTATCCCCAAAACCCTGTTCGGTGTGGATCAGTAGCGTGCGATCTTGCAGCGGGCTGCCGTCCCATTGCGGCTGGGAAAAGTTTCGCCGCGGGGAGGGGAAGTCCTTGCATTTCCAACGCCATTCCAGCTCTTTCCAACCTTCCTGAAAGTCACCCCGAGCCAGGAGCGCATCGGCAAGATTGTAATGGGCTTCGGCGAAGCTGGGCTTGAGAGCGACCGCTTTCCGATGTTCGGCGATGGCTTCTTCAAGTTGTCCGTTGCCTCGCAGCGCATCGCCAAGATTGGTATGGGCATCGGCGAAATCGGGGCTGATGGCGATGGCTTGTCGATAGGCGGCGATCGCCTCATCGATCCTTGCGAGGTCTTTCAATGCGTTCCCCAGATTGCTGTGGGCTTCGGCGTAGGTTGGCTGGAGCGCGATGGCTTTTCGTTGCGCGACCACCGCCTCATCCAGACGTCCTTGTGCCCGCAGGATCAGGCCGAGCAGACTGTGGGCGTCGGGATAATCTGGCCGAAGAGCAAGGACGCGGCGGACCAGTTCCGTGGCGGCATCGTTACGTCCAAATTGATGGGCCGTCACCGCCAGATAATGAGTCGCGCCCAGATGGTCCGGCTGGAGCGCGAGAATCTGCCGGTAAATTTGCTCCGCCTCTTGCAACCGCCCGGCCTGGTGGTGTTGCAACGCCAACTCGAACGCTTGTTGGATGCTGAGCTGCGACATGCTCTTGATCGACAATATCCGGCGCGGCGCGAGCTCTCGCAACAGGACGCAATCAGGGTCTTTGCAACGTAATCGACATCATCCCGATCACGATCTCATACGACTCGGTGTGCAGGGTCACGCTTTTCAATTCTTTCCCTGAATCCAGCGGCATATCCAGCACGGTTGCCGATCCACCGCGCGGGGAGGCGTCGTTTTCCGGCACGTATGCTTCACCTGTCCCCAATGCGACTCGCAACGGCACAGGGCCGGGGCGATGGAAGGCGTAATCGTCGATGCGGTAATTTTTGTCGATCGGCCACCAGTTCGTCGGGTTATGCAAGGGCAGATGATCGCTGGTTCCATCGGCGTAATCGACGATCAATTCGCCGTTGTCGATTTGCGATTCCATTGCGTTGGTCGAGCCGGCCATCAGAAAATATGCATGCCTGGCTCGGCCGCTAAGGGGGAAAGTCAGGCGCTTTGGATAATTATCCCACTGCGAAGTAAACGCGATGTTCTTTGCATTGGCATCTCCCGGCGTTTTGAACGGCACGCCATTGGGCGTCTTCCATATCCCCGCCGCGCCGGCGGCGCGGCGTAAGCCGCTATCATCGACGTTGTAACCCTTGGTCGGCCCGGTCCAGTCGCCGATTCCATGGATCGGTATCTGCAACGAACATGTCCGCGGCCGCGGCGAAAGATATTCGTTTCTGAAAATCTGCGTCACCTTGTCGTTGAACTGGCCGGTCAAATCCACCATGGTCCAGACTGCCCCAGCCGTCGGCGGAGGAGGCGGAATCGTTTGCACCGGTGCGCGGATTTCAAATTCAATCGGCAACCACCAGGTCAGATCTCCCTGTTTTACTTTGGCAAATGCCGTCCGATGGCCGGCTGCGCCGCCGGCTACAAAATCGAGGCGATCATTCGATTTTTGAACTTCCGAAAGCGCCTTCTGCGAATCAAGGATATCGAGCAGGGTCGCTGGCGCAAATACCGCCTGGACCTTGTCGCCGGTATCCACAGCGGTAGCGGGCGATGAATGAGCAGGCTCGGCTCCGCGCCACTTCACATCGACCTCATACGTGGCCGCCGGTTTACTCGCCGCCACTTCTATCCATGGCTGACCGATGCTCTCGTCCAGATTCTTCCACTGCGCCGCTGCTCCATTGATCGTGACGGATTCAACGCCTTCCGCGCGCGCCGGCAATTGCAGTTTCAGCCGCATCGGCTTGGGAAATTTTAATTGCACGTTCCACGATTCGCTCTGCCCGTTCCGTTTGAATTGGTATGACAAATCCTGCCGGGCGATGGAGGCGTGATCCCAATCCATCGGAAAACCTGGCCGGATCAATAGCTCGCCATCGATCGCGTTGGGCTGAATGCCGAACAGGCCCTCGACAAACGCGCGCGACGTGATTCCGGTCGGATCGCCAAAGTCGGTATACGATTCGCCGCGATATGGATCGTAAATGGAGAGATTCGGCAAATCCCCCGGCGTCATGCCCAGGTACATCGTGTCGAGCATCTGGCTCTTGAGCAGATTGAAACCCGCATCCGGCCGGCCGGCTTCCCAATACGCCAAGGCGGTATGGGTGTCCTCCGCCGTCACGACATTATTCAGCGACCACTCATACGGCATCCAATTGCTGCTGGGCAATACGGCATAATTCCCGGCCGGCACGCCCGATCCGCGCACGGGGATGTGGGCGATTGACGTATCGACATACCGCATGCACTGCCACGCCTGGAACGCGTCGGGCACGCGCGAATCAACGCTGTCATAGATCGTCCAAAGCGCCGCCGCCGGATGCAGTTGTTTTTCACCCATCACATCCAAATATTCGGCGTACCAGCCCAAATCCGGCATCCAGAGTTTCGACTGCATCGCCTGATGAATGCGATCGGCTTCCTTTTCATACGGTGTCGGATCTTCGCCGATCCATCGCGCAACTCGCGCTGCCATTCTATTATGAAATTCGTTGTATGCCGTGGCGTGCTGAGCGCCGCCGCCGTTGTATTGCAGGGCATCGCTCGCCCAGATGGCGGCGTATGCTTCGTACAGCCCATCGCGATCAAATAATCTTTTTTCCCACGCCAGATGCCGCTGAATCGTCGGCCACAGTTGCTTCGCCAAATCTTCATCGCCGGTCCACAGCAGATGGCGGAAGAGCACGTCGATATACGGCAGATTCATGTCGTAATGGGTCTGGGGAATGCTGCCGTTGCTATGCAGCATCGCGCCATCATTTTCAGCCAGACCACGCGCTGGGTTCGGCACGGCAACGGTGGGAAAATCGTCCTTGGTGTTCTGCCGGCCGGCCCAGTATTTCAAATAATCCACCGTGCGATCGTGCCAGCCGATGGCATCGCCCATGTATGGCCCCCGCCAGCCGAGCAGCGTGGTTCGCCAGGAGATCGCACCGTGCTCCCACACCGGCGGCTGCCAGCATCCATCCGCGGCGATTGCCATGGCGCTGGGCATCGCGTCGATGAACGGGTCGGGCGTATCGACGACGATCATGTCCGCCACTTCGCGGCGGTGCGCCTCCGCTTTGTCAAATTCGCCCGCCAAGTCGCTGCTATTTAGCGCTGTCACATTCCCGACCTGCCGCCAGATGGCGATATAGGTCGGCTTTGTCAGGGAGACTCTGCCGACCACCACCGGCAATCTCCCGGGGGCTGAAGCGAGCAAATCAGCCGATGAATTCATCTTTGCCGCATCACCGCCGGAAAGTTTCGCATCGTCCGATGCGCGCCCATCCATTCCCTCGGACCCGGCGCGAACCGTAAATCCGTTTCCATCGATTGCGATCACATTTCCGCTGCACTGCTGCGGCTGAAGCATTAACTGCGGGCGCAGTTCACGGCCGTTGATTTCGTCCACCTGTCGGATGGCGCTGACGTTCGCGGTTGTGATTACATCCCCCGCGGCTGGACTGCCCGCGGCACGCCGAAAACTATTGACGCCGCCATAGACGTAAATCAGTTCCGCCTGACTTGTCCCGCCGGAAATTGAGGTCTGAAGGATCATCCCCTCGCGGCCCGTCAGGCTCTCTGCAATCAGATGTAAAGTTGCGCTCCCCAACAGCGGATCCTGGATATCATAAATCAGCGAACCCGGCCGATAGCGCGTGGTGATGTGCTGGCTATCGGCGAGCCATTTGCTGCCACTCGGCGTGGAAATCGCCAGCCGCAGCACTCCGTCTTTCATCGCCCCGTTGACCAGCGCGAATTCCGGTTTGTCACCGCCATCGGCATGATAGACCGTGTGAGGCCCATACAGCGGACGATTGAACCAATGCTGGCCGTTTTCAATGACAAAATCCCTTCCATCGGGCGTATAGCGCAGGGGGCGCTGGACCGTCACTGCCAGATCGGCATCGGCTCCGCGCGCCGGCGACGTGAGAATCATCGCGAGCGTGGCTGCGGCGAAGCATAAAGAGATGCAAAACCATGCCGAGTTCGATCGTGTTATTCCCATTCGTTTTCCTCGGTCGCCATGACCCCCTTGCCACCGTTGCTTACCTGTCGCCGCAACATCTGTTTAAGAATCATTCCCTGACAGCCGCAATCCGCAATAATTGCCATGGAATTTAGGACAATTTGATGAATATTCGGGCGAAGCCCCTGAGATTTTCATTGCGATATGCTTGATTACGGTTATGATTTGCGGGATGTCCATCGTGCAAATCGCGGAAAGGGCCGGGGTTTCCAGCTCGACCGTGTCTCGCGTGATCAACAATCGCCCGCGCGTCTCTCGGAGGGCGAAGTTGGCGGTCACCGCTGCGATGCGGGAGATGAATTACACCCCATCCGACAATCGGCCCGGCCCCAAGCTGGGGCCGCGGACTTCCTCCCGCGTTCCCACGATCGCCATTCTGATTCTGGGCCCCTCATGCGCCCCGGCCGCGCCGGCGTTTGGCGAGTTGATGCAGGGCATTTCCCGCGGCGCATCGGAGTTTGGCGCTAACCTGATCTTTCGGCACGTCCGCGATGAGGAGGATCTGCCCACACAACTTGGCTCGGGCGAGATCGACGGAGCGTTGCTGCATTCATCCCTGGTTCCGACTGGTGTGGATTCGCAACTCGGGCGGCTCCCGACGGTTTGGCTCATGGGCAACCGAAAACGACCCGAATGGGGCGATCAGGTGATGGCTGACCCCTACGCCATCGGTGAACTTGCCGCCCAATATCTGATCTCTAGGGGCCATCGGAATCTCGCATATCTCAATCTAAATCATGGCCATTGGCCGTTCCGGGCCGCCGCGCTGAGTTTTTCCGACATCGCGGAGCAATCCAATGTTCCCGTCAGCGTGCTCGAAGCGGAAGGGCGTGGAGGCGAATTTTTCGACTCCTTGAAATACAGCGCCGAGGCAGGCGATCGACTGGTGCAGAGATTGGTCAATCTTCCCTCCCGGCCCACGGGGCTCTTCGTGGCGGATGACCTGCAGGTGGCATTGCTTCAGCCGGCCTTGCAACGCGCCGGCGTGGAGATCGGGTCGGGCGGGGTCGAGGTGATTTCCTGCAATAACGAGCGCCCCTATCTCATCGGACTTTCTCCCGCGCCTGCCGAAATCGACATTCACGCACAATCGATCGGGCATCGCGGCGTCGAGCGGTTGTTGTGGCGGATCAACAATCCGGATGTTGCCCAGCGGATGGTGACATTGATCCGTCCGAGCGTCGTCGATCATGATGGAAATCCGTTCGATGTCGCCCAATTGGCGAAGTGAAGGGCGGATCGATGGTAATTTTCAGGGACTTTTAGCTGTTGTGTTGATGAAAGTTAAGATGGGTTGCGTCGAATTTCCACTCCAAAATATTGCAAGTCACTGATCGCCCATCCTCGACGCTCAAGCGGCCGCTCATCGGCATTATTGCCGACGGCGTAACGGTTTCAGGACGCGACATCATTCAGGGAGCGACGGAATACATCAGCGCGCATCGGCAATGGGATGTCCACGGCGTCCTGCGTCGAACCGTGGCACAAACCACGGATTGGCCGCCCTTCGACGGGGCGATCACGGCCGGCCTGCCCTCGGATGTGTTTGATGCCATTTGTGCGCGGAGCCGATATGTCATTTCCTGTTCGAGCAGCACCGTATCCGCCAAAGCGTTCACCGTTTGCCTTGACTCGGTGGCGGCGGGAAAAATGGGTGCGGAACATTTGATCGAGTGCGGCCTGCAGCATTTTTCTTATTACGGCGTGTCGCATCTGCTGCCGTCGGTCAATCGTGCCAAGGGTTTTGTTTCCGCGGTCAATGAGCACAAACTTTCCTACATTCCTTGCCCATTCGAGTATTCCGGGCTGGAACAACCGGCACAAGGCCAGCCTTGGGTCGAACTCGCGGACTGGTTGAAGACCCTGCCAAAGCCTATTGGGATATTGGCCTTCGATGATGCGGCCGGGTACTACCTGACGGCGGCGTGTCGGTACGCAAGCATCAACGTGCCCGAGCACATCGCGATCCTTGGCGTTAACAACGATACGCTGTTCTGCGAAATCGCCTGCACACCCCTGTCGAGCATTGAGGCGGGGTTTACACGGGTGGGTTTCACCGCGGCTCGACTGCTGGATCGACTGCTGCGGGGAGAGCGTGTGAGCGAAAGCGAGCGGGTTCTGCGCCTGCCTCCCCTGGGTGTGGTCAAGCGGCTCAGCACGGATCTGCTGGCGGTCAACGATCCGCCGGTCGCCGACGCGGTCAAGTTTATCAGGGAGCACGCCTGCGATCCGTGTTCCGTGGATGATGTCGCCCACTCCTGCGCGATAAGCCGTCGGCTTCTCGAGCAGCGGTTCGCAAAAAAGCTGGGTCGTACGCCCGGCGAGGAGATCATGCGAATTCGGATGGAGACCGCCAAGCGCTTGCTGCGCCGGCCCGAGTTGCGCCTGCGCGAGATCGCCAACCTCTGCGGCTTTTCCGATGATTCAACATTTGTCCGCGCTTTTCATCACGTGTCGGGCGCGACGCCAATTGCGTATCGCCGGTCTGCGCAATTGACACATTCAGGCTGATGTCTCGCGCGAAGATTTGCGTGCGTTGAGAGGTCAATGGAGCGCGAAAATCCGCACTGACGCACGCCAACTGAGCGGTTTCTAAGCCCCTTTAGTTGAGAGAGCTATGGGGGCAGATTCATGCGCATATTGCAAATTGAATTGCGCAAAATGCCATTGTTGCTCGGTAAAACCGTGCTAGGTTAGTTGGGGAGTCGAGTTTGGCGAAAATCACCTCAAGTTAATTTTCGGGAGGTGCTCTGTGAATCAGCGGTGGAATCGGGCGAAATCAAGAGCATTTACTCTCGTTGAACTTCTGGTGGTCATCGGCATCATTGCCGTTTTGATCGGGATGTTGCTCCCGGCGCTGAGCCGCGCGCGAGCGCAGGCTCGGTTGGTGGCGTGTGCGTCCAACGTTCGTCAGATCCTCATTGCAGCGACAGCCTATGCGACTGACAACAAGGGTTCTCTGCCACCCCGCTACCAGGCTGGTGATGTACCCATCGGGACGGCGTCCGGAAACGCCAACCCGCTCGACGCGTACACCAAGATGTCTTACCAGCCGGCCATAAACGGTAACACAGCAGGCGTTACGAACTACGCCGGGTGTAATATCGGGGCGCTGATGGCGAGCGGGTATCTAGGCACCGCCTACGATCTGAACTGGCTCAATGCCAACGGCGCTGGGGGCGTGCCCAATTTCTACAGCACAACCGTCTGCCCGGTGCGCTTTGACCCTGGCTCAAACCCTTCTGACCTCGCTTCGGCGATGGGAGGGACCGGCAATAATTCCGCCGTCGACTTCATTCTCAACTCCAGCTACCTCTTCAACCCGCACTGGGCCGTTTCTACTGCCGCCCAGTCCACCTTCCCGGGTGCAACAAGCGGTACGGCTCCGTACAAGGTAACGTGGTTCACCAAGGTAGCGGCCTTTAACAGGTATAAGGCGTTGGTAACCGACATGGTCTGCACCCCATACGTGTGCGCCCACCGTTTGAATACCACTCTAAGCTTCAATGTCGGGTTCATTGATGGGCACGTCAGCACGGTCAACGACAAATTGTTTTTGCAATATGGTGGCGTGACCGGCGGAAGCAGTAGCAATCCGTGGATACGTTGGCCGTGTAATCTCAACGGAACCACGACCACCGCCTCGTACAACAATGGCTTCAATGGTGGCGGCGGCATCGGCGCGCTGGATGATGACATTGACATCCTCGAAGCCGAGGCCAACGGTGTGAATCCCACAACGACCGCGGGAGACCCTGCGGCGACGCTGTGGGCCGGAAACGGTCCTTACGTCTACCGGGTGCAGAAGTCATCGGGCGCGTTGCCTTCAGATGCTCCTGCCGACTCTTCGCGTATCTTCGTGCCCTGGCGATGAAATCTTTGGGCGATTCAGGCGGAGGGCCATATCTTTGGCCCCCGGAAACATTAGGCGGCAAGAATATTTCCTTATAGCTTTTTTGAAATTCTTTGGGAGAATCGTAAGCATCAGGCGTCCGGCGCGGTCTGAGGAGTCGCTTAGGATCGATCGCGTCCGGTCACACATCATTTGTTTTTCGGAGGAACGGGAAAATGCGGAAGAATATTGACCGATCGCGTCGTCATGTGAACCGTCGCGCGCTTCACGCAGCTCTTTCAGCCGCGGCAGCCGTGGCGGGAATTGGAATTGCCGGACAGCATTCCCTGCGTGCGTCAACGCTGACTTGGGATCCAGGCAGCACGCCCTCAACCGGATCGGATGGCAGCGGCACATGGAACACCTCCGGAAACAGTTGGGCCAGCGGCGGCGCTGATACAATCTGGACCAACGGCACCAACATCGCCCAATTCGGTGTCGGCGGGACCGCGGGCACCGTCTCCCTCACCACCCCCATCACGGCCGGTGGCGTGAACTTTGGCCTGACCGCCGCGGTCTCAACCCCCGCCACCTGGACGGCCGGAACTTCATCGATCTCGGTCAACAGCGCATCGGGATTGGCGGTCGGCCAGATCGTGACCGGAACCGGCATTCCGGCCGGCACTTTCATCACCTCGATCAGCGGGCTGACCGTCGGCCTGAGCGCGGTGGTCACCGGCAGCGGCGCAACGGTTTCCGCTCTGTCGCAGTACACCCTGACCGGCAGCGCATCCAACACGCTGACACTCTTGGGCGCTGGAGCGGGGGTCAATCTTGCCAGCGGCCAGTCCGCCACAATCTCCGCTCCGATCGCCGGAAGCGTGGGATTGACCGAATCGGGCTTGGGCAATCTGGTCCTCAATGGCGTCAACGGAACCAGTTCGTACACCGGCACCACCACGCTTAACTCCGGCACACTCACGTTGGACTTCACGGCAATCGGATCACCAAGCGCCAATATCCTCAATTCAGCGGGAACGCTCTCACTTGCTGGAGGCAGTCTCTTCATCAACTCCCCCAGTTCGCTCACGGCACAGACATTTGTTTCGACCTCACTGGCACAGGGAAGCACCAGCGGGATCAGCGTTGCCGGGGGCGGAGCCAGCCTGTCGTTGGGGACGTTGTCCAACAATGCTGGGTCGAGCGTTGTTTTCAACGGCCTGGCGACCACCAACACCTCTTCCGCCACGGGGGTTACCAGCAACACAACCTCCGCCAACACCAGCAATGTCAGCGCAACGGGCACCATTTCCACCAGCACCGCGGGCTTGAACACCCCCGGAATTCTGGCCACGGGAAACGGCAACAACGACTATGCCACTGTCGGACTCTACGACTGGGCTGCCGTAGCCAGTGGAAAGATCGTCGGCGGGTCGGATGTCACCGGTTTCTATTTCTATAGCAACTCGACCACCCAGTCCGGCAGCAATGTGAACTATGACGTCATCGGATTGAACGGGCAAGCCACGCCCGGTCACCCATTCGGCGGCGGAACCAACTTCTCCAGAATCGCGTCCAGCAACACGGTCGTCGTAGACAGCATTCGCTTCAACGATCCCAACTCTGCGCAGTGCGAGGTAAAATCTTCCGCGTTCGTCGAAACCGGCGGTGTGCTCATCACGCCGAACATGGGGTTTGTCAATGCCGAACTCGACGCGCTCCAACTTGCGAACCAAACCGTCCAGATTGTTCAGAACGATACCAACGCCGTGTTCATCTACGGCGCACAATACACCCTGTCCAACGGCGTGTTTGATGATGCCGGCGCCAGGGCCAGCCAAACCGATGCCATCGTGAAATCAGGCGCTGGAACCTGGGTTATCGATCCGCTGAACAACTTCTGGGAACAAAACTATGTTAACGGCAGCACGCTGACCAACGTTAACAACACCGCCTACAACTTCAGTTCACTGGGCGGCGTATCCGCCACAGGCGCCAACCAGCCCAGCACCACGAACGCTCCGTTCTACCTCAACGGCGGCGTGACGATCATCAATAGCTCCGCTGCGCTGGGCAATCCATCCACACAGCTCACCACGTTCGGCACGCCCGGCAGCGTCGATCTCAATGGCGGCTGGCTCATGGTGAATGTGGGAACTCTCTCGACAAACTCCGTCAACCTCGTCACCAGCGCGACC
>Ga0302325_10023504_pt1 | contig 12844 bp, 11 predicted proteins | sample Palsa_T0_2_FD_201948 | JGI IMG/M metagenome (GOLD analysis project Ga0302325, IMG submission 201948) | Peat permafrost microbial communities from Stordalen Mire near Abisko, Sweden - Palsa_T0_2 | ecosystem: Environmental > Terrestrial > Soil > Palsa > Peat permafrost | place: Sweden: Abisko... | reverse complement strand
TCGGGTCGACGGTGTTGTGGTCTCGGCGTTCGTTGTGGTTGGCCCGGGTGGGGTTGGCGGCGGCGTTGGCGGCCACTGCGGTGTGGGGGTATGTGTTGCTGGAACGCACCCCGAAATGGAACCCGTGGCTCGCCCCGACGATTCTTTTGGCCGGGCTGGTGCTGGGCGGGGTGCTGCTGGTGTGGCCCGGTATGCGTGGTCGTGTGAGCGTTGCCATCTCGCTGGCCGTCTTGCTGGTGGCCCTGGCCGGGCCCGCCGCGTACAGCCTCGCCACGGCCGGCACGGCGTACGCCGGAGCGATTCCCTCAGCCGGCCCATCCGGGGGGCGCGGGGGACCAGGTGGTCCAGGCGGTCGGGGTGGTTTCGGTGGTCGATTCCCCGGCCGGACCCCGGGTAGTCGAACGGGCGGCCGGATCGCCGCCGGCGGCGGTGGGGCGGGAGCGACGGGCGGGACCGGCGGTGCGACGGGCGGTTTCTTCGGCGGCCCCGGTGGGACGGGAGCGACGGGCGGGACCGGCGGGTTCTTCGGCGGCGGGACCGGCGGGTTTCCCGGCGGGCCGGGCGCTGGCGGATTTCCCGGTGGGTTCGCGGGCGGCGCGGGCGCTGGCGGATTTCCCGGTGGGTTCGCGGGCGGCGCCGGCGGGAGCCGGGGGAGTGGCGCCCGGGGCGCCTTCCCCGGCGGGAGTCCCGGCTTGGGCGGGTTGCTGAATGGCAGCAACCCGAGCGCCGTGGTGACCAAGTTCCTGGAGCAGGGCAGTGCCGGCTACACCTGGGTCGCGGCCACGATCGGGGCCAACGCTGCTGCCGGCTACCAGCTGGCCACCTCGGACCCGGTCATGGCCATTGGGGGGTTCAACGGGACCGATCCTGCACCCAGCCTGGCCCAATTCGAGCGGGATGTGGCGGCGGGAAAGATTCATTATTTCATTCGCGCAGGGGGCTTTGGCAGTGGTGGTGGCGGCGGGTCTACCGATGTGGCGCAACAGATAGCCAACTGGGTGGCGCAACATTTCTCGGCCCAAACCGTCGACCGCGTCACCCTCTACAACCTGTCGGGTTGAGGTACCTCCGGGTCGGCCTGAGTAGCACGACCCGAAAGGCCCCACCACCACGCCGCCGTGCTGTTGCCATCAAATGGCCCTCCCCCTAGCTGGGGTGGCGGTGCTGCTCGTGGTGGCGCTTGGGCTGCACCGGGTACACCGCCGGGCTTCACGCTGAGCCGAGGTGCGGTGGATCTTCGGTGTGTACACACCGAAGATCCACCGCACCTCCCAGTCAGAAGGTGTCGACCAGGCTGAGGGTCAGCGGCTGGAGGTTGTCGATTGACCGGAGGCGCACCAGCCGGCTGCCCGGGGGCATGACGATGGCCACCAGGCTCTCGTCTCGTTCCCAGTCCTGCAGCAGCTTGAAGCCGAAATCGTCATCGTTCATCGATACGACGATGTCCAGGTCGCCCGACTGCTCCAGAACCGGGCCGTCGTCGCGATGGGTCTCAGGTGCCAGCAGGATACGGACGCGCTCGGGGCCGTATTTGGTCACCGACCGGACCCGGACCCGCGGCTTGTCAGCCAGTGAGCCGAGGTCGGCGCCAATGCTCAGCCCGCGTTCGGCCACCAGGCCCTTGCGGTGGCGCCGGACGTTGTAGATGGCGAAGGAGACCCCGAAGATGAGGAAGGCCACGATCCCGAGGTTCGTCAACATGGCACGAGCATCGCGCTCGGACGAGTTGCCCGTTCGATCTAAGGAGCCAACATGCGGCCCGGGCAACAAGTTGGCTCCTTAAATCGGCAGGCGGCAGGCGGCAGGCGGCAGGCGGCAGGCGGCAGGCGGCAGGCGGCAGGCGGCAGGCGGCAGGCGGCGGCGGCGCCCGGCTGGAGCCAAGGGCTCAGCCTTCGGTCACGAAGTCGATGAGCCGCTCCACCGCCCCCACCAGCTCGGGGGCGAGATCGGCGTACGAGCGGACCGAGCCCAGGATCCGCCGCCACATCGTGGGCGGGTCGGCCACGCCCAGTTGCCGGCACACGCCGGTCTTCCAATCGGTCCCGTGGGGCACTTTGGGCCATGCGGGGATCCCCACGACACTCGGCGCCACTGCCTCCCACACGTCGATGAACGGGGTCCCGGTGACCAGCACATGGTCGTTGTCGACCTGAGCCACCAACCTCGCTTCCTTGGTACCGGGCAACAGGTGGTCGACCAGCACGCCCAGCCGCCGTCCCGGGCCCGGTGCGAACTGGGCCACCATCGCCACTAAACCGTCCAGGCCGTCGAGCCGCTCGACCACCACGCCTTCCACCCGCAGATCGTCGCCCCACACCCGTTCCACCAGTTCGGCGTCGTGGATGCCCTCGACCAGGATCCGGCTCCCCCGAGCCACCCGGGCTCGTTGCGCCGGCACCGCCGTCGACCCCGACGCCGTGACAGCAGAGGCAGCGGTAACAGCAGAGGCAGAGGGAGCAGAGGCAGCAGCCGAGGCAGGCGAAGGCGGCATCAGGGTCACGGCCCGACCCTCGATGACGAACGCACCAGGCGTGAGGCGGAAGATCCGCTCCATGCCCGTGTCCCCCCGCACCGCCACGCCGTCGCGCTCGAAGTGAGCCACCACACCGCGGAACCCGCTCGCCTTGTGCCAGACCCGCAGGCCCCGGGTGCCCGTGACCTCGGGGTAGGTGATGGCTCGGTGGCCAAACGGCTGGGCCAGGATGTCGCCGCCGTAGGGGTCCCGCCTGCTCACGACGAGGGACACTACCGACCAACTGGGCAAGAATTGGTGACCCCGGGGCGGGCCGCTTGGGATCATGGCGGCAATGAATGACGAGATGGTCGACCGCTACCTGGCCCGGATCGAATGCACTCGGCCCGAAGGTCCGACCCTCGCCGCCCTGCGGGACCTGCAGTTGGCCCATCTGTTGGCGGTGCCGTTCGAGAACCTGAGCATCCACCTGGGCGAGCCCATCGTGTTGGATGAGGCGGCGGTGGTGGACAAGCTGGTCGATCGCCGTCGGGGTGGGTTTTGCTACGAGCTGAACGGCGCGTTCGCCCTGCTGCTGCGGGCGCTGGGCTACGACGTGAGCCTTCTCGCCGCCCGGGTGTTCGACCATGACGCGCTGAGCCCCCCGTTCGACCACCTTGTCCTGCGGGTCACCCTCACCAGCCCGTGGCTGGTTGACGTCGGCTTCGGCGACCACAGCCTCGGGCCGCTGGCGGTGGACGATCCCGGGCCGCAACAAGACCCGGCCGGAGTATTCGAGGTCACCGAGACGCCCGGTGGTGACCTCGATGTGGCGAGGAACGGCGTGGCACAGTGCCGCATCGAGCTACGGCCCCGGGAATGGGTCGATTTCGTGCCCCTGTGCTGGTGGCACCAGACCTCGCCCCAGTCCCACTTCACGCAGACGCTGGTGTGCTCCCGGGCGCTGCGCTCGGGCGGTCGAGTGACGTTGAGCGACCGCCGCTTGATCGAAACGGTGGGCGGCCGGCGGGTGGAGCGGGGGTTGACCAGCGATGCCGAGGTGCTGGCCGCCTATCGCGAGCACTTCGGCATCATCCTGCCATCCGGTCCACCGCATCTCCCGCCCGCCCATCCCAAGTCAGAGGAGTGAGGTCAGGCCTGGGCGCCGGCCTTGGCCTCGGCGCGAAGCTGGTCCAGCTGACGGGGCGTGATCCGCTGCACGCTCACCAGGGTGGTTTGAACGTTGAGCTCCTGGGCGATACCGGTCGCCGCCGCCTGGTCGTCCACGATCATCAGGATCTGACCGCGGCTGGGCCGGGGGGAAACGTCAACGATGGCAAACAAGACGCGACCTTCGACTCAGCAATGTGGCCCCTTCTCAACGACACACCAGTCAGCTGCCCCTCTGAACTGACGTGACCACGCTAGCGCTCCAACCGGGGCGGGAAAACAAGCCAAGGTTCGGCGTGGTCGCCGGTAGGCTCGCCCCGGCCATGACCGACGTCACTCGCCCGCCCCGCTTCGAATCCATCGCCGCGGTGCGTGACGGCCTGCGCGATGTCCGCTACCTGGCCGACGAGGGCATCGCCGGGGTGGTGTACCTGGCCGACCGTCTGGCCAAACCGGTGCTGGTCGAGGGGCCGGCGGGGACGGGAAAGACACAGCTGGCCAAGTCGGTGGCCGAAATGAGCGGCGCCCGCCTGATCCGGCTCCAGTGTTACGAGGGCCTGGATGAGTCCAAGGCGCTGTACGAGTGGAACTACAAGAAGCAGTTGCTGCGCATCCAGGCACAGCGCGTTCGGGAGGCGGCGAGCGGCGAGAGCTGGACCGACATCGAGGAGGACATCTTCTCCGAGGCCTTCCTGTTGCCCCGGCCGCTGCTGGAGGCGATCCGGGCCACCGACCCGGTGGTGCTGCTGATCGACGAGGTCGATCGGGTCGAGGTCGAGACCGAGGCCCTGCTGCTGGAGGTCCTGTCCGACTACCAGGTGTCGATACCCGAGTTGGGGACGGTGGTCGCCACGCAGATCCCGTTGGTGTTCCTCACCTCCAACAACACCCGAGAGCTGTCCGAGGCCCTGAAGCGGCGCTGCCTGTTCCTCCACATCGACTACCCCGATCTGGAACGCGAGCGCGAGATCGTCCTGGCCCGGGTCCCTGGCATTGCCGAGCACCTGGCCGACCAGATCGTTCGCATCGTTCGCTCGATCCGAGGATTGGAGTTGAAAAAGCAGCCTTCGGTGTCAGAAACGCTGGACTGGGCCCGCACCCTGGTGCTGCTGGGCGTCCAGACGGTCGATGCGGAGCTGGCCAAAGACACCTTGCACGTTCTGCTGAAGTACCAAAGCGACATCGCCAAGGCGACCAAGGAGTTGGGGGGATCGCCACCCCGATGAGGGGGTCCCGTCTGGACGCCACGACCGCGCTATGACCACCGGCGGTGGGATGGTCGACGTGCTCAGCGGCTTTGTGGGCGAGCTGCGAGCCGCCGGCCTGCCGGTCAGCATGACCGAGCACCTCGATGCCATGACCGCGCTGGGCCACGTCCCCCTGGAGGACCGGGTGGCGTTCAAGTACGCGCTCGGCGCCACCCTGGTCAAGAACGACGCCCATTGGCGGGCCTTCGAGACCATTTTCGAGGTTTATTTCTCGACCGGCTCGCCCGGCTGGTCGGCTGCGCCACCCGCCGACCAACAAGACCAACAAGGCGAAGAAGCGCAGCTGGCGGCGATGTTGTCGGACCGACATCGAGAAGGCGACGCCGAGATGGCGATGCTGAGTGCCGAGGAAATGATGGAACTGCTGTACCGGGCGCTGCTGGAGGGCGACGAGGAGCTGCTGGCGGCGCTGGCCCGCCAGGCCGTTGACCGATTCGCGGGAATGGAACCAGGTCGCCCCGTCGGCGGCACCTATTACCTCTACCGGACGCTGCGCCATCTCGACCTGGACGGTGTCCGGACCCGGCTGATGGCCCAAGCCCAGGCGCTCGCGCTGGCCCGGCCCGGTCCCGAACAACCGATGACCGATCTCGAGGACCGCCTGGCCCGGGAGGAGTACGACGCCCGCATCGAGCGTTTGCGACTCCAGATCGAGGCCGAGATACGCCGGCGGCTGGTGGCCGACCGGGGGGCGCAGGCCATGGCCAAGACGCTGCGCAAACCCCTGCCCGAGGATGTCGACTTCATGCACGCCACGCAGGAGGAGTTGGCATCGCTGCGCCGGGCCATCCAGCCCCTGACCCGGCGCCTGGCCGTGCGCCTGACCCGCAAGCGCCGCCACGGCCGCCGTGGGCCCCTCGACTTCCGCAGCACGGTGCGCCACTCGTTGTCCTACGGCGGTGTTCCCGCCGAGCCCAAGTTCCGCTATCCCCGGCCGGCCAAGCCCGAGATCGTGGTCATCGCCGACATCTCGGGCTCGGTGGCGGCGTTTGCCCGCTTTACGTTGCAACTGGTCTATGCCATCAGCAGCCAGTTCAGCCGGGTGCGCAGTTTCGTGTTCATCGACGGCATCGACGAGGTGACCTCGATGTTCGACGGGGTGGAGGACATCGGCGCCGCCGTGCACCGGGTCAACACCGAGGCCGACGTGGTGTGGGTGGACGGGCACTCCGACTACGGCCACGCCCTCGAGACGTTCTGGACCCGGTGGGGCCAGCAGCTGACGCCCCGTACCTCGGTCATCATCCTGGGCGACGCCCGCAACAACTACCACGCCTCCCAGGCCTGGGTCGTCCAAGAGCTGGCCAAGCGGGCCCGCCACGTGTACTGGCTCAACCCCGAGCCCCGTTCCTATTGGGACACCGGCGACTCAATCGTGACCCAGTACGGCGTGTTCTGCGAAGGCGTCTATGAATGCCGCAACCTGCGCCAGCTGGAGCGATTCGTCGAGCAGTTGGCCTGAGCTACAAGCGCGCTGCGGCGGTGCGACGGCGGAGCGCCCACTGCACCATGGAGCGGTACAGCGTCAGGATCTCGACCCCGTAGTTGGGGTTGGTGGCCCACACGCCGCTCAACGCCATCCAGGTGACGCAGCACCCGGTCACGGTGATGGGGCCGGGAACGGGACCGGGGAAAGGCTGGCTGGTCGTGGCGTAGCCGTGGAGGAGCTGCATTTGCGCCTCTACCCCCGTCAAGGCATCGGGGAAATGGAGGCCCGTCGAGCAGGAGTCGCACGCCCCGATCCCGGCGAAGTTGTTGTCAGTGACGGCCACCTGTCCGAAGCTGGGAAAGCCGAAATAGTCGGTCTCCAGAACCGACTGGGCGAAGGCGAGATCGGCTCGGACGCCCGCCGCCGCCCCCACCGACTCGAAGTCCGTGGCCAACTGGGCGATGGGCACGGTCAGGTTGGGCTGGCGGCCCGAGCTCTGGTACCAACCCACCAGCTCGTCGCCCGTGAGCACCGACGGCCCCAGGATGCTGGGCGACTCCTGGGTCAGCAGGCTGGCCGGAGGCACCGTGGCGCCGCCCGGGGCGCCCCCGCCGCCCGCCGTCGAGGCAGCGCGAGCCGCGTTGTCCGCTGACTGCACGGCGATGGCCTGCAACTGGGCCGTCCGGGCCTGCACCAGCTGGTCGGCCTGCTGGCGACTCTCGCTCGCCTCGGCGTCGGCCTGGACCAACTGTTGCTTGGCCTGCTTCGCCTGCTGCTCCTCGCCCTGCAGGATGCTGTCCAGGAACGCCGACCGATCGGCCGAGGTGTCGATGATGGCGGCCCCGGCGTCGGGGGGCTGGTCGCTCACGTACAGGTCCAGTGCCACCTGGGCAATCCCGCGCTCGGCCTGCCGGAAACGTTCCTGAGCCGCAGCCTGGGCGTTGGCCGCCCGTAGCTGGGCCGCGGCCGCCTCGACCAGCACCGGGTCGGCCGTCCCGGAAAGCGCCAGGCCGTTCCCTAGTGTCGACGCCGCGGCCCTCGCGGCCAGGTAGTCGCTCACCGCCTGGGCCTCGGCCACGTCGCTCCCCAGGCCCTGGATCAAGTTGGCCAGTGCCACCGGATCGAGCGTCGTGGTCGTGGTCGACGATGAGGTCGTGGTGCTGGCAACCGGGGCCGGCGTCAGGGTCGTAGTGGTGGTGGTGGGGCTGGTGGTGCTCGTGGTGCTGGTGGTTGACGAGGTCGTCGTGGTCCCCGGCAGGGTCGTGGTAGAGGTGGGGGAATCGAAGGAAAGAGCGGCGGGGACCGATGCCGCAACCGCCCCCGTCGAGCCGGCCGCCGTGACGGCCAACAACGCGCACAGGATGGCCGCGACCGAAGGCCCTGCCCTCCGCGGCGGGGATCTCATCGTGACTGTTCGGGACGGTACCCCACCTGCGGACGGGTCGAAGGCGCGGCAACCCGGCGTTGGCCCACCCGTCAGGCGGCGTTAACCGGCGACGACGGGTGGGCCACAGGCGGTGTCGGCCGACCGGGAGGCATGGCGCGCCTTCCTGAGCGCCAGGATCACAGCCCGGCAGCGGCCAATCGCTCGGGGATGGCCCAGTTCAGGATCTCCTGGTACACGCTCAGGATCTCGTAGCCGTAGTTGGGGTTGGTGGCCCACACTCCGCTGAGCGCCAGCCAGGTATTGCAGCACCCGGCCACCCCCACACGGCCCACCAACGGCGTCGGGATCTTGGTGGACGAGGCGTACGCCTCCAACAGTTGCTCCTGGGCGGCCACCCCGGTCTGGGCGTCGGGGAAGGTCCAACCGTGGGCGCAGCTGTCGCACGCCCCAATCCCCGCGAAGTTGTTGTCGCTCCCGGCCAACTGGCCGCCGGAAGGGAAGGTGAAGTACCCCGTCTCCACGATCGACTGGGCGAAGGCGATGTCGCCCCGCAGGCCAACCGTGGTCCCGTTGCTCAAGTAGTACCCAGCCAGCGTGGCCAATGGCACCGTCGTGTTGGCCTGATAGCCGGTCGAGGCGTACCAGCCTGCCAGCTCACCCGCGCTGAGGGCGGCCGTGCCCATGATCGTGGGGATGGGCGTGCCGGTGGTCTGCTGCACCTTCTGGCCCGCCGCCGCCAGTTTGGTGTTGGTCAGCTGCGTCGTGCTCTTGGTCAGCACCTCCCGGGCCAACTTCTCCTCGGCGTCGGCCACCGCGGCGCGCTGGCGGTCCAGCTTCAACGTGGCGGTGTCGTCCTTCAGTTCCAGCCGTGCCTCCTCGAAAGTCTGCTGGCCGTGGTTGATGAGGATGCCCAGCAGCACCGTCTTGTTGACCGTGTCCGGATCCGACGCGTCGGCGTTGGTGGACGCCGCCCCCACGTCGGAGCGCACGTACAAGGCGATGGCCAATGACGACAGCTCGTGCTGGCTGTCGGTGTAGTCGGTCTGATCCTGGGCCACCGCGGCCGTCGCCTGGGCGGCCGCTGCGTCGGCCATCTGGGCGTCGGTCTCGGCGCTGGCCGCGTTGGCCTCGTACACCGTCACGATGCCCTTCTCCTCGTCGTAGGCGTTGATCGAGTACAGCTGGGCCAGGCCACTCTGCACCGACTTGACCAGGGCGTTGATCACCGGGGTGGGGATGGGGACGATGGGCACGACGGTGGTGGTGGTGACCCCAGGGGGAGGGGGGTTGGTCACCGGCCCACCCTGAGGAATGGAGATGGGGACCAGAGTGGTCGTCGTGGTGGGGGGCACCGTCGTGGTGGTGGTCGTCGACTTCACGGCGGGCGCGTGACCCCGCCCGGTGGTGGTCGCAGCGGGCGCCGGGCTTGTTGCGGCAACCAGCATGGACATCGCGGCCAGAGGGACAATTGCCACTCGGACAGCAACAACAAGACGACGAGTAAGCACCATTTGAAATTTGCTCAGCCGTCGGGACGTCCTTCGACAAACCCGACCGGGGCGACCGACGTTAGCCAGCGGCTCGGAGCCGGGCAAGGGGAGCGCGCCCGACCGGCGCGACACAACGGCAAACTTACAGGTGCATCCCGCATTCGGTCTTGTTCATACCCGGCCAGCGGCCCGAGCGGGGGTCGGCGCCGTCGGCCACCGGCTTGGTGCACGGGCGGCAACCAATCGACAGGTACCCCTGGCTGACCAGCGGGTGCACCGGCACGTCGTGGTCCTCGATGTAGCCGGCCACGTCCCACGCCGACCAGGTGGCGATGGGGTTGACCTTGACCAGGCCCCGCAGGTCGCGGTGCACCACCGGTGTGTTGGCCCGCGTGGGGGACTCGTCGCGCCGCACTCCGCTCATCCACGCCTGCTTGCCCGCCAGGGCCCGGTCCAGTTGACCGGTCTTGATGGCCGAGCAGCAGTTCTCCGGGTCGACCTTCCACAGCTCCTCTTCCTGGGGCAGGGCCGTCATGACCCGCAGGTTGAGGCCGTAACGCCGCCGCACCAACTCCACCATGTCCAGGGTCTCGGAGAAGTGGTAGCCGGTGTCGATGAACACCACCTCGATGGACGGCTCGACCTTGACCGCCAGGTCGATGAGCAGGGCATCGGTCATGGAGGCGGTGAGGCACAGGTGGGGGTGGAAGTTGTCGACCGCCCATCGGATGACCGCGCTGGCCGGGGCCCGGTCGAGCTGCGAGGCGGCGTCCAGCAACTCCCCGTCGCTGAGGTCACACCCGATGGAGTTGAGCAGAGTCATGAGACCTTCCTCGTGGAGCGCGTCGATACAGGACAATTCCCCGTCAGGTGCCGGCGCACTCGCCCGCTCCGACTTCGGCCACATAGGGCCCGGTTTCGTCGTAGTCCACGTAGAACTCGGGCGTCGTTTCCGGGTCCGGCCAGGTGTCCAGCTCCTTCAAGCTGTCACCAACGGCGGACGGACCGCCGACACGGGACAGCCACGACGGGAAACTTTCCCCAACTTGGCGTTCACCGGCGTAACGGCTCACCACCCGCACCACCGCCTCGGGCACCGCCTTGGCCGGCAGGCGCAGCGCCTTGGCCCCGAACTCGACCTGGGCCTGGCCCACGTGGCCGCCCAGCAGCATCTGGTAGCCGGGGGCGCTGCGGCCATGGGCCCGGCGCTCGGCCCCGAAGAAGCCGATGTCGGAGATGTGGTGCTGGCCGCAGCTGTTGGTGCAGCCCGAGATGTTGATGCGCACGCCGCCGATGTCGGCCAGCCCGGCCGATTCCAGTGCCACGCCGATGGCGTCGGCCAAGCCCCGGCTCTGGGTCACGGCCAGGTTGCAGGTGTCAGCGCCCGGGCACGAGACCACGTCACGGGCCAGTTCGGCCCCCGGCTCGGCCATGCCGACGGCGGCCAAGCGGTCGTGCAGCGGGGCCAACTGCGAAGGAGCCAGGCCCCGGAACACCACGTTCTGCCGGTTGGTCACCCGCAGCTCGACGTCGAACTCCCGCTGGATGGCGGCCAGCGCTCGGAACTGGTCCGAGGTGATGTCCCCCAGTCGGCAGAAGGCGTAGGCCGAGACGGTGCCCTTGGCCACGCCCACCACCACATTGGCCGTCTCCCAGCGCTGGTAGCCCGAGCCGGGCCCGAGGCGCATGGTGACCGGGGTGCCCACCGGGGTGGGTGTGGCGCCCAAGCCGAGGCCGGCCGGCGCGTCGCCGTGCTCCGCCACATAGGCGGGGATGCCGCCCGGCCAGGTGCTCGACGCCACGAGCGTCTTGCGTTCCCGCAGCACCCGGCGCTGCAGCTCCTCGAAGCCGAGGGTGTCGACCAGCCACTTCATGCGGGCCCGCAGTTTGTTGTCCCGGTTGCCGTAGTGGTCGAACATGCGCAGGCAGGCCTCGATGGTGGCCATCAGGTCTTCCCGGGTGGTGAACGGCTCCAGGGCCAGGGCGGCGTGGGGGTTGGCGCCCAGCCCGCCCGCCACGAACACCCGGAAACCGGGCTCGACCGTGCCGTCTTCCCGGGGTCGCCCCACCGCCACCACGCCCACGTCGTTGAACATGGCCTGGCCGCAGTCGGTGGCGCAGCCCGAGAAGTTGATCTTGAACTTGCGAGGCAGGCGCTGGCCGTACGGGTGATGGAGGAAATGGCGGTACGTCGCCTCGGCCCATGGGCTGATGTCGAGCACCTCGAACGGGCAGGCACCGGCCAGGTGGCAACCGGTCACGTTGCGCACCGTGTCGCCGCACGCCTCCCGTGTGTTCAGCCCGACGCTGGCCAGGTCTCGCATGACCTGCGGAATCTGCTCCAGCGGCACGAAGTGGAACTGGATGTTCTGGCGGGTCGTGATGTGGCCCCAGCCTCGGCTGTAGGTGTCGCCGATGTGGGCCAGCATCTCCAGTTGCTCGGGCTCGAGCGAGCCGTACGGGATCTTGACCCGCACCATCTGGTTGTGCCCGCCCTGGCGCTGGCCGTAGATGCCGTTGTTGAGCCGGAAGATCCGGAACACGTCCTCCTCGACCTCGCCCGCCAGGTACTGCGCCATGACATCCTCGAACTTGGCGATGTCAGCGGCGATCTCATCGGTGATGGTGGTGGTGTCCACGGACCGAGTGTAATGCAAAGCCGAGTTAGTTGATCAACTTTTGCGTATTTGGGTTTATCGACCGGGAAGGTGGGGAAAAGGGGCGGCGGGGTACCGCTGATATCGTCGTCACGCGGCCCCGCCCGTTAGCGGCTCGGGCCGACGGGAGGTTTCGCTATGACCGAGGAAGAAGTGTTCGACGCCATCGCGGCGTCCAAGCCGGGCCCCGAGGAGATCTTATTCGTGGGCCGGACGGGCAAGGAGTACTCCTGGCGGTCGGTTCCCCCGGGTGAGCCCATGACGGCCCAGGTGGACGGGGCTTTCCTCGACGCCTGGATGTTCAGCACCATCGCCTGGCCGATCGAGGGGGACGAAAAGGTGCAGCGGGCGTTCTTCGACGACCTGGTGGCGGAGATGGAGACCATGGATGCGGGGGCCGACCGCTGCCGTTGGGAATTCGACGACCCCTACGGGTTCCGGCATTAGTCTCGGCTTCACCGGGCGAGAGGGAGGCAACATGGCTGTTCGTCGTTCTGCGGCGGTACTGGCGTCGGTGGCCATGGTCGGCATGGGGGTGATGGCCGTCTCGGGCTCGGCCTCGTTCACGGCCTCCTCCTCTGCGGCATCTCCTGCGGCCCCGGCCGGGGCGTCAGTGCGGCCCATGCCCTTTGCCCCGTCGAACGCGCTGCGGGCGGACCTGTCGTCGCCCCCCACCACGGCCGAGTGCGAGGAGATGTTCGGCATCGCCTGCTACCAGCCGGCGCAGTTCCAGCAGGCGTACGACCTGACGCCGCTGTTCAACCAGGGCATAACGGGCACGGGCTCCACGATCGTGATCGTCGACGCCTTCGGCTCGCCCACCATCGCCAACGACCTGGGGGTGTTCGACTCGACGTTCGGGATTCCGGCTCCGCCCAGCTTCAAGATCATCCAGCCGGCCGGCGCCGTGCCCGCCTATCCCGCTGACCCGTTCGGCAAGGCCGACCGCTCGGGCTGGGCGTTCGAAACAACGCTGGACGTCGAGTGGTCG
>Ga0302325_10023503_pt1 | contig 12845 bp, 7 predicted proteins | sample Palsa_T0_2_FD_201948 | JGI IMG/M metagenome (GOLD analysis project Ga0302325, IMG submission 201948) | Peat permafrost microbial communities from Stordalen Mire near Abisko, Sweden - Palsa_T0_2 | ecosystem: Environmental > Terrestrial > Soil > Palsa > Peat permafrost | place: Sweden: Abisko... | reverse complement strand
GGTAGGGACCTATAGCGACCAGCCGGCGAATAACGTCTTTCGTCTGCTCGACACCTACGCGTCGGTCGAGTTCCTGGGTCAACAGTTCTCCTTCGGCAAGCAGAGTTACTGGTGGGGACCTGGATCGGCTAGCGCCATGATGCTCAGCGACGATGCAGAACCCTTTTATTCCTTTCGCATCAACCGGACATTCCCTCTATACATTCCTCTTGTATCGCGGCTTCTCGGGCCTATGCGTTATGACAATTTCTTTGGCAAGCTGTCCGGGCACATGTATCCCAGGCAGCCCTATTTCTATGGCCAGAAGATCAACTTCTCTCCTACAAAGAACCTGGAACTGGGATTTTCCCGCGACGCGGTCATTGCCGGCGATGGAAGCACGCCACTGACGTTTGGTAACTTCTGGAAGAGTTTCACCAGCACGTCCAGTGGCACCTACAACAACCCACTGCGCAACGTGGATGGCGCCCGTCATGCCAGTTTCGACTTTCGCTACCGGCTGCCTGGCGTCAGAAACTGGTTGACCTTGTATACCGATTCCCTGGTCCACGATGACGTGTCTCCCGTGGATGCACCGCGACACGCTGCCATCACTTCGGGCATTTATCTATCCAGGTTCCCACGGATCTCCAAACTTGACCTGCATGTAGAGGGCGGCAGCAGCGACATCACGGCAAGGGCAGAAGGCGGGAAATACTATTACTACGAAGGCGTCTACCGTGATTGCTACCTCAACAAGCGGGATCTGATGGGCTCCTGGCTCGGTCGCGAAGGGACTGGTGGACAAGCCTGGTCGACTTACTGGTTCAATGCGCAGAGCACGCTTCAAGTTGGGTATCGGACGCTCAGGGTGTCGCCGTTCTTTGTCCCCCAAGGGGAGAGCCAGCAGGCTGCCTATGGCGAATTGCGGTATCGCTGGCGGGATGGTTTGGCTTTACAGTTTCTGCTGCAGGCCGAGCGCTGGGATGCCCCGGCCCTGGCGCCTAGCCCGCAAAGAGATGTGACCACACAATTTCAGATTTCATTCAGCCCCAGGAATTGGAAGCTTGCCCTTCAGCAATGATTCACTGTGAATACTGGCCATCTGCCGATAAATTCGGCCGCAAAGACACGATCCCTGATCAGACCTTCTCGTGAGGCAGACCATTGCAGTGAAACTGCGATGGTGGATTCGTTCCTCATTGAGAGAGTCGTACCTGCACATCCTTCGGATACCCGCTGGAGCAGGACCCTCCGGAGGCTCATGACCATGGGCCTCACTCCCCGACCCACCCGCACTTAAATCAAATCTTCATGTGGTCTTGACAGTGGTCTTCTCACGTCGATACTATCTTCGCGAAATGAGACGTCTCATATTTGGGAGCGTAGTGCGTTCCTGAAGGCCAAACTTATGGATTTGCGCAGGTTACTGCGATGGAGAGTTGCACCAGGAGCGCTTGGCCTGTTCTGTATTCTTTCCGCCTCCGCTTCCCCGTGGATGATGGCAACTGCGCGCGCTCAGTCTGGTGGATCGCCGGAATGGACCACCGACAGCTTCGATTCGCAACGCGACGGGTGGCAGAAACATGAGTCCGCGATCTCAGCAGAGAACGCCGGCAACATCCGTCTGCTGTGGAAGATAAAGACCGACAACAAACCCATGGGGATGCAGTCCTTCCGTGAGCCTCTCATCATTGCAGACGTTCACACCGCCGCCGGCAACAAGACTCTGGCGATCGTCGCGGGCAGTGCGAACGATGTGTACGCAATCGATGCCGATGCGGGCACCATGGTGTGGCAGAAGACTTTGAAATGGTCGGCGGCAACACCCCAGGAAGCCGGTGAGGGCCGCGGGTTCATCTGTACCAATGCGCTGAGTGCGACGCCGGTCGTAACCCCGCCCGGTGAAGGCGAGCGCTTCCTCTATGTCCTCGCCAGCGATGGGTATCTGCACATCCTGAATCTCCACGACGGAGAAGAACAGAAGACTCCGGTCGAGATGCTCCCCAAAGCCGACGGCAAAGCCTATGGCCTGAACCTGGTGAGAGGGATCGTCTATACAATCACCGGCCAGGGCTGCGGAGGCGTGCCCAACGCCGTGTACGCCTACGATACGGTCAATGGAAAGGTGTCGTACTCTTCTCCCCCTCAGGGAGGACTTTGGGGTGTCGCCGGGCCCGCCATAGGCAGCGACGGGACGATCTACTTCGAATCTGGAGATCACCCGTATGACGCGAAGGCGGGACTGCTGTCGACCAGTTTTCAAGCCTATTCGTTTTCGGACGATACGCTAACGCTCAAGGACTACTACACGCCGACAAATCACGAGTGGCTGACCAAGCGCGACCTGGACATGGACACCACTCCCGTAGTCTTTCCGTACGATGGGCGCGATGTTCTCGTGGGCGGAGGAAAAGAGGGACGCTTCTTCCTTCTGGATAGCAAATCGATGGGAGGCGCTGACCATGAGACGCCGTTGTTCCGCTCGGATCTCATATCCAACGCCAACATGAATTTTCAAACCCAGGGAACCTGGGGCAGCCTGGCCGCCTGGAAGGATCAGTCCGGTACGCAATGGGTGCTGGCGCCGAACGGCGGACCTACGATCGTCAAGTTTCCCACCAGCTACGGACCCACTCCCAACGGAGGCATCCTCGCGTTCAAGGTGGAAACAAAGAACGGCCGGCCGATTCTGCTTCCTGCCTGGCAGTCGCGCGACATGGTGACCGCCGAGCCGCCCGTGGTGGCAAATGGTGTGGTGTTCGCATTAGCGGGCGGCGAATTCACTGGGCAGGCAAACGATGCCGAAGGCGGCTTGTTCACCGCGGAGCAAAGGATACAGCGCTCCATTCCAGCAAAGCTCTATGCGCTGGACGCCCTTACAGGCAAAGAGCTGTATTCCAGCGGAGACCAGATTACCTCGTTCCTGCACCAGTCAGGCCTTGCAGTTGCCGGCGGCCGGGTAATCTTCGGCACGTTCGATGGAACCATTTATTGCTTCGGGATCAGATAGTCCAGTTGGTCTATCGCAGACAATTCGGGGATGTTCAGTGATCAAACAAAAGCTCGGTCGATCTATCGCTCTATCGCTGACCTGTACGGTTCTTTATCTGGCGCAGGCTCACGGTCAGGCGCCCGGCAATTGGCCCCTCCCTCATAACGATGCAGAACACAGCGGTTGGCAAAAAGCGGAAACCAAGCTCTCCAAAGACACAGTGGCCGCGCAGTTCAAGTTTCTGTGGAAGATCAAATTGGAGAACAAGGCTAAGGGTCTTGCATCTTTCAGCGAACCTTTACTTGCGCCTCGACTGATCAACGCTGAGGGATTCAAGGACCTGGTGATTTGGGGCGGCAAGGATACTGTCTATGCGGTGGACTCCGAACTCGGAACGGTGGTGTGGCAGAAGCACTTCGCTGTTCCAGCGAAGCAACGCAGATGCGACGCGAGTCCTCTGCCGATCCTGGTGGAACCGCCTCACCTGATTAACTTCAACGCGCGCCGAACGCCGGGTACTCTACCGCCCCCTCCACCGCCGGCGCTTCAGGCAGGAGCGCGACGCCTGGGTGGCTCTGCCGGCGGCGGCGGCTTCGGCTTTCGAGGAATCTATATTCTGACTGGCGATGGTTATCTCCACGAACAGATCCTCTCAACCGGCGCCGACTTTGCACCGGCAGCCAAGTTTCTCCCAGTTCGCCCCGGCATCTCGAACGGCCTGAACATCGAAGGGAACGAGCTGTACGCCGCAACCAGTCATGGCTGTGGTGGCGCACCGAACGCCTTGTGGGCAATAGATTTGGCTGCCCTTGATTACCCGGTCACCAATTACTCGACCAAAAGTGTGAGCCTGCACGCTTCGATGGGTCCCACGCTGAGTGGTGGCATAGCGTATCTCGTTACCGGGAGCGGGCCAGCCAGTGAAGCCGATCAGGTGTACCCCAATAGCATTGTGGCTCTCAGCGGAAACCCACTGAAGCTGAAGGATTGGTACACCCCCGCCGGAGATGCCAATGAACTTCAAAACCTCACACCGGTTGCGTTCACTTTCATGCAGCAGGAGCTTCTCGCCGCGCCCGGCAAAGACGGAAGTTTCGTTTTGTTAGATAGCAAATCGTTGGGTGGATCGGACCACCACACTCCCCTGTTCCAAACGCCCAGCATTTCCAGTGCGAAGACCGCAGGTTGGGGAGGATTGACGCACTGGCAGGATGCAAACGGTACTTCCTGGCTCTTGGCCTCTGTATCTGGTCCTCTTGCGGCCGAAGCGAAGTTTGAAACCAACAACGGCGAAGCCGCTCATGGCAGCATCGTGGCCTTCAGGGTAGCCCAACAGGATGGAAAAACAGTATTGATCCCGGCCTGGTCATCGCAGGACTTAGTTAACCCTGCTCCGCCGGTGGTCGCAAACGGTTTGGTGATCGCTCTCTCAGAGGGAGACCGGAAGACTCACGCCAGGATTTATGTCCTGGACGCTACCACCGGTAAGCAGCTATACGCCAACGGATCGGAAATTACCACGTATGCGCAGATGTCCGGAGTATCCGTCGGCGATTCTCATGCTTTCTTCACCACCCAAGACGGCACGCTCTACTGCTTCGGGATCGGGATGGAGCACTGATTTTTAGCCGCGTTGCACCAAATCAATCAAGGAATAAAGGACGGAGTCAGCATGCTTAATCGATCGGAAGTGAAAAATGCAATCGATACGGGTTCAGGCATCTTGCGGCTGCGCCCCTGCTGGGTGCCGCGCTCGTTCATGATCCCGGGACGCCGGCTGAAGCTTCACCCCGACGACTTGTACGCGTTCGGCGGTCATCGCGGCGGCATCAACGAACGCTGGTTCTCTTCGACAACCAAGGCTTCCAACGGACCCGACGCTCTTGCGGACGAGGGTCTCAGCTACGTTCAACCGGACAAGGGCGAAAAATTTCTGTTAAAGGATGCCGTTGAAGCCGCCGGTGACCTCATGCTCGGTGCCGTCGTGATGGAGCGCGAAAGCGGATGGAACCTGCTCTGCAAGTTCTTCGACAACCTGGGTCCCATCCCGCACCACCTGCATCAGAGCGACCAGTTCGCGAAGCTCGTAGGGCAGAAGGGTAAGCCGGAGGCTTATTACTTTCCACCGCAGTACAACCAGGTCGAAAACAACTTTCCCCACACCTACATGGGCCTCGAACCGGGAACCACAAAGGCGGATATCAGACAATGCCTGGAAAAGTGGAACCAGGGAGACAACGGCATCCTCGCCCATGCTCGCGCGTACCGGCTTGTCGCGGGCGAAGGCTGGCAGATAAATCCGGGTGTTCTCCATGCCCCTGGGTCGCTCGTAACCTATGAGCCCCAGGTAAACAGCGATGTTTTCGCGATGTTCCAATCCGAGGTAGAAGGCCGCATCGTTGACTGGAGTTTGCTGGTCAAGGATGTCAGGCCCGAGTTCAGCCATGACCTTGACTACCTGGTCAGCATGTTAGATTGGGATGCCAATGTGAACCCGGAATTCGCAAAGTCGAACAAGACGAAGCCGCGCCCGGTGAAACCCCTCGAACACATGGAAGAGCAGGGTTATCGCGAGCAGTGGATTACCTATGGCACGCCCCATTACTCCGCCAAGGAACTCACGGTGCTGCCAAAGCGGAGCGTGACCATCAAGGACAAAGCAGCCTACGGAGTGATTCTGACCCAGGGACACGGACAGATCGCAAAACAATCGATCAGCACTCCATCGATGATCCGCTTCGGCGAGATGACCGAGGATGAGTTCTTCGTGACGGCTGCTGCTGCTGAAGAAGGAGTGGTCATCGAGAACCTGAGCACTTCTGATCCGCTGGTTATGCTGAAGCACTTTGGTCCGGGAAATCCCGATGCCCGACTCCTGGTAAGAAATTGAGGACTAAGCATGCCCAAGAAGGATCTTAACGTCGGACTGGTTGGATATGGCTTTATGGGGCGCACGCACTCGAACGCGTTCCTCCAGGCGCCTCGCTTTTTCGACTTGCCCTATCGTCCGGTTTTGAAAGCAGTCTGCGCGCGGAACGCTGATCGGGTGAAGGGCTTCGCTGAGAACTGGGGTTACCAATCCATCGAAACCGATTGGCGCGCGCTGGTGCAGCGCAGCGATATCGATCTGGTTGACATTGCGAGCCCCAACGATACTCACGCGGAGATTGCGATAGCCGCGGCAAAGGCGGGCAAGATAGTCCTCTGCGAGAAACCGCTGGGCCGCACAGCCGCGGAAGGCAAGACCATGTTCGACGCCATCGACTCTGCCCAGGTGCCCAACATGGTCTGGTATAACTATCGCCGTGTTCCGGCCCTCGTGCTGCTGAAGGAGCTGCTGGACGAAGGCCGCTTCGGTCGTATCTTTCACTACCGCTCCCAGTTTCTGCAGGATTGGACGATATCTCAGGACCTGCCGCAGGGCGGCGAAGGGCTGTGGCGCCTGGATGCGTCGGTATCCGGCAGCGGCGTCACTGGAGACCTGCTGGCCCATAACATCGACATGGCGCTTTGGCTGAACGGACCCATCACCGAAGTAGCGGCGATGACGGAGACCTTCATCAAGGAGCGCAAGCACAGCCTCACGGGAAAGGTGCAGCCGGTTACCATCGACGACGCAAGCGCCTTCCTCGGCCGGTTCAGGAATGGATCGATGGCCTTGTTTGAAGCGACCCGTTATGCGCGCGGGCACAAGGCACTCTTCACGCTGGAGATCAATGGAGAACGCGCTTCCGCCAGGTGGGACCTGCATGACCTGCATCGCCTGGAGTTCTTCGACCATCGCGATGAGAGCCGTCTGCGCGGATGGAAGAGCATTCACATCACTGACGGCGATCACCCCTACATGAAAAATTGGTGGGTGCCCGGCCTGCAAATTGGTTACGAACACACGTTCATTCACCAGGTCGCTGATTTTCTCCGGGCCGTTAGCGAAGGCAGCCGGTTTTCTCCCGACTTCCGGGACGGCCTGGCGGCGGATTATGTAACCGATACAGTATTGAAGTCAGCAACCACCAGGCAGTGGGAAAGCGTACCTTTTGCCTAGGAGAGCCTATGCCAATTCCATCGATGAATCCGTGGCGCCTGAAGGCCGCAGCCTCCCTGGCATCGGCCATCTTCTCCACCGCTCTGATCGCTGTCTTCGCAGCGCCCCATATCTCCGCGCAGCAGGCCCCTGCGGCGCCCAGCCGCTTCGTTCAGCCTGACCCCATCGACTTTAACGACCACGACGGATGGACCCAGATCTTCGATGGCAAGACGTTGAACGGCTGGGACGGACCGTCTGAGGTATGGCATGTTGAAGATGGTGCGATCGTCGGCGAATCCAGCCCGGAGCATCCCTCGGGTACAACCAACATCATCTGGCGGGGCGGCGAACCGGGAAACTTCATGCTCAAGGTGGAGATGAAGCTTGAGGGTTCCGGCGCCAATGGCGGCATCCAGTATCGCAGCCTGAATGTGCCACCCAGGCATCGAGATATTCCTGCGGATCTTCTCGCGCGGATGACGGATGAACAAAAGCAGCGAATGCAACAGAACCAGCTGCTGTTGCAGAAACATGCCCAGTGGAACCTGAAAGGCTATCAGGCCGACTTCGATTACAACAATAAGTACACGGGTCAGCTCTACGAACAGGATAGTGATCGTGGCATCATCGCCTGGCGCGGGCAGATGGTGACAACCGAACCTGGCAAGAAGCCTCGCCTGCTCGCCACGCTGGGCAACCCCGACGATCTCAAATCCTTCATCAAACCGGGGAAATGGAATGAGGTCGAGATCATCGCCGATGGAAACACGCTCGTTCACATTGTGAACGGCCATGTCATGGCGATACTGGTCGATACCGATCCGAAGTTCTTTCAGCCGAAGGGGCTGCTCGCCTTTGAAATCGAAGGCCCCGGTAACCTGAAAATCTCTCACCGCAACGTCTGGCTGAAGAAGCTGCCTTAAGAAACGAAAACATGCCTCTGCCAGACGAAGTCTACACTCGTGATTTCTTGCTTGAACGTACCGGACGGCTTTCACAAGCCGGCGGTATCTCCCGCTTCACGCATGCAGACGGCAAAGCCAAAGGAGTTTCCACGCTGCGCGTCCATACTGCCCAGGGGCTTGAATTCTGGGTCGTACCCGACCGGGGAATGGATATCTTTGAGGCCAGCTTTCAGGGAAGATCCCTCTGCTGGCACTCTCCCACTGGAATGGTCCATCCTGCCTATTACTCCACGCGCGGTCTCGAATGGCTCAGGTCCTTTCCAGGAGGACTACTGAGCACTTGCGGTCTCACCACCGTGGGTGTTCCTTCCGAAGACAACGGAGAGAGCCTTGGGCTGCATGGCTCGATATCGAATACTCCAGCTGAATCCGTAAGTTGGTCGGAGCATTGGGAGGACGATGACTGTCTGCTGACCATATCCGGGAAAGTGCGGGAGGCATCGGTGCATGGCCCCAACCTGCTTCTGGAACGAACCATCTCCACATCGCTCAAGAGCAAATCTCTTTCCGTACACGATGTGGTCGAGAACCAGGGTTTGCGCGATTCACCCTTGATGATTCTCTATCACTTCAACTTTGGCTATCCGCTGCTGACAGAACGTAGCCTGATTTATGCACCCTCGCAGACCGTCGAACCCGCGGACGATTGCGCCGCACGCAGTAAGGACGCATGGAATCATTTCGAACCTCCCGTAAAGGGCGCGGCCGAACGGGTTTATTTCCATCAGATGAGACCCGACACCACTGGGAAAGTGACCGTGGTTCTGGTCGGTGACCGCGATCGGCAAGAGTTTGGCATAGCATTAAGCTACGACAGCAAGACTCTGCCCCGATTTGTTCAATGGAAGATGACCGGCACCAATCATTTCGTCCTCGGGCTCGAACCTGCAAACTGCTGGACCCTCGGCCGCAGAGCAGAACGTGATCGCGGCACATTGGAGATGTTGTCTCCCGGGGAGCGGCGTGAATTCCAGCTCCAGTTGACTGTGCTCAACGGGGCAGAAGAGGTGTCGAACGCAATTCAAGGTCAGTTGGATCGTAAGGGGACGGACCAACGGCAACACCTTTAAGCACGAGCGCTCTTTCGGGTCCTTACCGGGGCGGTCTTATCCTCAACCGCGCAGGGCGTGCTGGAAGATTCTCGAACCGTGAGCGTGGCCGGCAAGCGAACCTTCTCGCGCGGTTTCTTCCCTTCCCCCTTTTCGATCCTCCGCAGCAGGACCTCAACCGCTTGATATCCCATATCAAATGTGGGCTGCACAACCGAAGTTACGCCGGGTCGAAAAAAATCTTCTGCCGTTAGTTCATCGAACATCACGAACGAGAAGTCTTTCGGCGTGCTCAATCCGACAGCGTATAAACTGCGAAGCGCAGCGAGGCCGGTAACACCGTTGGTTGCAAACAGCGCCGTTGGCCTCCCCCCAAGTTGCAGGAAACCGTTCTGGCACATGCCGGCAACATGCTGTTGGTCAAAACTGCTATTCCAGATCAATGAGCGCTGGCTGGGAATCCCAGCCTTCTGCAGTGCCTGACGATACCCATGGAGCCGCTCTTGTTCATTCTGCAGGGTAAGAGGGCCCGTAATTACCGCAATCCGCCTGTGGCCCATCCCGATCAGGTGGGCGATGGCCATCTCCGCGGCCCCGCAATCGTCGACGCAAACGGAATCTACCTCCAGATTCATGGGCAGGCGGTCAAGACACACCACGGGCGAATGCGAAGTCAACATGGCAAATCGTTCAGCAGACAATTCCTTGCCACACGCCGTAACCAGCAGAATGCCCTCCACGCGCTGAGCCCGGAGCAGGGCGATCATGTCGGCCTCGCGCTGCGGGCTTCCCTCGGAATCGAGAACGATCAGAAAGTACCCGCGTTCCCGGGCGGCGCATTCTGCCCCCCGAATGATCTTGGGAAAGAAGGCGATTGTGATATCCGGGACGACGATCCCCAGGGTGTGGGTTCTATTTGTCTTCAAACTACGGGCGATGAGATTTGGCTGGTAGTTAAGAATGCGAATGGCATCAAGAACTTTTTGTCGAGAGCTTTCGCTGACTCGAGTGGAACCGCTAATGACATTCGATACGGTCCCGGCTGAAACCCCGGCCAATTTGGCTAGCTGCTTCTGGTTCGCCGCCATGTTCCCGATCCTAAATGAAAGAGAAGTAAAAACATCAGGGGAAATCTTTGAAGACGCAAAGATACATGTTAGATTTTGCCCTCCGAGCAGGGTCCCTGAGGGGCACCTGTTGGCTGTTTTATCGTCCTGGCACGGCAAGGAAAATGGCCTTGACAGTCGTTTCACCGTGTGGGTAGCATGGCGTCCGAATGAGACGTCTCAGGCGAGGGCAACTGTTTTTGCCCGAGCTGGTCGACAAGATGTCGACTTTTTGTGGAATCACACACTGAAACCCTCTTCGGTTAGCGATATCAGCGTTCAACGCGCGCAAATGGCCAGCGACGTCAGGAGGATTGCAATGTTGCAACACAAAGAGATACCTGAAGAAGGATCGAACACGTTAAGTACGGACCCCCCAACCCCGAGGGGACACAGGGGGGCTCTGACAGCCGGAACACTTTCCCGCCTGTTTGCCCTCATCGTCATCGGGATAGCGCCGATCCTGGTCTCAGCGCAACAATCATCCATCTCGAACATTGTGGGACGGGTCACCGATGCAACCGGCGCAGTCGTCGGGGGAGCTACCGTTCACATCGTGAACCAGGGCACCTCCGCCGAGCGTACGGCGTCCACCAATAACGAGGGCGAGTTCTCCATCCCTAACCTGCCACCGGCCACCTACGAGCTGCGGGTGGAAAAGGCGGGCTTCAAGACCACCACCATTCCCTCCCTTGAATTGCTCGTCGGCAAGGATGCCGATGAGTCCATCGTCTTGAGCGTCGGGGCGGCGAATGAAACCGTTCAAGTCACCTCAATGCCGCCACAGCTGCAGACCAGCGATGCGGCCGTCGGCCAGGTTATCGACCAGAAGCAGATCTCTGACCTGCCTCTCAATGGCAGAAGTGTTCTGCAGTTGGCAACTCTCGCCGCGGGCGTGTCTCCGGCGCAATTTGCAAATACAGGAACCCCAGGACAGTTTGGTACCCGAAGCTTGTACATCACCGTCGACGGTGGACGCGCCAGTTCGACCAATTACGTTCTGGATGGCGTGTATATCCGCTCCTTGCGGTTCAACGTACTCTCCATGCAGCCCTCGGTCGATACGCTGCAGGAGTTCAATCTTCTGCGCAGCAGCTTTTCAACGGAATACGGGCAGGGGCAGGCCGCCGTATCGATGGTGACCAAGTCGGGTAGCAACCAGATCCACGGAAGCCTGTTTGAGTACACGCGCAGTTCGATCTTCGACGCGCGAAATTACTTCTCAACCTACACTGTTTATCCCCATAAACCGGTATTTCACCGCAACCAGTTTGGCGGAACGCTGGGCGCGCCGATCGTGAAGGACAAAGTCTTTATCTTTGCCGGATATGAGGGGCTTCGCGGGGCACAGTCCATTCCTCAGCTGGGAGTTTTCCCCACTCCTGCGCAGTTCGGAACGCCAACCTACCTGTTTGCCCAGGTCCTGCAACCCTCGTTTCCCGTGCCCAACTGCACTAGTTGCGGCACGAACAATTACTCCGTGACCGCCATTGAGCCAAACGACTACGACCAGGGGGTTGTTCGCTCCGACCAGACTCTGTCGTCCAAGCACACGCTCTTCGAGCGTTATGTGTATTACACCGCGTCCGAGATCGTACCCTCAGTGCAAAGCGGTGTGATCTATCCCCAGTTGGGCCACAACGTGAGCATAGGGGACACCTACCTGATCACGCCCTCTATCGTTAACGAGGTGCGGCTTGGATACAACCGCGCCTACGGCTTCACCGACGAGGTCAATCCGATCCCCGGCAAAAACTGGGTGCAGGAGGCGGGGCTGCAGAACATCAGCGGTGGCGTAACACCCAGCGAATATGGCCGCCCCTCAATCACCATCACCGGCTACACCGGCTTGGGTGAAGGCGGTAATTCGCAAGGTGATACGGAGAATATCTACAGCATCGGAGATACCGTAAGCGACGTAGTCGGGAGGCACACGCTCCGGGCAGGCGCCCAGTTCCAGTGGCGCCAGGTTCGGCAGCTTACCGATACCCCGGCCCGTGGTTCATTTACCTTCGCCTCACTGGCGGCATTTCAGGCTGGGACGTGCTCCATCTGCCAGGCGGGTTCGGGAAGCTCACTGGGCCACTACACCGACAATACCTACGGCATTTTCATGAACGACATCTGGCAGCTCGGACGTAGGATTACCTTGAATTATGGCCTACGCTGGGAGTACGCCTCGCCTTTCGTGGAAAAAAATGGACTGGCCGGTATGTTTGATCCCGGTACGGGCCTGATCGCGTTTCACAAAGTTCCCGCCAACATTCCTGCTGTTCTTCTTCCCCACGTAAACACCACGCCGAACTTCTTTCCCGCCGGTATGGTGGAACCAGATAAGAGAGGTTTTGGTCCGCGACTTGGCGTGGCCTTCGAGGCAAGCCCCGGAACAGTGGCGCGCATCGGGTATGGCGTCTACTTCGATAACACCAACATCAATGAGCTTCAGTTCCAGCGCAATATCCCGCCGTTCTACTTCAACGCCACCATCAACAACGCATCCTTCGTAACCGAAACACTGATGCCCGGATTGGACCAGCTGCCTGCGATCCCGGCCCCCTTCAGTCTCTACCCCGGTAATCGTGTTCCGTACACCCAGGAATGGACAGTGAGCGTGCAACAGGACCTCGGCCACGGGACGGTCTTTGAGCTGGGCTATACAGGCAGCGTGACCCACAAACTATGGAAGCGCTTCGACCAGAATGAAGATACCTTCGCCGTGGTGGG
>Ga0302325_10023502_pt1 | contig 12845 bp, 15 predicted proteins | sample Palsa_T0_2_FD_201948 | JGI IMG/M metagenome (GOLD analysis project Ga0302325, IMG submission 201948) | Peat permafrost microbial communities from Stordalen Mire near Abisko, Sweden - Palsa_T0_2 | ecosystem: Environmental > Terrestrial > Soil > Palsa > Peat permafrost | place: Sweden: Abisko... | reverse complement strand
CTTGCCTTAGGGTGGAACACGCGAGCTTCTGTCTTTCCATTGTTCAAGCGATCTAGAGTGACTGTCCACTTGCCGGTAGCAGCATCCCAAGATGACTTGGTGATATTTGTCCGAGTCCAAGCACTAAGCTCAAGAAGTTTGACGTAAGATTCGAACCATTCACCGAGTTTGTCCTTGGGTGTAAATACAGGCCAATTATCCGGGAAAGGGAGATAAGGGAGGTGGTCAAACCAAACGGGATCATGTAGAACCAGCTGATGATACCTAGAGCGCCAGTTGTCTCCAATTCGCTCTTCTCGATCAACAATCAAAGACTTGATCCCCAGCATCTTGAGTCTGGCTGCAATGCAGAGTCCCGCTTGTCCAGCCCCTAGCCCAGGTTAGTGAATTCTCCAATAACTAACAGATATACCTACCAAGTATGAGAACGGTAGGGTTTTCGCCATCCTCAAAATTTTCTTCTGCTTTTCTGCGATCAAGCCAGTTCTTACGGGAAAGATGCTCTCCATGCTCAACACCATTTGGTCTCTTCTTGCCTACCAATTCCTCATGCCCATTCAACTCTTTCAAGAAAGTGAAGAGTGTAAAGACTTTCCAAGTTCTGTGATCCTGAACAAGTCGCACAACCCCAGCGCCGCGTCCGATGTCAGTCTCGACGGTCAGGAATGCCAGGACGGTGGGAACGTTCCCGCCATCATCGATCACTGAAGCAGTTGGGGATCGGTATTGTGAGCTCTGGTCGAGAGCGAGTGACTTGATACGGCATCCATTTTTTGACTGCTGAAGCAACGAAATAATCTTCTCGGGCCCCTGGAGAGTATGAAAGTCCCAAGCCAGGCAGAGCTGATCTCGCCAGTAGGATTCCTCCAGAAAAAGCTCAGGAATTGTTGCAAGATCAGGATGTTTCAGCACCTCGTTGAACGACTTGACCCATTTTGTTGCTATATTTTCCGGATCTGACGGTTTGGATGAGGGTACAATGGGAAAGTTGGCAACGGATAGGTGGAACGAGCCAGGCTCAACGCGATCTGATGAAGGTACCTCGATAAGTGGTTGAGTAGCAACGCTGCCCATTGCGGTTGAACTTCTTGGAAAGTAATATGAAAATTTGGAATTGACTATGAAAAAATATTAAAAAACCGAGGGATGGGGGATCAGCTTATAAATATTTCTGTGTTACCGGAGACGAGAAGTGAAATGAAGAAAGGGAAACTTTGCCGGACCCGTCTGACTTGTGATCTCTTCTGCAGCTTAGAGTTCCCTGAGAACCTCGCCATTATGCATATAACCTGCATGTGTGGGGTCCCACGGGGACGAAGGGGCGAATGTTGTGGGGTGAAGTTGTTTGGGGTGGGCTTGCCAAAGTTAGCCTCGGCATAGTTGCCTTTTCTAATTGTCGCTATATCTTTCTTTGGCTTCGCCACATAACATGACTAATGAGAGGGAAGTTCTGCCAAAATTATTATGGCTATCCATTTCACCAGTCATCAAATTAGAGATTTATTCTTCTGGCGAGGTTGAAGTCATTGAGTGTAGTCATGTAAGCAGAATAATCGAGCTGTCTCATGCCTCCATATTTTCGATAATGACACATGGTGTACATCTAGGCTCAAGTAAGGCACGCTCTTCCAAACACTTAGCAGAAACAAGGCGCGCCAGCAAAGGCATACTCGAAAGATTGTTTGACGGGTTTGTCTGTTGGGCAATTGTGCTACTGGCACAGCAAGCAAGATCATTTTCCCATCATGGTCCTGCATTAAAAACACCCAACGCCGAAATAATCTTAGCCATGAGGCCGCCTACAAAAGGATACACAGCCCTTCGCTCTAACAACCAAAAACTTCGTGCTAGAACGGGAGCCCATACAGCTCTCTTCTTATCCAAGCGGGAACATCCCCAGGGACTTCTTGATGCATTCTGAAGTTCGGGTTGATATCAGCCCAGGAGCTGAAGCCCTCACGCCTATTTTCACCTCGACGATGCGCTTCTTGCCAAAAGTAATCATACTCTTGTTGGAATCTCTGTAACAAGAAATTAGCAATCATCAAGATTCTTGTTAGAGTTACAGACTCTCGGGCCGTCATGATGCCATTCATCGCCCATACTCGCAGGATTGAGCCTCCGGCCTTGGGCCAATCTTCGAGTAACTTTCCTAGCGTCACTTGCTGTGAGTCTAGGATAGCCGTACCCATGGGGTCCGACTCCGAATCCATTGTGGCCGATGCCAGCCCAATCCTGCGGCGTAAACCATTCTCGATATCTTCTGGTGTGAGGGTCGTATCTCTTGAAGCCCCTGGATGAATTGTACAACGGGTTCAAAGAACCATCGCGCATTTCCCTCCGATAGGCACCAGCACTATGATACGAGTCCCTGCCGGTTTTTAGCTGGGCGCCATGATATGGGGAGTAGGAATTGCTGACCAATTTCCCCAGCGGTCTGGGCTAATCGGAGTTTTGCTCTTCTTCCTCTGGATGAAGATGTCCGGACCTCGACCAGTGACGACATTGTTCAACCTGCCAAAGAACCCACGGTGGCCACTTTTCCCTTGCGGACCATCCTTTGGCCAAACGTATTGGAAGTTCTTCGCTGGCATTGCCACTTCAATCTCGGGCCCCTTGCCAATGTCGTGAGAGACGAGGGAGAAAAGAAGAAGATTAAAGGAGAGAAACAAGGTTCGGATATTTCAACAATCAGAAAGATCATAAATTATACTACCGTTTCCCCACGAATTGATGATGACTCTTATACAACATTCTGGCGAAGTTTGGGGTTTGGCATTGACTTCAATTGCGAGTTGCTGTCAGCTTGTCAAGCTGAGCTGTCGATGATTCCATCACACACGAGATCTAACAACAAACTGAATTGGAAAAGGGAAGCCCGTAGGAAGGGGTATTGAGACGGGAACATGGCCCCGGCTTAGCTTCAGGATAGAAATTCTTCGCTGGTCTCCGGGCGCGACGAGTCATCATTCCCAAATTTCTGGTTGCGGTGGATCTGATGTGGAAGGGATGAGGAGCTGCTTGCTCCATCCTCCCGAGTCCGAGGCAACACAAACACCTGGGTGCTTGCTTCAGTCAAGGGTGTGACAATGCCACGAATGGGAGATGTTGTTCATGTTCGCGAGGCGCGAATTGTGGGGGAAAGCTCCCTGATCCATGCCAGCGATAGCGTTTAGCTCGGGCGCTCGGACCAGACCCGTAAACATCCACAATCCAAATCCAGACGCGACTTTGGAGCTTCACTTCACCTTCTAGGGTTCAAACTGGTCCCCTGTTCAAATCGACCTTCTCCTTTCCGCGTTTCTGTTGGTGTGTTGTTGGTTGTTTCCGGAGGAGACAGCTAATGACTTTGGAATCCCGTCCGATCGCGCAGAACATCGGAGTTTCACCGCGTCGTTCTGCTAAGCTCGCACACGCCAATCCTCCTACTCACGACACTCGAAGACTGCAGACCCCCGGACCGGAGCCTGATTGATAAAGGTCCTAAACACATCTGCACACTCGTAGCAGTAGCCCAATTCAACAGACGTCCAGCACAATCCTCCACAAATATTGATCTCCTTGATCAAGAAACAAGACAGCTAAGAGGGCAATTGGTACAACAAGAGACAAAGGGTTGAAGTGGCTGGATCCTTCTCAACAAAAGTACATGAAAGTCACTTTTGAATGTCCTCCACAGCAATGTGCTGAAAAAACTGAGCCCGCCGCAGTAAGGCTTGGAGAAACGCGTGAAGGCTCAGGTTCTGCAGAGGAGGATCTGGTGTTTGGATTGTTGAAGGAATTGTACAAATTTGGTGTGAAAGTTGGTCTGATGTGGTGCTGAAAAACAGAATATTCAGTCTGAAGGGACGCGTCAAGTTGACCAGTTCCTCTAGACGGTGGGGAAGTAGCTTGTTCCTTTGAAGAGTGACTTATAAAGAGTGGGAAGAAAGACGTGTTCAGAGGCCCTTGTAACTTCAAAGACCAGTTTTGAAACGGAAATAAGGTCTTCCAAATCCTGCAGCCATGCCTACAATCCAGGTAGGGCCAAGCTCTGACCTGGAACTGCAAGAAATTGCAGATACTATGGGGAAATCAAGGAAGGTTATTGTTGTAACGGGAGCTGGAATCAGTACAAATTGTGGAATACCAGTAAGTTGAGCACAGACCGCCCTAAGCCTGGAAAACCTTTTGTTTACATGATGATAGGACTTTCGGTCAGAGCATGGCTTGTATTCCTTGATTCAAGCTCAGTACGATGCCGCTGTGCAGAATCCACCTTGGGAACAGGAGAACACTTTCGACATTGACGACAGACCAAAGAAAAAAAGGAAACAGTGGTATTATGAAGTCGTAGCTCCTGACGGTAAGGTTGTCGATGTCATTGACGAGGACCTCGAGCCAGCACAGCCACAGCAAAACGAACCAGAGCAAGAACCACGTCGCTCCTCAAGATCTCGTTCCACAAACACAAACACTACAAACTCACGTGCAAGCACACCAACAGTCAAGTCTTCTGATGATAGCTCTCTTTCTAGCTGCCCTTCTATGACACCTGAGCCACCGAGTGAGCTTGCACTTGACGATACCAATGCAGCATTAAGCAAGCAGACCTTTTTCAAGAGACACTCACAGATCCGCCAAGCAGGCAGTAGTCTTCTCAAGAGTCGCTCAGCAACTCCAGATCCTACTGTACCTACTCGAAGAAGCTCACGCAAGTCACACCAAACAACCGAATCAACATCCACCACAACTACTTCCACATCAACTTCAACTTCAACTACAAATAGCAGAGCCCAATCTCGCTCAAACTCGCTCAATCGCCAATCCAACACTCTTGCTCTTAGCACTCCAGTCGAGCCTACAGCTGAGCGCTTGAGCTTTGGCAGTAACGGTCCTCCTCTCACACGAACTCGAATCCTCCAAAGAGAAGAGTCAAGCATATTGTCAAAATCCGATGACGACGAGGAACCATCGATCTTTCCATCTTCACAGTCATCATCACGTGCGAGCCTCCCAAATTTGAAGGGTCGAGATCTATTTGACTCTATGATATGGTCTGACCCATTCACAACATCAATCTTTTATATGTTCATCTCGAGTCTGCGCCAAAAGATTCAAGATGTCGAATCAACAACAGCCACCCATCAATTCATCCGAACCCTCCGCGACGGCGGGCGGCTGGTCAGGAATTACACGCAAAATATCGACTGCTTGGAGGAGCGTGAAGGGCTTTGTACAGACCTTACGAAAGGGCCGGGCAACAGGGCGCGCTTCAACTACAAGACCCAAAAAGAACCTCGATCCGAGAACATCGATGGAAACCACAATCAATATGGAGGAGTCGAAGTCGTCCCGCTCCATGGAACGCTCATTTGGCTACGATGCGGAATCTGTAGTAAACTATCCAGCTGGGATGAAGCGGAAAGAGTCGCTGCTACGCTTGCTGGCACCGCCCCAGATTGTCCAGCCTGTACCGAGTACAATGCCCACCGTACAGGAAAAGGACGAAGAGGACTCGCCGTTGGCAGACTAAGGCCAGACATCGTTCTTTATGGGGAGGAGCACCCGAGCGCCAATATGATCTCCCCTCTCATTACACATGACCTTGGTCTGGGTCCCGATGTTTTGCTTATTATGGGTACGAGCTTGAAAGTGCACGGATTGAAGATTATGGTGAAAGAGTTCGCAAAGGCGGTGCATACTAGAGGAGGGAAAGTAGTTTTCGTAAATAGAACGAAGCCACCGGAGAGTACATGGGGAGATGTTATTGATTATTGGGTGGAATGGGATTGCGATGCGTGGGTGCTGGATTTGAAGGAAAGAAGGACGGATATTTGGTTGCCACAAGGTGCAATCAAGGAGGATGATAAACGGAAAGAGTCTTTGGGCGAATTCAAGGCATCATCCAGAAAACAATCACGACCACAGGCCACGAGAGATGATAAGTTGAATGGAGTATTTGTCACATTCAAGATTCTCGATACATTAGCCAAAATCGCGGACTCGGACGGTCGACCAGCAGCCCGATTTCCATATTGGCAAACAACTACACGAATTTCGAATGCTTCGGCAGTTCAGATCGAACAACCAAAGAAAGCGCAACCTGCCAAAAAAGTGTCAAAACCCCTTCGTGCACCAAGGTCAGCGCCGCCCAAAGCATCCACGTCCTCGAAGTCAAAATCAAACAAGCGAAAGTCCTATCCGGAATGCTTGGATGATGATACAAACAATGTTGCATATCAAGTTACGAAGTTATGGGAAAATCTTCGCAAAATTGCCCCAGGGCTCGGTCAACCGCCTCAAGAAATACGATACCCATTCCTTGAGCTCTCAAACCGCCCCGACTATCTTACTCCCTTTGCCTTTGATGCAGACTCGAACCATCTACCCAACGTTGGAGGCGGTACCAGCGCAGGCTGGCCGCTGAAGCATATGAATCTGGTTACACATCCACCCTCTGGCCCTCCGATTCCCGTCCATACTCCGACCGTTGAGAGGAGAGCAGTCAACCACACCTACGGGACGAGAGCGTCTCGTCGGTTCTCTACCACTGAGACGATAGTGGTAGATGGTGGGAGGACTTCGCTGTCATCTCAGACCTTCGACACGATTGTCGTGGCAACAACAGAGGAGGAGGAGGGTGAGAAGGAAGTAACCCTTCCTTCGAACCTTCCGACTCCTCCTGAAAGCCACGACCCGATGACACCCAGCACACAACGGATAAAGAGGATGGGGAGCATCGGAGCGATTTTGTCGAGTGAGGATGGGTCGGAGGAGTGGCACGATGCGCCAGAGGTGATGGAGTGAGGGGTGCGGTAGGGGGGTTGTGGCGTAATGTAGGAATTGATGATTGTGGGGTGACGTTACCAAGATACCAAATGAAAGCATATTGAACAATAGTCCCTGTTCGAGTAGTCACTTGAACATACGTGATTTCACCCCTTGCAGCCATGTCGTCTGAGGTAGGTCAGTATAATATCCACGGAAAGCAAGCTAATTCGTCTCATCTAGGTCCAAGCTGCCACCGCAGTTCTTACATTTGGTGGAAGTTGTCGACAAGAGTTTCCCCTGGCAGTCTTTCTGCAAAATTGTGCTTTATCCCTCTGAACCCGCACAATGATCACAAGCATTTCTATAAATGTACCAGGATGACGGGAAACCATGCTTCCCACAAACTTATGGTAAGTCTAAGCTAATATTCCTGTGAATTTTCTCTTGTGTACAATATACAGTATGTGACATGGGTGCTCCTTCCCGTGCTCTGATGTCTACCCTTTCTGCCCTTATCGATCCTACAGCAATGCCTCATTCTCTAGCAGATTTATCGCGACCGCATTAGCAACATGCACAGAGGCGTGCGTGGCAGTCCCAACAATAATATTCTCCATATCAGCGCTGTGATTGTGGTGCATGAGGTGGTTTTGGGTAAAGTGACATCCTGGCTTCAAAATGGCGGGAAAGCTCTGCTTGAAACTCTGGATCGTTTGTCAGTCTCTCGTCGTTGCGCTTTCTGTTTTCTAGGAGGGTTTCCATCTCTAAACGTCTCTGTTGCATTTGAATATACTCTGTTTTGATTAGCGCTGTTAAAATTGGTAGGCTAGAGAGTAGACTCGTACCTCGTGCTCTTGAGAAAAGCCTCCTATCAAACTCAAGGCTGTCGATTGGAGGGCGTGGCAGATTCTGGGGCGCTGAGTGAAGGGCATACTGCAACGGGCTCACTAGGTCGTTCCCCTCTGGCCGTGTTTCTTGCTGTTGAGAAGGATTACCTCTGAGCTGAAATGGGACGCTCATGGAACTACCAATCTGCTGTTGTGGCGATTGTTTTTGAGAAGCTGGATCATTCGCTGTGGACTCTGCTGGCTCATCTCGGGCACCCTGGTTGCTTTCTGGAGCGGAAGAGGTCGTCATATCGCGGATCTGTTGCCGCTCAGTATTTGATGCTTCAGGGGTCTGCTTGGACTTTTGATTTCGAGAAGTATTGCGGGTCTTCTTGGAGCGGCGTTGACGTCGGTTTGATTTATTGCCCATTGTTCTCACGCAGTGGCTCTGGGAATGAGTGCTGGCCCTGGGACTGTTCATGTATTAGCTGCGGCGTCGAACCTGAGGAGCAAGACGTACACTGACTGGTATCTCGACTACTCCTTGTACGCCTCCTTGTGTAGAACGCGGTAGCAGAGCCGTTACGACGTTCCCAAGCCTCCTGCGTTGCGCTTTGTGCCTCTGCTGACTATGGTTGCTTTTTCGAATATGTACAGTATGGCATCAGTCGAAGGCCACTCGGGCGTGGAAATGCTGCGATTAGCTCGTTTGGGAGAGAAGTTTGGAAGGTGTAGATTAAGACAGGGGGAGGCGAGATGGATCCGGGAGTTTGTGGTGACTTTCAGGAGGGGAATGGGAAGCAAGATCGAGAAAAGGAGGGGAAGTGGTGAGAGGCAAGTAAGTGGTGTTGCAAGGTGGAAGGGGACGAGTGGATGTTGAAGTTGAGGGCAATGAGGAAAGTTATTGAAAGGTGAACAAAGTTCGTATTTTCATTGAACGTTGCTTTCCTCTTCATTGAACCGATTCGTTTAATCTTCTCACTTCGCTTAGATGCTGAGTCGCAAGGAAACTGCAGTACTTCAGTCTTCACCGAGTGAATGTGGCTTTGGACGTGTTCCTAAGAACTCGGGAAGCCTCACGAGTACAACCCACAACGTGTCATTCTTTTGAAACTTCATCTCCGCATCTCTTTCAACCCGCCGCCACCATGGGGTTCCAGAATCGATGGGACTTCATTCTTGACAAGGCAATGAAAGAACTGAAGAGAGATGATGTTGATCTTCTCAGCTCTTGGGCCGAGTGTCTTGCGAAAACTCACAGGAGATTCCGCCTTGACCAAGGTTCAGATGAGACTCAGCGGTTGGCAGAGCTTGACTGGTGGAAGCATTTGTGTAGGTATATCAATCCCGGTTTCTCTGGAAGCTGCTAATACGACTTCAGTCGCTCAGCAACCTTTCCCGGAGTCAGGCAGAGAATGGCAACAAGATGCTCCAGTCATCGACCTCATGGACGTGACCAGCTTGATTCCAGTCCAAAGCTCCCCGACTCAAATGGCAGTCAACGGCTTGAGAGGATATACATCATGCTGGGAGGCTATGAAACTTAAGGCTCTTAATGCTGGAACGCCCCTTGAGGACATCATGTTGGATTACAGGGTATCCATTATAGAAGCTCTGAGAGAATGGCTGAGAGACTATGGCCAACCTTACGCAATATTCAGGGCGGAGCTTCGCATGTGGAGAGATCTATGTATGGAACAATCCCTGTTATGACTAAGTACATTTCTAGTGCTAACACGTGCACGTGAGCAGTCCCAGATGAGTGCTTTCCAGGAATTAACCCAATCAATGGAGAGCGAAACTTGACTACAGGACGCGATCTCCAGCGATTCAGAAGAAGTCAGACCGAAGAGGATGAAGATGAACTCCATCAAGCAAACCCAGAGGCAAGCAATGAAACTCAATCGACTTCACACAACCAGGCAGGTTCCTCCCAAACTGTCCAGGAAAGATCACCAAATGGTGGCAGTCAACGATCTGACTCGATGGATATCGAGGAGGACAGCTTGAATGGAGACGTCAAGGAAAGCCGAGGAATTCCAAAGGCAGGTCCCACCCGCGATTGGCAGAAGTATAGATCGGAGGGACGTGGCCGCAGCCGCAGTCGAAGCCCAGAGGCATTCGCTCGGAGACCAGACGTTCGTCAAAGAAGTCCTCTCAGAGATCAGAGTTATTCGACCAACCCATCAGCGCGCCCTATTCCTTTCGGTCCTCGGGCAATGACAACACGGGGTAGTCCATTCTCGTTCAGAGGTGCTTTCATGAAAGGAGGGTTTCAGAACATCAGGGGTGGTGGTCAAGCGATGAGAGGTGGCCATTACGACAACACAAGTGCTGCATATACTGGTGGTCGAGTTGTTACTCAGTTGGGCCCTAGTTGCTTCCCGAAAATTCGAGATGCTACACCACCCGTTAAAGATGGCATGCCCTCAAATGCTATACAAATGGCAGGCGCAACACCAAACACGACAAGCACTCCTGAAGGCTCACTTCACAGTCCCCTTCTACCCAAGACCAAGCAATGAAGTCGCTTTCCCAACAGGAATTCGGTATAGAAGTATAGTGGCCTACATCGGATAGAGAAGCATATTGCGAGAGAGATTTGTGGGAGCGAGGATGTTTGAGATATCAAAAAGGAAAACGAATGCTGCTGTGTTTAAGCTCCATGAGACTGTACTTCTTTTCATCAGAAGAAACGGCACATGGCGCATACTTTCATGTGGACAGATCCTAGATTGTTAGAGGGACGCATTTCATACAGTTCTCGGAAAGCACGAAAGAAGACTCTTGTTCATCGCGACTTGCGATTTTTTTCTCGGAATCGCATCATAGACGAGAGAGTGTTCAACTTGAGTCGTACTTTCAGAATTGATTACTTTCTAAATAGTCTCCTTTTTACTTCTGATCTGTACAATCGTGCCGTCGCGACCGACTTTCGACCTCTGGCTATGCTTTCGCCAGATGCAACACAGGATCAGCAACCATTATCTCTCACAAGTGTAAGACACTGACTGAATGCTTACCCCCGCTTTCTACCTTGGCGCGCAAGTGCTGATGAAGTCAAGTATCAACTTGCTTTGTGACTCGTCCTCACTTCTGATTGATAAGATGTTACTGAGACACTCCAAATCAGACAAGTCAATAGTAATCGAAGAGGGGCATTCCCACCTTAGATGATTATGTTTATCTAGCACATTGAAGAATGGCAAGCTTCCAGCTGGCTTGCTCCGAGTTCGATACGCATTGAAGAATGCGATCTGGGCGTCAATAGTTTCTTTCCTATGTAGGGTCAGCAAAATGTGCATCAGCTGATAACCTCGAACTTACACCTCCTACTTCACAGTTCTAATGTAAACGGGGATTTTGTCGGAGTTTCTATTTGTTTTCTGATCAGTTTTAGTGGGAATATTGGCTGCACAGTCTGTCAGTGGAATGTTGGCTTCATAAACTTACTCCCCATACTTCTTCGGCATCTGAGCCATAGTACTGCCGCAACGTCCTTTAGCGAATTGGTCTTATCCTATCAAACTAGAAAGGTGTGCTGAAGTACATCACACTAGCCACAGGTGGAAAGATGGCCTGTTTCGGTACTCACTTCGGATCGCCTGATGTTCTCTGTTCAGTCTCAAACATCTTTTCCGAAGACGAGATTTCTTACCAGCAGCGTAAAGATTTATGGCAATATGAGCCCCTCCAGAAGAGCATCCAAACAGGACGACCTTTTTGACAGATCTTTTTGTCGTGTAGAAGTAGAGGCAGAGTGGTTGCAAAATGGTTGTCTGATTAGGAGGAAGGAAGCTCGTAAGGACTCTGACATATATACAAGGGGCTGATGAGTCAGCACGCTACAGTTAGCTAGCTCACTGCGACACTTTTCCCGTACCTTTCAGAAGCAATGTTATTAAAGATCCATTCATGTGCTAGTTGCATGTCATCAGCACCCCCTGGATACTGTACATGAGGTACTAGTTGGTGGTTTGCCACTACTGTGACGATTCCATGTCGAGCAAAATAGTTGCCGATATTTGCCCAACACTTTGATAAATGCCAACGCCTCGAAATACTATTTTAGCTGAAAGACACACCTTCTCTCTGCAGGACCGTATCGCTCGTCTTTAATAATTCCGACATCCTTCGAGGCCTTTTCGTACAGGGGCTCGAACAGCTCCCGCCAGGTCTGAGATGATGAGCCTTGACTAACCAAAAGGGACCGTTCAAACTTACCTCTTCGTCGCCGAGGTTGAACTTGACGGCGTTCTCTGAAATCTTTGCAAAGACGTCGTCCATAATTGTTGCTTGCAATGGTTCTCGAGAGTAGGGTATTCGCCGGATATGGCAAAGAGATTTAAACTTACTACATCCAATTTTGGATGGTTAAATAACTCAGCAGTCTGCGGAGATAACTTTTCCGGTCAACCATGCGTCCCCAACTTTCAGATTGCTGCTTATGCAAGGCTCGGACAGCTTCCTATCGTGAGTGGGGCGTAAGTGGCTAGTTGTAGCTCTTCAGACCATCTTTCTTGACGGACTTTGGATCAGCTCCACCAGTGAAGCGCTGTAAGCATGGAACAGAAGAAATGGAGATGGGAGGGTCTGGCGCAGTCCCTTAGCACACAGTTGCAAGTATTAATGAAGACAAATCGGTCTTCGCAATGATCCGATTCCAGACTGTAGAATCATACACTTCGCTATTTCAGTTCATAACGTTAGAAAGTAAAGGGTTCTTCACACCGATCAACCCAATACCATCTTTTTCATGACATTCAGGGCAGTTTTTCAATCCCAAAATCGCCAACTCGAACACCTCCTCGATTATGCTGGCATGTCCGAAGACGGACCCTAATATCTGAATAACCACGAACTCTTCTTCAGACCACTTCAAAAGAGAAGGAGGAACTCTTTTTTCGCAAATTGTACCCCCTTGTTTATATGATGGTGTTCCGCTCGGAAGGACTTAGGGTCGATATGGAGGTTACATCCCGACCCAGCAATGTAAGTTTGATTGACCACCTCCACAACGAAATCTACTGACTTTCTCTAGTCGGTGTCTGCGTTCTGTTCATCATCACTTTCTTGACCCGCCGGTCTTGGTGGTTCAACGAAGAAATTTGCCTTCAGCCGCGCATACCTACTTGGATTCGCCGTAGGCAACATTATCGGACCTCAAACCTATAGAGCTAAGGACGCTCCGGTATATTACCCTGCAAAGTACACCATACTGGGCTCCCTCATTTTCGCCTTGCTCCTTTTGGCATCATACGGTCT
>Ga0302325_10023500_pt1 | contig 12845 bp, 9 predicted proteins | sample Palsa_T0_2_FD_201948 | JGI IMG/M metagenome (GOLD analysis project Ga0302325, IMG submission 201948) | Peat permafrost microbial communities from Stordalen Mire near Abisko, Sweden - Palsa_T0_2 | ecosystem: Environmental > Terrestrial > Soil > Palsa > Peat permafrost | place: Sweden: Abisko... | reverse complement strand
GCGCGGGCCTTGTCCTTTGGAATGTCGCGGCCACGCGTGCCAATGACGCAGGCAAATTCCAGCTCGTAGTCGATTGTCTTTGAATAGGCGGGCCAGATCACATCCTGGCCGGTGCCGCACACGGCGAACCGGCTCGGCTTATAAAAGCTCGGCCGCTCGTACCAGACTTTCGGCGGCTTAAACGCGCCCTGCTTCTCCAATTCGCGCAGCGCCTGTTCCGGATCAGGCGCGCTGGCAGCACGGATTCGAAGTATCTGGGTGAAGGCCTGGATCAGGTGCTTTTCGAAACACAGGAAATCCCGCAATTGCGGCGGCAATGGCAGCGGCGCCAGGAGCTTGACCGACCCTGCATCAATCACGCCGCGGCCGCTTTTCTGCGCCGCGGCGACGATCTCGCGCGCGCGATCAAGCGCCGCCGCGCCGCCTTCGATCAGCGCTTGCATGCTTTGGAAAGCCGGTTCGGCGCCTTCGTGCGCCGCCAGGAAATCGACGATCTTTCGATCGTTCTCTATGAGCGCGCCGAGGCGTTCGCGGCCGGAAGCGGCAAAGGTAACGAGCCTCATTCATCCTCCCGAAAGGATCGCCGTTCGCCGCGATCTCGTTGTCGGTGTTATAATTATATGATCGAACTGCGCAATGGAAACGCGCTGGAACTTGGAGGAATGCCCATGAAACGCTCGGCTGCGGCAACTTTGGCCGCTCTGACGCTCAGTGCGGCTTCGCTGGCCATCATAACGACAGGACCTCGCGCAATGAGCAAAGAGCCCCGCTTCCCACTTTTGAGCATGGAGCAACTTACCGGCGCGCAAAAGCCGCTCGGCGAAGAGATCGTGAAGGTCTCCAGCGTCGGACTCGGCGGGCCCTACAACACGCTGCTGCGCAGCCCCGTGCTCGGGCAAAGAATGTTCGACCTCTTGCACTATCTGCGCTGGGAAACCTCGGTGCCGCTGAAGCTTAACGAGTTTGCGATTTTGATTATCGGCCGGCAGTGGCGCTCACAGGTGGAGTGGCACGCGCACGCGCCGCTCGCCATCAAGGCCGGGCTTTCACCGGACATCGTCGCCGAGCTCAAGGCCAACAAGCGGCCGGCGAATATGCCGCGGGAAGAGGCCGCGGTGTACGACTTCGTCACCGAGCTGACGACCAAGCACGCCGTTTCCGATGAAACTTTTACTCGTGCCAAAGAACTTCTCGGTGAACAGCAGGTGGTCGACCTGACGGCGGTAGCCGGCACCTATATCGCCGTGGCAATGCAACTGGCGATGGCCGAGCAGAGCGTACCGGTTGGGAAGGAAGAGCCATTCCAGCCCGGCGAGCCGTAAGCATCGGACAGCGGCTTGGCCCGGTTGCGGAGGCCGTGTAGCATACAACCTAATCGGGAAGCGCGGTCAGACAGCCGCGAATCCACGGACGGCGCGCGATGCAGCCGATTGCGGCCTGGCTCGAAAAACTCGGCATGTCCGAGTACGCGCAACGTTTCGCCGAAAACGACATCGATATCTCCGTCCTGCCGCACCTGACCGATCAGGATTTCAAGGAGCTGGGCGTTTCGCTCGGGCATCGGCGCAAGCTGTTGGCGGCGATTGCAGAGCTCGGTGGTGTGGCACCTTCAGCCCTGCCGCCGCCTGCGTTGACGGAGCCGAAACCGCAAGATTCAGCCGAGCGCCGCCAGGTCACGGTGATGTTCTCCGATCTGGTCGGCTCGACGGCGCTGTCCGCGCGCATCGACCCGGAGGATTTGCGTGAGGTTATCGCGGCCTATCAGAAATGCATCGCCGCGACGGTGGGCCGATTTGGCGGCTTCGTCGCCAAGTATATGGGCGACGGGGTGCTCGTATATTTCGGCTATCCGCAGGCGCATGAGGACGATGCCGAGCGGGCGGTGCGGGCCGGGCTGGAGTTAGTCACCGGTGTGAGCGGTTTGAAGACGCACACGCCCCTGCAGACCCGCGTCGGCATTGCCACCGGGCTCGTCGTCGTGGGTGACTTAATCGGCTCGGGTGAAGCGGCCGAGCGCGGCATTGTCGGCGAGACGCCAAATCTCGCCGCGCGCCTGCAAGCGGTCGCCGAGCCGAATATGGTCGTCATCGCCGAGGGCACACGGCGGCTCCTCGGCAATCTTTTCGAATTGGAAGACCTCGGAGCGAAGGACCTCAAAGGTATCGCCGGGCCGGTGCGTGCGTACGCGGTGCTGCGGATCGGTTCGGTTGAGAGCCGTTTCGATGCGATGCATGCGAGCGGCGTGACTGCGCTCGTCGGCCGCGAAGAAGAAACCGAACTGCTGCTGCGGCGCTGGGCGAAAGCAAAAAACGGCGAAGGCCAGGTGTTGCTCCTTTCCGGCGAGGCCGGGATCGGCAAATCGCGACTGACGGCCGCGGTGCTGGAAAACCTCGCCGCCGAGCCGCATACCCGGTTGCGCTATTTCTGCTCGCCGCAGCACACCGACAGCGCGTTTTATCCGATCATCGGCCAGATGGAGCGTGCCGCCGGATTGACATACACCGACACCGCGCAAGCGAAGCTCGACAAGCTTGACGCGACGCTGGCACGCACGACGACGTCCAAACAAGACGCAGCGTTATTCGCTGAATTGCTGTCGTTGCCGAACGACGGCCGCTATCCCGCGGTGGCGCTGACCCCGCAGCAGCGCCGCCAGAAAACCATGGAAGCGCTTGGATCACAGATGGAAGCGCTGGCACGGCAAAATCCGGCGCTGATGATCTTCGAGGACGCACATTGGACCGATCCGACGAGCCTCGAACTGTTCGGGCGGGCGGTGGACCGGATCGCCAGCCTTCGCGTGCTGCTGATCGTGACGTTTCGGCCGGAGTTTGTGCCGCCGTGGATCGGTCGACCGCACGTGACCTCCCTTACGCTCAATCGGCTGGCGCAACGCGACATCGACGCCATGATCGACCGCGTCGTCGGCAACAAACAACTGCTGGCGAGCATTCGGCAGGACATCATCGAGCGTACCGACGGCATTCCGTTGTTCGTGGAGGAGATGACCAAGGCCGTGCTGGAGGCGGAGGGCGAGACCGAGGTGCAACGGACTGCCGCCGCCGTTCCGACTTCAAAAGTGGCTGTGCCGGCAAGCCTCCATGCGTCGCTGATGGCACGGCTCGACCGGCTCGGTCCCGCCAAGGAGTTGGCCCAGATCGGGGCAGCGCTTGGGCGCGAGTTCTCTCACGCGGTGCTGGCTGCGGTGGTGCGCAAGCCGGACGCAGAGCTCGAAATGGCGCTCGACCGCCTCCTTGCCGCCGGCTTGCTGTTCCGGCAGGGCGTGCCGCCGCATGCGACCTATCTTTTCAAGCATGCCCTGGTGCAGGACGCCGCCTATGGCACGCTGCTGCGCGAACCGCGGCGCGCACTGCACGCCCGTGTCGCGGAAGCTCTGGAAAACCAATTTGCGGAGATCGCCGAAAACCAGCCGGAGCTACTGGCGCGCCACTGCACCGAGGCCGGGCTGATCGAGAAGGCCGCGGGTCTTTGGGGCAAAGCTGGGCAGCGGTCGCTGGCGCGTTCGGCGCTGGTCGAGGCTGCCGAACAGGTCACCCGCGCGCTGGGTCAGATCGAAACGCTGCCTTCGACGCCGGCGCTGCGCCGCGAACAGATCAATCTTCAGGTCGTGCTCATTAGCGCGCTATTCCATGTCAAAGGGCCGGCTGCGGCCGAAACCAAGGCGGCGGTAGAGTACGCGAGCGCGCTGATTGAACACGCCGAAAAACTCGGGGAGCAACCGCAAGACCCGCTGCTGTTGTTCTCGGTCCTGTACGGCGGTTGGGTTGCCAATTATGTGGCGTTCAACGGCGACATAATGCGTGCCCTTGCGGCGCAATTCCTGGCGCTCGCGCAAAAGCAAGGGGGCGCGGTACCATTGATGATCGGACATCGGATCATGGGCATCTCCTCGGCGTTTGCAGGGCACTTAGCGGAGGGCCGGTCGCACTATGACCAAGCCTTGGTGCTTTACGATCCTGTCGAGCACCCGCCGCTGGCGCCTCGATTTGGCCAAGACAATAAATCGTCCGTATTGTCCTATAGAGCGTTTGCGTTGTGGCTTCTCGGCTACCCGGATGCGGCCCAGGCCGAAGCCAACCATGCTCTCAGTCACGCCCGCCATGTCGGTCACGCAGGCACGATTATGAACACCTTGTCCTTGGTGCCCATTGTGCCTTTTTTGTGCGGTGACAATGCAACGACCGAAGGTCAACTTGATGAACTCATTGCGTTGGCCGAGGAGAAGAACGCGCTATTTTGGAAAATGTTCGCCATGTTAGGGAAAGGCGGTTTGCTTGCCACAACCGGTAAAGCCGTGGAAGCGATCCAAATATTCGTATCGGGAATGAAGGGTTTTCGTTCCACGGGCGCGACGATGTTTGAGCCGTGGTGGCTGCATCATCTCGGTCGGGCACATGCCCGGCTTGGCGCGCTTGATGATGCGAGCCGATGCCTCGACGAGGCGCTGACCATGGTTGAAACGAGGAAAGACAGATGGTCCGAGCCAGAGCTTCATCGCATCGCTGGCGAAATCGCACTCAAGTCGCCGAAGCGGGATGTAGCAAAGGCCCAAGCGTGTTTCGACCGCGCGCTCATCGTAGCCCGGGCGCAGCAGGCAAAATCGTGGGAACTCCGAGCTGCGATGAGCCTGGCGCGGCTCTGGGCGCGATCAAGGCAAGCGCAAGGACGCGCGCAATCTGCTTGCGCCGGTCTATAACTGGTTCACCGAGGGCTTCGACACGCTCGACCTGAAGGAAGCGAAAGCGCTTTTGAATGAGTTGCAATGAGCGCCAAGCAAGCGAACGCGTTCGACGCCAAGGGAGACCTTAGATGCCCAAGGGCTATTGGATTGTGGGAGTGGATGTAAAAAACGAAGAACCTGTCAAACGATATGTCGCCGGGAATCAACCAATTTTCGAAAAGTTCGGCGGACACTGTTTGGTCCGCGCGCAGAAGTTTGCTGTTCCTGAAGGCTCGTCCCGTTCTCTGCAGGTCGTGATTGAGTTTCCCGATTACGGGTCTACGCTAGCGTGCTATCACTCGCCGGAGTATCAAACCAACAAGAAAATTAGAGATGGGCATTTGGTCGCCGATTTCGTCATTGTCGAAGGCTTCGATGGCGCGCAGCCACGGGGTCAATCGGCACCCCAACGATTTTCCGAGCTCTTCATAAGGGGTTAAAGGCGACAGCGTCGTCGGAAAGTCCTGGCCTGCTTGCGACCGTCCGCCTTTTTGAGCGCGCAAGCTCAGGCCGAACCCCAGACCTCGCGCGCGGTATCGACGACGAGACGCAGCTTCGCGATTTCGTCTTCAGCGGTCATGGCGTTGCCGCCGATGCCGCTGGAGAAGCCGCATTGCGGCGAAAGCGCAAGCTGCTCAATCGGGGCATAACGGCTCGCCTCTTCGATTCGGCGCTTGAGTTCGTCTCTTTCTTCGAGCTGCGGGCTCTTGGTGGTGACGAGTCCGAGTACCGCAACTTTGCCTTTCGGCAGAAAGCGCAGTGGCGCGAAGCTGCCGGCGCGCGGCGAATCGTATTCGAGGAAATAGCCGTCGACGGCGATGTCGTTGAAGAGAATTTCGGCAACCGGATCGTAGCCGCCCTCGGCGACCCAGGCGCCGGCGAAATTGCCGCGACAAAGATGCAAGCACACAACCATGTCGGCGGGGCGGCCGGCGATCGCCTCGTTGAGAAGCCGGGCGTAGGTTTTGGGCAGCGTTTCCGGCTCCTCGCCGATGTTGCGCACCTGCGCCCGCAGCGCCGGATCGCACAAATAGGCGAAATTGACTTCGTCGATTTGCAAATAGCGGCAGCCGGCCGCGGCGAGGTCGGCGATTTCCTCGCGATAGACCCGCGCGAGATCGGCGTAGAACTCCTCCATGTCGGGATAGGCCTGACGGTCGATGGCGTCGCGGCCGCCGCGGAAATGCATGGTGGTCGGCGAGGGTATTGTTATTTTCGGGGTCACCTCGGCGACCGACTTCAGGAATTTGAAGTCGTCGACAAAAATGGCGCGCGGCCGATTGAGCTTGCCGCTCACTTCCAGTGTCGGCGGCGAATGGTCGCGTGAACCGGCGGCGGAATGAAACCGGACGGTCAGCTTCGCCGCTACCTGCCGCACGTTCTCGAATTTGAGCAAGAAGTCGCGCTGCCAAAAGGTTCGGTTGTATTCGCCGTCGGTGGCGAGCTTAAAGCCGATGTCTTCCTGGAGCCGCACAATCGCGCGAATGGCTTCGTGCTGAATGCGGGCAAGTTCGTCCGGCGCAATCTCGTTCTTTTCCGCAGCTTCCCGTGCGCGAATCAGCGCTTCGGGCCGGATGAGGCTGCCGACATGATCGGCCCGGAACGGCGGTTTGACGCGCGCCAACATAGTTCGATGCCCTTTTGTGCGGTTTCGCGACCGCCTACATCCATGTAAAAGGTTGCGAAGGATCGCAAGAGGCTTGCCATGCCTGCACGCATTGTTCCGCAAGCTTTGGGCTATGTCGGCGTTCGCGCCAAGGATTTAGGCGATTGGGCGAGCTACGGCACGGGTCTGCTCGGCCTGCAACGGATCGACCGGTCGCGCTCGACGCTCGCTTTCCGCATGGATGACCGCAAGCAGCGGCTCGTAGTCGACGCGGACGGCGGCGAGGGGATCGGCTTTTTCGGCTGGGAGGTCGCTGACGCAGCGGCGCTCGACGCCATCGCCACGCAGCTCGAAGCCGCAGAGGTTAAAGTCGCGCGCGCCGCGCGTGCACTCGCCGATGAGCGCCACGTCAAAGATCTGATTGTGCTCAACGATCCGGTCGGCAACCGGCTCGAGCTTTTCCATGGCGCCGAGACCGCCGCCGAACCGTTCAAGCCCGGCCGCTCCATCTCCGGCTTCCGCACCGGGCCATTGGGGCTCGGCCACATCGTTCTCAATGTCGACACGCCCGAAACCATCGAACGGATGATGACGTTCTATCGCGACGGGCTCGGCTTCCGACTGACGGATTATTATTCGCATCCATTCACCGCCTATTTCCTCCATCTCAACCCGCGGCATCACTCTCTCGCCTTCGTGCAAAGCGGCAAGAACGCCGTGCACCATCTGATGATGGAGCTATTCTCGTTCGACGATGTCGGCCAGGGCTACGATCTCGCCTTGAACGAGGATCGCGTCGCGGTGACGCTTGGACGCCACACCAGCGACTTCATCACCTCGTTCTACTCGTTCACGCCGTCGGCCTTCATGGTCGAGTATGGCTGGGGCGCAAGGCTGATCGATGTCGAGTCCTGGCAGGCTCATGAACGCAAGGAAGGGCCGAGCATGTGGGGCCACGACCGCCGCTGGCTGTCGGATGCCGATCAGGCCAAGGCCCGCGAGCTGCGCTTGCAGAACGCCGCCGACGGCTTCCGCCGGCCGGTCCAGGTGATCGACGGCAATTACCAGGTGACCGCCGGCGTCTGTCCATGGTGGGATAGCGTCAAAGCGCGCACCGCCGCGCCCTAAACGAGCTTCTCGCGTCAGTTTCAGATCAAGTCGACTTTTCCGGAGGCGAGCCGATAGACACTGCCGACGACGCGCAACGTCTTGCCGTTCACCGCGGCGTCGAGAATTGGTGATGACTTTTGCAGCTTTTCCACGTTGAGCTTGACGTTGCTGCTGATCGCGTTGGCCAGCATATCGCCGCCTTGATTCTTAACGGCTTCGACCGCGGGCCGAATGGCCGAAACAAGCTCAGGCAGATGCCCGGGAAGCGTGGTCCCGTCCTTGATCGATTTGATCGTCGCGTCGACGGCGCCGCAGGCATCGTGCCCGAGCACCATGATGAGCGGCGCTTTTAGGACAGCAACGGCATATTCAAGGCTGGCAATGATGTCATCATTGGCGAAGTTGCCGGCGACCCGGCACACAAAGACGTCGCCGAGCGCGGTATCGAAACAAAATTCGGCGGCGATCCGCGAGTCGGCACAGCCGAGAACGGCGGCGAACGGATTCTGTCCTTTGGTCAGGGCTTCGCGCTCGTGGGCAAAATTGTGACGCTTGGTTAGGCCATCCACATAGCGCTTGTTGCCGTGCATCAGCCGATCGAGCGCCGCGTCGGGGGAGAGCACATTTTGTGGCTTGGGAGGCGGGGCCATCTTGCTTTCTTTTGCCAGCGCCGCGCCGCTGAGCGCAAGAGCGGCCGCCGCGGCTCCGGCAAATTTCAGAACATTTCTGCGCGCTAACGGCGCGGACGCTACGCTGACTTCCTCGCAGTATTTGCACATGGCCGCCTCCCAGCGATTTCAACAATCGAGTCGGATTGCCTCAGCGATAGCCTTGCACATCGCCGGCTTGATGGCCGGTTAACGGTGGCACCGCAAACTGACAGCATTGCCAAATCAAAGATGAGACGAATTGATTTCAGTTAAGCCGGCGGTTTGGCTTATCACCGCACCAGCACGTTACTGAACTGCCAGGGCTCGTCGCGGTCGAGGCTTTCCGGGAAAAGCCGGTCACGGCCGTCAATCGGGGTCCAATCCGTGTAGACGCCCACAACCGGCCCAAGATACGGTCGCTGAATTTCAAGGCAGCGGCGGAAATCCATTTCGTCGGCTTCGACAATGCCGCGATCGGGATTTTCCAGCATCCAGACCATTCCGGCCAGCACCGCGGACGTGACCTGCAAGCCGGTCGCGTTCTGATAAGGCGCAAGCTTTCGCGTCTCCTCGATGGAGAGCTGCGAGCCGAACCAGTAGGCGTTCTTGCCGTGGCCGTAGAGCAGGACGCCGAGCTCGTCGATGCCGTCGACGATGTCGTGCTCGTCCAGAATCACCCAGTCCGCCTGGGGTTGCCAGGCCGCCCCCGCCATTTCATCGAGCGACAGCACGGCGTCATCGCATGGATGGTAGGCGTAGTGACAGGTCGGCCGGTAAACGACTTCGCCGTTTTCGCGCAGCGTGAAATAGTCGGCGATTGAGATCGACTCGTTGTGGGTGATCATGAAGGCGTGTTGCGCCTTGGCCGTCGGTGTCCAGGAGCGCACCCGCGTTCCGGCGCCGGGCTGCGCGAGGTAAATGCCGGCGTCGCAGCCGAACTGGTGGCGGCGCCCATTCGCCGGCATGATTTTCTCATGCGTGCCCCATCCGGCCTCGGCGGGCTGCAAGCCCTCGGAACAGAAACCTTCGACCGACCAGGTATTGACGAAGACCCCCTGCGGCTTCGGATCGCGCGCGCGCTGGGTGTCGCGCTCGGCGATATGGAGGCCTTTGACGCCGGCACGCTGCATCAGCCGGGCCCAATCCTGGCGGTTCTTCGGTTCCTCGGCTGGCAGACCGACCGCGGCGGCAACGTCGAGCAGCGCCTGCTTGACGAACCACGACACCATGCCGGGATTGGCCCCGCAGCAGCTGACCGCGGTAATTCCGCCGGGACGACGGCGGCGCAGCTCGAGTAGACCTTCGCGCAAGGCGTAATTCGATCGTTCGGAGATCGACAGTTTCGTGTCGGTATAAAGTCCGGGCCACGGCTCGATGACGGTGTCGATGTAAAAGGCGTCGATGTCCTTGGCGAAATCCATGAGGTCGACCGAGCTGGTGTCGACCGAAAGATTGACGATCATGCCGCGGCCGGGTCCGGCGGTCAGGAGCGGGGTCAGCACGTCGCGATAGTTTTCTTTGGTGATCGCGGTGTGGATGAAGCGTAGCTGACGGTCGTCGAGGAGGCGCCGATCGTCATCGTCCGGCGCGATGACAACGAATTTCGCCCGGTCAAAGCCGATGTGGCGCTCGATCAGCGGCAGCGTACCTCTGCCGATCGAGCCGAAGCCGAGCATCACGATCGGCCCGTCGAAGCGCGCATGCAGCGGCCAAGCGGTGGTTGCTTTGGTCATGGCGTTCATATTCGTCGTTCCTTTCGCGATTCGTAAAGGTGTTTAAGCCGCGTGCCGTGCAGCCTGGATGCCAGCCGAGCCTGCAACAAGCGTATTGAAAGTCGGTTTCCGTACCGAACGGCCGGTCGCGCTGATCAATCCGCGTGCGCCATCGAGACCGCCGGCTTTCAGTTCGCAGCCGAGCAGGCGTGGTCGCTCGCAAGGCCCGGGCAGCCAGAGCGCGCCGGTCTTTGCCGCGGAAAAGCCGAAGCGCTGGTAATAGGCCGCATCGCCGACAAGGAGGAGGGTATCGTGGCCACGTCGTCCCGCGATGCCGATAGCCCGCCGCATCAGCGCGCTGCCGATGCCGCGGTTGCGGCAAGCCTCATCGACGGCCAGCGGACCAAGGAGCAACGCCGGTCGTCCGAGCCCGGCGCAGACATGCCAGAGCCGCACCGTGCCGACGACTTTCCCGTCCTGCTCGGCGACAAGCGATAGTCCCGCTGCGGGGCTGCGGCCTTCGCGCAGCCGTTCGGCGGTCTTCTCAAAGCGAGATGCTCCCCAAACGCGGTCGAGCAATTGCTCGCGCGCTTCGATGTCGCGATAGGTTTCGTTGCGAATTGTCACCACGGCCCACTCCATTCGCCCTTCATCGGCGTCGTCAGTTTGCAAAAGGTTGATGAGGGAGCCGGTGTTGTGTCGGCTCCTGGCAAAATCAGATGTGGCAACCTTAAATGTGGAACGTCTGCAGCGGCGCGAAGCCGTTGAAAGCGACGGACGAATAGGTCGCGGTATACGCGCCGGTCCCCTCGATCAGCACTTTGTCTCCGATCTCAAGGCTCACCGGCAGCGGGTAGGGCAACTTTTCGTACAGCACGTCGGCCGAGTCGCAGGTTGGCCCTGCAAGCACGCACGGGCCGAGCTCGCCATCACGCGACGTGCGGATAGGATAGCGGATCGACTCGTCCATGGTTTCGGCAAGGCCGCCGAATTTGCCGATGTCGAGGTAGACCCAGCGCACGTCGTCGTTCTCGCTCTTCTTCGAAACGAGCACGACCTCGGCCTCGATAACGCCGGCATTGCCGACCAGTCCGCGGCCCGGCTCGACGATGGTCTCCGGGATGCGGTTGCCGAAATGGCGCCGCAGCGCGCGGAAGATCGCCGTGCCGTAGGCTTTCACCGTCGGCACGTTCTTGAGGTACTTGGCCGGAAAGCCGCCGCCCAAGTTGACCATCGACAGCGTCATGCCGCGCTCGCCGCACTCGCGGAAAACGGCGGCGGCTGACGCCAGCGCCCGGTCCCAGGCATGCGGGTTGCGCTGCTGGGAGCCGACGTGGAACGAAATGCCGTAAGCTTCGAGATTAAGCTTATGGGCGTGTTCGAGCACGTCGGCCGCCATGGCAGGCTCGCAGCCGAACTTCCGCGACAGCGGCCATTCCGCGCCGACGCAATCGGAGAGGATGCGGCAGAACACGCGACTTTCCGGCGCCGCGCGCGCAATCTTCTCGACTTCGGCCTGACAATCGACCGCGAAGAGGCGGACGCCGAGCGCGTAGGCGCGGGCGATGTCACGTTCCTTCTTGATGGTGTTGCCGTAGGAGATGCGGTCCGCCGTCGCGCCGGCCGCGAGCACGAGTTCGATCTCCGGCACCGAAGCGGCGTCGAAGCACGAACCGAGACCGACCAGGAGCGACAGCACCTCCGGCGCCGGGTTGGCCTTCACGGCGTAGTACATGCGCGTGTCGGGCAGCGCCTTGGCGAAGGTCAGATAATTGTCGCGAACGACGTCGAGATCGACGACGAGGCAGGGCCCGTCATCGTGACGATTACGCAGGAAATCGCGGATGCGCGCGGTCATGGGCGCTCTCCTCACCAGGTTCAATGAGCCTCGCGGCTCGCATTGAAATTTGGGCGAATGCGAATTCGCCCGGCGTCAGCGGGTGAGGGTCGGCGCTTTGCCGCGCGGTGGAGACACGAACAAAGCAACGGGCCTGCACCCGAGATGCTGCCTTGGCTTGGAGAGGGAAGAACCCGCTCCGCACGGCCGGCAAGATGGACAAGCCTCTGCGGTGTCGACCTTTGGAGGGCCGACGAGACCAGAGAAGCCCGTTCCGTCGTTGCTTTAAGCCGCGTCCCCCGTTGAGCGCGGGGTGCGCCGGTTTCGCCTCCGGCTGCCGGTTAAGTGGTTCGGAGCTCAGGCGGCCGAAAAACTTTTCGGCGTTTGCTCCGGGCGGCTGTCCGGCCTCTTGTCCGGATGCCCACCAACCGACACGCGGCCACAGGCACGTGCGAAATTGGGCGGACGGCACATAGTCGTGTTGTGAAAGCGATGCAAGAGTTTTTTGCGCAATCGACGATTTTTTCGGCGGCGCGTCCGCAAAATGCTTAGGCGGCCGTTGCCTCCGTGAGATCGCGACGCCGCGCGCGACGCGTCGCGATGATCGCAATCGCGGCGCCGAGCGCACTCACGGCGAACACCGACGGATAGCCGAGCGCGCCGGCAAAGAACCCGTTGATCGGTCCGCCGAGACCGAAACCGACATCAAAGAACGCGACGTAGGCGCCAAGCGCGGCACCGCGGCTCGCGGGCGGAACGCGCTTGACTGCTTCAACACCGAACGACGGAAAAACCAACGCGTTACCGGTGCCGGTGAGGATCGCGCCGGCGAAAGCCAATGCGGGCATCGGCGCCAGCCACAGCATCGCCAGGCCGCCCGCTTCGACGAGTAACGACCAGGCAGCCACGCGGGCTCCGCCGAAGCGGTCCGGCCAGTCGCCGAACGCCAGCCGTGTCGCGATATAGGCCACGCCAAAGCTGGCGAGGACAAAGCCGGCGCCGGGCCAGCCTCTGTTCTGAAAGTCGAGCGCGGCGAACGCGCCGATCGCGCCGAAGCCGAGGGTGGCCAGCGCAAGGCCCATTCCGGACGGAAAGATGCGTCCGACCACTTTCAAGAATGCCAGACGCTCGCCGCCCTGCGGCGCCACCGGCGCAACGTAGGCTGCCGCCGGCACTGTGAGGAGTGAGA
>Ga0302325_10023497_pt1 | contig 12846 bp, 9 predicted proteins | sample Palsa_T0_2_FD_201948 | JGI IMG/M metagenome (GOLD analysis project Ga0302325, IMG submission 201948) | Peat permafrost microbial communities from Stordalen Mire near Abisko, Sweden - Palsa_T0_2 | ecosystem: Environmental > Terrestrial > Soil > Palsa > Peat permafrost | place: Sweden: Abisko... | reverse complement strand
ACGGCCGGTCGACGGTGACGGTCGCCGTGTTGCTCAGCGCTGAGAGCGCGACGCCGATGACCGCCGTCGCCGCGGCCGCCTTGGTGCCGGACTCGTCGACCTCGATGTATGCCTGCTGCAGGACGTCGGAGAGGGAAACGGGCACGCTGGTGATGCCCGAGAAATCGGCCGCCGTCGTGAAGGCGTCTACCATGCCGAGCGACGTGAGCTCGGCCTTCAGGCTGACGGTCGCCCCCTGGATGGTGAACTTCGGCATCGTGAGGGTCACGCCCGCCGTGGCGAGCGTCTGCACGACCGTGCCGACGAAGTCTCCGGTCAACGACGACTCGACCGCCGCAAACTGCCCGGCCTGCGGCACGATGAGCAGCATCGACGTGCTGTTGCCCGCGTACGGGAGATCCACCGCCTGCCAGTTCGACCCGGATGCGTACGTCGTCTCGAGGTACTCCGACATCATGGGCGGCTGCGTCGTCGACCCGTCGAGCCGATGGAACGTTCCCGGCTGCGTGGAGGACGCCTGAAAGGGGGTCGCCCACCCCGCGCTGAAGTCGATCGCGTCGACGAGGACGAACACGGTGTCGTTCGAGATGGATCCGCTCGGCAAGAGGTTCTGGATGAGGTTGTCCGTCTCTCCGGCAACCCAGCCGTTGATGGTCACCCGCGCCGTGTCCGGCGCGTTCAGGAAGTCGACCACACGAACCGAGGCCCCGTAGTTGACCGCCAGCGTGTCGAGGAACGGCGGCTGGAAGGACAGCGTCTTGTCGCCCCAGATCGAATTGACCACGTTCAGCGTGAAGGGCTGCCCGTCGGCTCCCGGCTGCCCTTGCGCCCGCGACGCGAGCGCGAGGTCGAGCGCGTCGAACGCGGGGCTCAGCGTCGGGAGCGGGAGCTCGTAGTCGAGCGCGCTCGCCATCTGCGATGCCGTCTGCCCTTGGGCCCCCGCGTAGGTCATGGCCAGCGCAATCGACACGCTGTAAGGCGAATAGAGCTCGTTGCTCGTCTCGTCGCCCGCCGTGAGCGCCTGGTAGAAGTCGAACGCGAACTTCGTGTTGTCCGTCGCGAGGGTCGCTTGGTCGGCGGACGACACCTGCGGCGACGTATCGCGCGAGAGCGAGGACTTCACGACCCCGAAGCCGGACCCGGGCTGCGAGGACGACCCGCCGCATGAGGCCGAGGCCGCGGCGAGTAGGCACGGGACGAGGAGCTGACGGCGAGCGAGCATGACGGCCTCCGACGCATGACCCGTGCCGTAAGCGAATCCCGAGGAGTTGCTGGCGCGGCGGGCGGGCCAAGGATGACACCGTTCGCACGTGCGGCTCAAGTTGGCACAGGCCGCGGCGGGCTTCGACGTGGCGGCCGAGCGCGCGCGGGCCGTGGCTCGCATCGCGGCGCTCGAGTCCTCTCGCCGCCGGTAAGAAGGGCGCGTCCCCTCGCTCCCTCACGACCGAACGAAGGCAGCGCGTTACTGCGCTTCGGTCGCGCGATACCTGCGCTCCCTTGCGCCGATCCGAGCGAAGGAAACCCGCGAGCGTCGGAGGGTAGCCGGCTACCGAACGGAGAAACCGGACTACCGCGCCGTGGTAGCGCGTTACCGCGCGCAGGTAACGCGCTACCGACCGAAGGTAAAGCGCGACCTTGCGAGGGTACCGCGCGACCGACCGAAGGTAGCGCGCGACCCGGCGAGGGTAGCGCGCGACCCGGCGAGGGTACCGCGCGACCCAGCGAGGGTAGCGCGCGACCTCGCGAGAGTAATCGGGGAGCGACCTTCGCTTGGTCGCTACCAATCGAAGGTAGCCCGTTACCGACGAAACGCATTCGCCAGCTTGCCGTGAATGTTCCCGCAGAGGCCGCCTCGTCGAAGGCCTCGCGGGAGAGCGCGGTCGGAGAACAGCGTCAGGCCTTCGGCTTTTTCGGGACGGCGTCGACCGCCAGGACGCCCATGTCGTCGGATCCGAAGCCGCGCGCGATGAGCGCGTCCATGCGGCGGGCGATCGCGGGCAGGACGGTCAGTTCCCTGTCGGCTGCCAATTCGATCATCAGACGCGTGTCTTTGCGCGCCATGGTCAGTTCGAACGTCGGCGCGTAGTCGCCAGTCGCCATCGCGGCGCCTCGGTACGCGAGGACGCCCGCCGGGTTGAACTTGCCGAAGAGAGAGTGCGCCTCGCGCGCGTCGATCCCGAGGGACGCTGCCATGGTGTACACGTCGGCGAGGCCGCCGCAGATGGCGATGATCATCGCGTTGCCGAACAGCTTGTACGCGGCGGCCAGATCGAGTCGCTCGCCCAGGTACTCGATGCGGCCCGTCATGGCGCGCAACGCCTTCCCTGCGCTCGCGAACGACGCCGCCCCGCCCGACACGAGCATCATCCCGCCCGCCTCTCGACACATCTTGGGCGTCATGAAGACGGGCGCGTGCAGGAACGCCACCCCGCGGGCCTCGAGCCGGTTGGCGCGCGCGAGGGTACCGCCCGGCGACGTGGTCGAGTGGTCGACGACAATCAGGGAGCGCAGTGCGTCGCCCGCGGCGTCGAGGACCGAGTCGACCGCTTCGTCGTCGCTCAGCATGACGTGCACACGCTCGGCGCCGGCCATGGCCTCCGGGACCGTTTTGGCGCTACGGACGCCGAACTCCTCGAGGGCCTTGGCTTTTGACGCGGTCCGATTCCAGGCGGTGACGCGATCGCCTCGCTTTGCCGCGGCCTCGGCGAGCGCGGCGCCCATGAGACCTGCTCCGAGAAACGCGACGGTAGCCACGCGCCGCACGATGCACCGAAGGGCGATGGATGCGCAAGGCGACCGGCGGGTCAGGTCCGGGCGAGCCACCGGCGCGGCTGCGCGACGCGGGGGACGTTGACCGTCGATGGGTTTTCCCCTCTTCTCGGTCGGACGATGTGCGCGTGTTGCGCCCCCGGTTCCGCCCGGGCGCATCGGTGGTCCTGTTCGGGGGCCTCGCAAAGGAGCGCCCTTACCCGGGCTCCACCATGGTCACAACGTTCAACGGCGGGGTCTCGAGCCTGGTCAAGACGCTCGCGGTGGAGCTCGCCCCGCACAGGGTGAACGCGCTGCACCCGGGAGTCGTTGGGGACAGTCCGAAATGGCGTTCCGTACCCGACCATCCTCACATCGCTCGCACGCCTATCGGGCGGCTCGTGACGATGGCCGAGGTGACGGATGCGACCGAGTTTCTACTGCACAACACGGGCATCAACGCCCAGGACCTGTTCGTGGACGGTGGCGTGCAGGTGACGTGAACTGCCCGCCGTTGCCGTGCCCGCCCTTCGCGGGAACCGCGGGCCCCCCCTTTCGCTGCCATTAGAAAAAAAGACACCCCCCGTACGATTTCCGGGTCGAGGACGGCGAATCTCGATTCGGCGCCGGACTGTGTCTTTAGAGGGAGGCGAACAAAGGCACGCGCCGCCCGGAGCATGGTGCTCCGTGCGGTTCGCCCTGACGGCGAGGTGCGCCCTCCGAGAAAGGAGAAACAGCAGTCATGTCCACAACCACGTCAGCGAAGAACAAGGCGACGGCCTTGACGCACGTGCAGGCGCTCATCGCCGGCACGCAGAAGCACTTCCCGAACGGGCAGTTCACGCTCGGGAACACCGCGTACACGACGGCGACGCTCGTCCAGGCTCTCCAGAGTCTGGCCGATGCGATCATCGCCGTGAACGCGGCGCACGCGAGCGTCAAGGACGGTCTGGTTGCGCTTCGCGCGACGGATACGAAGGTGGTCCCGCTCATCCGGGCCTACACGAGTTTCCTTCGCGCGACGTTCACCACGGCGACCGCCGAGCTCGGTGACTTCGGCTTGCAGGCCCCCAGGGCCCACCAGCCGCTGCCCACCGCCAAGCGCGTCGCCGCGACGGCGAAGCTGAGGGCCACGCGCACCGCGCGTGGGACGACGAGCAGAAAGCAGAAGCTCGCCATCAAGGGCGACGTGACCGGCGTCACCGTGACGCCGATCACGGCTCCCTCTCCTGCGTCGCCGCCCGCCACGCCAGCGGGACCTGCTCCGGTCGCGACCTCCCCGGTCGCCACGCCGAAGTAGGGGCAGCACCCGGGGGGTGTCCTTCTCGTCCGCACGATCCATCTCGTGCGGCCGGGCGGGGCACCCCCCGGTTTTTTTTGTTACCCGAAACGCGTGGTGAGCGCTGCCTGCAACGCCACCTCGGCACTAAGAAGGGCCTTCAGATCGCCGGGGAGGGACCTCAGGGGTTCGACAGGGCTCTTGAAGTCGATGGGGAGCCCCGCCACCGCAGCGCGAAGCTCGTTACCGTTGCCCGGGTATTGCAAGACCGCGACTCGAAAGTCCGCCTTGGCGACGTTCCAGTCGGGCCCCTCCGGCGTTCGCAGATCGGTCGTCACTCGCGCGAGGAGAGCGACGACGAGCGCGCACCACGCGTAGACCTTGCGGACATGGGTCTCGAGGGGCGCCCCGGGAAGGACGAGCGCCGCAAGCCGGGGGTCGGCGGCATCGCAGTAGAGCTCGTAGAGTGCGTCGCGGACGACCGCGGCAGCCACGACGAGCTCGCGAATGGGCGCGAGGTGTCCCTCGCGCAGACCGCTGCTCGGCGGCCCTTCGGTGCCTTCGACCTGCTGCTCCAGCCAAAGAAGTTGGGACGCCAAATTCATGTGGGTGTCGAGCCAGGCACCGAGTCCCTCCATCGCCGTTTCGCTCTCGAAAGGCGGCGGAGGCAGGGTCGACGGCCCCTGACTCCCAGGTCCGGTGTCGTCGGTGCGCTGGATGTGCGCTTTAAGGCGCCCCTGCGACGGCGGCCTTCTCGGTGTCGGCGGCCCCCCGCCTGTGGCCTTCTTGAATGCCATTGCCGTCGACCTCGTCCATCCAAGTGTACCGTACGGATGTCGACGCGGCACGAAAGCAGGGGTTTAGTCGCTCCCTACCCCCGCAAGAGCTGGCGTAGGACGTATTGAAGGATACCCCCGTGGCGGTAGTATTCGCGCTCCTGCGGAGTGTCGATGCGCACGGTCGCCGTGAAGTCGCGCGGCTTTCCGTCAGCGCCGAGCACGCGCACCTTCAGCTTGCGATCGGGGATCGCCGAAGCAAGGTCATCGAAGGAGAACGTCTCCTCGCCCGTCAGTCCGAGCGACGCCGCCGTGTCGCCGGACGCGTACTCGAGCGGCAGGATGCCCATCCCGACGAGGTTGCTACGATGGATGCGCTCGTAGCTCTCCGCGATGACCGCGCGGACGCCGAGCAGCTTCGGCCCCTTCGCCGCCCAGTCGCGTGACGATCCCGAGCCGTACTCCTTGCCCGCGAGGATGACGAGGGGCACGCCCTCTTTCTCGTACAGCTTCGCGGCCTCGAAGATGCTCGTCACCGTCGCGCTGTCCTTGCCGCCGAGGTGACGGGTGAAGCCGCCTTCGGTCCCGGGGGCGAGCATGTTGCGCAGCCTCACGTTCGCGAAGGTGCCGCGCACCATCGCCTCGTCGTTTCCTCGACGCGAGCCGTACGAGTTGAAGTCCTTCACGTCGACGCCGCGGTCGATGAGGTACTGCCCGCCGGGGCTGTTCTTCTTGATCGAGCCCGCGGGCGAGATGTGATCGGTCGTGATGCTGTCGCCCAGCACCAGGAGCACACGGGCGCCCTTGATGTCCGATATCGGGGCGGGCTCGCGCGTCATGCCGTCGAAGTACGGAGGGTTCTTCACGTACGTCGACTTGGGATCCCAGGCGTAGAGATCGCCCGTCGGCACCGGGAGCTTCTTCCACTCTTCGTCGCCGTCGAAGACGTGCCCGTACACCCGCTCGAACATCGCTCGATCGATGCACTTGTCGATCGCGCCGTCTACTTCCGCGCGCGTCGGCCACACGTCCTTGAGGAAGACGGGCTTGCCGTCCGTCCCCGTCCCGAGCGGCTCGGTGTACGGGTCGAAGTCCATCGTTCCGGCCAGCGCGTAAGCGACGACCAGCGGCGGGGACGCGAGGTAGTTGGCGCGTACCTCGGCGTGCACCCGCCCCTCGAAGTTGCGGTTGCCGCTCAGCACCGCGGCAGCGACGAGCGACCCCTGCTCGATCGCCTTGGACACCGGCTCGGGCAACGGTCCGCTGTTCCCGATGCAGGTCGTGCAGCCATAGCCGACGAGGTCAAAGCCGAGCTTCACGAGGTACGTATCGAGCCCCGCCTTCGCGAGATATTCGGTGACGACCTTCGAACCCGGCGCAAGACTCGTCTTCACCCAAGGCTTTCGTGCGAGCCCCTTCTCCACGGCCTTCTTCGCGAGGAGGCCCGCGGCCATCAGGACGCTCGGGTTCGACGTGTTCGTGCAGCTGGTGATGGCCGCGATGACGACCGACCCGTGCGAAAGCTCGAAGTCCTTGCCGTCGATGGTCGCCTTGGCTTTCGCGGTCTTCTCGGACGGCTTGGGCGACTTCGCGAGCATCTTGTCGAGCGACGACCGGAACCCGACCTTCGACTCCGTCAGCTTGACGCGATCTTGCGGGCGCGACGGGCCGGCGAGGCTCGGGACGACCGAAGCGAGGTCGAGCTGCAGCGTGTCCGTGTAGTGCGCCTCGGGCATCCCCGGCGCGTGGAAGAGCCCCTGCTCCTTGCAGTAGGCCTCGACGAGTTTCACCTGCGCTTCGTCGCGGCCCGTGAAGCGCAGGTACCGGAGCGTCTCGGCATCGACGGGAAAGATGCCGCACGTCGCGCCGTACTCGGGCGCCATGTTCGCGATGGTCGACCGATCCGCGAGCGCCAGTTCGGCCAGGCCGTCTCCGAAGAATTCGACGAACTTGCCGACGACGCCCCTCTTGCGAAGCATCTCGGTGACGGTGAGCACGAGGTCCGTCGCGGTCGCTCCCTCGGGAAGCTTCCCGCTCAACTTCACGCCGATGACCTGCGGGATGAGCATCGAGACAGGCTGCCCGAGCATCGCCGCTTCGGCCTCGATTCCCCCCACGCCCCAGCCGAGCACGCCGAGCCCGTTGATCATCGTCGTGTGCGAGTCGGTCCCCACGAGCGTGTCCGGGTAGATGAGCTTGCCGTCCTCGCTCTTCATCACGACGCGCGCGAGGTACTCGAGGTTCACCTGGTGCACGATGCCCGTGTCCGGCGGCACCACCTTGAAGTTGCGGAACGCGCTCTGCCCCCACTTGAGAAAGAGATAACGCTCTCGATTGCGCTGGAACTCGAGCTGCGCGTTGATGGTCATGGCGTCAGCCCGGCCGAACGCGTCGACCTGCACCGAGTGGTCGATGACGAGCTCCACCGGTTGAAGCGGATTGATCTTCTTCGGGTCGCCCCCGAGCTTCTTCATGGCGTCGCGCATCGCTGCCAGGTCGACGACCGCAGGCACGCCGGTGAAGTCCTGCAGAAGAACGCGCGCCGGGGTAAACGCGATCTCGCGCGTCGGCGATGCCGTGACGTCAACCGTGGCCAGGGCCTCGATATCCTCCGGCCGAACGGCGACGCCGTCTTCGGTGCGAAGCAGGTTCTCGAGGAGGATCTTCAGCGAGAACGGGAGCCGTTCGGCCTGCGGGAACCTCGCGAAGACCGGTGCGAGGCGAAAGAGCGAGAAGGACGACGATCCGACGGTGATGGTGGACTTGGTAGCGAAGGTGTCGGGCATGGCAGTAGTGACAGGTAGCCCTACCTCCTCCTCTACGCCAGAGGCGAAGAGCTCCCCGACCTCGACCCCGACCTCGACCTCGACCTCGACCTCGACCTCGACCTCGACCTCGACCTCGACCTCGACCTCGACCTCGACCTCGACCTCGACCCCCCATTGCACCTACCGCATCCGGTGCAGCTGCAAGAGTCGGTCAGCAGCGGTAATCTCGAGGAAAATCAACGTCTCAAGGCCGTCGCGCGAGTGGTTGTTCAGCCGGTTGCAGTCACAGTCAGGCGGAGGCCTCGAGCGCCCTGCGCAAATGGCGCAAGGGCCGTCGACGGCGAGGAGGCATTGATGCGTGCACGTGGCTTGACTGGCTTGCTTGGCGTGATTTCCCTGGTCTTCGTTCATTGCGCGGCCGGCAGTTCGACCGAAAGCCTTTCCAACGGCGCGGGGAGCTCCGGTGGCAATGGGGGCTCCGGCGGGAACGGCGGCTCGAGCAACGGAGCGAGCAGTGGGCAGTCCAACGGCGGCCAGTCGAGCAGCGGCCAGTCGAGCGGCAGCCCGAGTTCATCCGGCCCCGGTTCGTCCGGCACGTCCTCCTCGGGCGGAGACGACGGCGGCGGGACGAGCAGCGGCGCGGACGACGATGGCGGGGGAACGTCGAGCGGCACCAGCTCGGGCTCGAGCGGCGGAGGCGGCTCGTGCACGCCGATCCAGCGCGGCGCGGCTCCTACTTCGGAAAGCGCCTCGGCGCCCGGCCCGTACCAGACGATGTCGTACGCCGCGAACGCCAGCGTACGCATGACCGACGCTTACGACGTGACGAGCGCGCACATCTACTACCCGGTCGGCGCCACGGCGCCGTACGCGTCCCTCCCGATCGTACCGGGCTTCCTCGCAGCGGAGTCGTCGATCGCCGACTGGGGTCCGTTCCTCGCGTCATGGGGCTTCGTCGTGATGACCATCGGGACGTCGAATTCAACGGGGGCACCGGACACGAGCGTCGATCAGAACGCCCGCGCGGCGGCGCTCTTGGACGCATTGACGACGATCCGAGGCGAAAACACGCGGTCCGGGAGCCCCCTCTCCGGCCAGCTCGACCTGTCGCGGCTGGGTGTCGCAGGCTGGTCCAAGGGCGGAGGCGGCACGCTGATCGACGCGAACACGACCCCCTCGCTCAAGGCGGTCTTCGCGATGGAACCGTGGAACGTCGACATCTCGGGCAACGTCGGCACGTACCCCAACGACACGGTGCCGACGCTCATGTTCGCGGGCACCGCGGACGGCCTGGCCGGCCCGCCGATGCCGCAGACTCAGTACATGAGCATCCCTGCCACGACGCCGAAGCTCCTCTACGAGATCACCGGCGGCAGCCACTACGTCTCGACCAGCCCGACGAACTCGACGACCGACATGGCGCCCGACTCGATGTCCACCGGCAACGTGGCTCGCTTCGGCCTCTCGTGGCTCAAGGTGTTCATGGAGTGCGACGACCGCTTCCGCCCGTTCTTGCTGGTGAAGCCGAGCGACGCAACGGAGTTCGACACGACACTGATGTGATTTCGGACTCGCCCGAGAGAGGTCTCACCCCTCCGGCGACACCATCTTCTCGGGCCGTACGTACTTGTCGAAGTCCTCGGGCTTCACGAGCCCGAGCTCGGCCACAGCCTGCCTCAGGGTGATGTTCTTGTGGTGCGCGAGCTTCGCCACCTTCGCCGCGTTGTCGTAGCCAATCACTTCGTTCAGCGCCGTCACGAGCATCAGCGTGTTCTCGACGTGGCGTGCGATGACGTCGCGATTCGGCTCGATGCCGACGACGCAGTTGTCGACGAAGCTGTGGCACGCGTCGGCGAGCAGCCCAGAGCTCTCGAGCACGTTGTGCACGATGACGGGCTTGAAGACGTTGAGCTCGAGGTGCCCGCTCGCGCCCGCGATGCCCACCGCGACGTCGTTGCCCATCACCTGCGTGCAAACCATCGTCATTGCCTCGGCCTGCGTCGGATTCACCTTGCCCGGCATGATGCTGCTCCCCGGCTCGTTCTCCGGCAGGTGCAGCTCGCCGAGACCGCAGCGCGGGCCGCTCCCGAGCAACCGGACGTCGCTCGCGATCTTGAAGCACGCGGTGGCCAGCGTCTTCATGGCGCCGCTGGCGGCGACGAGCGCCTCGTGCCCCGCGAGGGCGGCAAACTTGTTCGGAGCCGTCCGGAAGGGCGCGCCCGCGAGATCCGCGATCTTCTTCGCCACCCCTTCGGCCCACTTCGGGTGCGTGTTGAGCCCCGTGCCCACCGCGGTGCCGCCCAGCGCGAGATCGTACAGACCGTCGAGGGATTGGGTCAGCCATCGCTCGCAGAACGCGAGCTGCGCGGCCCATCCGCTGAATTCCTGCCCGAGCGTGAGCGGGGTGGCGTCCATCAGGTGCGTTCGCCCCACCTTGACGATGCCCTCGAAGGCCCTGCTCTTGTCCTCGATGGCCTTCCTCAGCTTGGCGACGGCCGGCAAAAGGCGCTCGCTCATCTCGAGCGCGGCGGCGACGTGCATGACGGTGGGAAACACATCGTTCGACGACTGCGATCGATTCACGTCGTCGTTCGGGTGAATCGGCTTCTTCGACCCGATGACGCCTCCCGCGAGCTCGATGGCGCGGTTCGAGATGACCTCGTTGGCGTTCATGTTCGACTGGGTCCCGCTCCCGGTCTGCCAGACGACGAGCGGAAAGTGAGCGTCGAGCTTGCCCGCAATGACCTCGTCGGCGGCGCGCGTGATGAGATCACACTTGGTGGCGTCGAGTTTGCCGAGGTCCTTGTTGGTAAGCGCCGCGGCCTTCTTGACGATTCCGAACGCACGGATGACGGGCCGTCCGAAGCGATGGCCGCCGATCTTGAAGTTCTGAAGGCTCCGCTGCGTCTGGGCGCCCCAATACTTGTCGGAGGCGACTTCGACCTGGCCCATGCTGTCCGTCTCGAGGCGCGTCGTGCTCATGGGCAGGAGCCTTTAGCGTGTTTTGCGACCCGGTTCGACAGCGGTTGCGCTAGGGCGCCTTTGGCAACGTCACCTCGAAGGACGACCCCTCGCCCTCCTTGCTCGTCGCCGTCACCCGTCCGTTCAAGAGCTCGACGAGCCCCTTCACGATGGGAAGCCCGAGCCCAGGACCGTCCCTCGAGACGCGGCTCGAGTTCGCGGCGGGGTCGAAGATCGTCGGCAGGCGGTCGGCCGAAATGCCTCGCCCTGTGTCGCTCACGACGACGCGCACCCACTTCTCGTCCGACTGCACCCGGATGACGACGCGCCCGCCTGCCTCCGTGAAACGGACCGCGTTCCCGACCAGATTCGTGATGGCCTGGAGGAGGCGCGCCGGATCGCACACCGCCACGGCGGGTCCGCCGGGAGCCTCGAAGACGAGCTCCACCTTTCGCTCCGCGGCGCCTGAAGCAAGCCCATCGATTCCCGCGGCAAGAACAGCAGCGACGTCGCAGGCGCGCGTGCTGACCGAGAGGCGCCCGTTCTCGAGCTTCGACAGGTCGTGAAAGTCGGAGATGAGCTGGCCGAGCCGGTCGGCTGACCGCGAGATCGCGTTGATCACGCGCCGGACGCCGTCATCTTGAGGGGCGACGGTCCTTCGCAGAAATCCGGCGCCCATGACGACCGAGGCGAGGGGGTCCTTCAGGTCGTGACAGAGGACGGAAATGCGGTCGACGGCAGGGCCCGTTCCTTCGAACCTCGCGATGGCCTCGTCGAGATTTTGTGTGAGCTTCCTGGCGACTGCCGTCTCGACGGGGTCGGTGACCGGTGCGTTGGATGCGTTCGATAGCAGTGTGCGCGCGTCGCGCAGCATGTCCACGAAGGACTTCGACATCCGGAGCCCGTCCAATCTCGCACCGCCGGGGCTCAGGTCAAGCATGCTCGGCGGGGGCGGCCGGGCTGGCGCGGCGCTCCCCTCGATCGTACAGTCGGCGCAAGATCGGGAGCTTCATGGAACGGCGCATTCTCATCATCGACGACGACCGAAGCATGTGCGAGGTCCTCGAGGTCGAGCTGCGTCGGCGCGAGTATGACGTCACCACGGTGAACTCGCCTCAAGACGCACTCGCCCGCTTCGAGCACGACGATTTCGGCGTCGTGGTGACCGACATGAACATGTCGGGCATGAGCGGCGTGGACCTGTGCAAGCTGCTCGTCGCACGCCGCGAGGACATGCCCGTCATCGTCATCACGGCGTATGCCAACGTCGAGACGGCCATCGCCGCCATTCGTGCCGGCGCGTACGACTTCGTCACGAAGCCGTTCGACATGGACGAGCTTGCCTTGACGATCGAGCGGGCCCTTCACCATCGGGCTCTCCGAGAGGAGGTCAAGCGCCTTCGAAAGGCGGTGGAGGGGGCGCAGCGCTTCGAGGACATCCTCGGCACGAGCGCGGCGATGCTGAAGATGTGCGAACTCGTCACGCGAGTCGCCGATACGGAAACGACGGTCCTCGTGACCGGCGAGAGCGGGACCGGCAAGGAGCTCGTCGCCAGAGCCCTTCACGCAAAGAGCGCGCGGAGGGACGGGGCCTTCGTGGCGATCAACTGCGCGGCGATGCCCGAGAATCTTCTCGAGAGCGAGCTCTTCGGGCACGTCAAGGGCGCGTTCACCGACGCGCGCACCGCTCGCCCGGGCCTCTTCGTCAAGGCAACGGGCGGCTCCATCTTGCTCGACGAGATCGGCGAGATGCCCGCCGGCATGCAGGCCAAGCTTCTCCGCGCCCTGCAGGAGCGGACCGCCCGTCCCGTGGGCGGAGACCAGGAGATCCCGTTCGACGCGCGGATCATCGCCGCCACGAACCGCGACCTCGAGACCGAGGTCGAAGAGAAGCGCTTCCGCGAGGACCTCTTCTACCGCATCAACGTCGTTCGAGTTCACGTCCCGCCGCTCCGCGCACGCGGCAGCGACATCCTTCTTCTCGCGCAGCTTTTCCTCGAGCGCTACGCGGCGCAGAGCCGGCGAGCGGTCGCCGGGATGTCGAGCGCGGCGGCCGACAAGCTCCTCTCCTACCCGTGGCCCGGCAACGTCCGCGAGCTCCAGAACTGCATCGAGCGCGCGGTCGCCCTCGCCCAGTTCGACCAGATTGGCGTGGACGATCTCCCCGAGAAGATAAAAGACCACAAGACCGCCCGCATCAACATCGAGTCGAATGACCCCGCGGAGCTTCTCCCGATGGAAGAGGTCGAGCGTCGCTACATCGTCAAGGTGCTCGAGGCCGTCGGGGGCAACAAGACGCTTGCGGCGCAGGTTC